>Ga0209543_1000253_pt1 | contig 75605 bp, 62 predicted proteins | sample MesohylFT_FD_187296 | JGI IMG/M metagenome (GOLD analysis project Ga0209543, IMG submission 187296) | Host-associated microbial community of the marine sponge Aplysina aerophoba from Gulf of Piran - sponge mesohyl, lysed by freeze-thaw... | ecosystem: Host-associated > Porifera > Sponge >...
CAGCCGTTGCGCTTCCAGGGCTACAGCCCAGAGAGGCTCGCGTCCTCGAAGGTGAGCTGAATGCGATACCGCCGAAGGGCTAAGTTCGGAATGGCCAAGGCCGCGTGCTGCACCCCTTCAGGAAAATCCGAGGCCACGAGGATGCCGCGAACGGTTCCCGCGCCCTGATGTTGCTGGTGCCATCCCATGTAGCGGGCGATCTGCCCGATGGCCGAGTCCTTCGCCTCCCCGACTTTCAGTTCGACCACGACGGTCGCGCCGTCGGCCCCACGACCCATGATATCGACGCGCCCCACGTCGCACTTGACCTGCCGCCCCACGAACGTGAGACCCTCCTCAAGGGCGTCTAGTCGGTGCACGAGCTGATCTTCGACGTCCCGCTCGAGGCTAATCGATGCCTCGACCTGCGCGGCCTCCTCCGACACGTCCTCGGCCTCGTTGGGCACCCACAGATTCGGGCCGTGCGCCTCTTCCTCGTACAACTCGAACGTTCCGTCAGCGAGCTTGTAGAGAAAGCGTTCCGCGTTGGGGTGATGAACGTACGCCCTCGGATTGTTGACGGCGCAGGCGTAGAGGTGAGCACGGAGCGTGGCCGGCTGCCATTCTCCCGGGTAGCGCGACTCGACGGACTGCTTGATGGCTTCCCTTGAGAGGGCGCCGCCGCGCTCCCCGAACGCTTCCTTGATGGCTTGGGCCATCGTCGCCACAACCGACCTCCTTCCTTCCTTCGTGAATGAGAGCTGCCCCGACCGCGCTGGCGGGCGGTGTGTCACCGCCAACGGCGAAGCGCCAGCGCAGCAGCCGGCATCGGCTTGACGCGCCGCACGACGAGGGTGGTTCTCCGCCGCGACTGCCGCACCCCGACGCGCTCAGGAAGACTCCGCGTTTTCCGTTCCTCGGCGGGCTCGGCGCGTCGCCCACGCCTTTCGCGCGGCGACCGACCCAGGCGTCTCGCCGTGCTCTTGTGGCTTGCCAACACTGTCGTACGCAGCCCGCAACAGGGGCTCCGCCTTGCGGATGTGTTCCCTGTCGCGGATAGCGACCTCTCGGTACCGACCGCCGTTGCAGGGCCGAGTAAAGCCGTCCGCAAGCAGATCGTCGCTCAGGTGCTTCCTGTGGATGAGTACGCGGAGGCCGTTCCGGACTCGCATATGGACGTAGGCAACAACCGGTTCCCCGTTGGGGTGCGCCACGCACTTGAATGACATCTCACTCTTGAAGGCGGCCGTTCGCACGTTGCCGAACGACTCCACCAATGTCCTGAGCTCGCGGAACAGAGTGCGGGTCGCATCGTCGGTCTTGTTCCAAGGCTCGTAGATGGAGAAGTCCGGGTCGTCGCCCGCGCCGCGGTCGGAAGGGCCCACCGCGCGGGGCGCTACTGCGGGGTTCCTCTTGACAGGGCGAGGAGGGGCCGGCTCGATCGCCTCGCCGCCGTACACCCACTCCAACGCCACGTAGGCGTCGCCGTACCGTCTATAGCGCAGTAGTTCGATACGTCGGCGGCTGTCTCGCGCAGCGATCCGATCCTGACGCAGGAAGTCGCCCGCGATGCATAGCAGGCGCGGCGTCCTGAAGTCGATGTTCCTGACGCGCCCGTCGCCAAGCTTCTCCCGAACCAGCTCGCGGAATTCCGCCTGATGGTCCTCCAGCCATGCGAGATAGTCCAGACCTTGATTGATGACGTTTTCATCCTGGTGCCGCTTGTACTCGACAACCACCGGCCGACCGTCTCCGTCGATTCCCAGCGTGTCGATACGCCGGCTGTGACGCTGGCCGGTCGAATACTCCGAATCGAGGAATTCGACGCCGGTCAGGGTGCGTAGGTGCTTCTCGAAGAACTCTTGCAGTCCGCGTTCGTAGGGGAAGGGTCCCTGATCTTGCAGCTCGTGAACGTTGTCGTAGATCTTGTGAAAAAACCGGGTCGTCGCCATCCCGTCTCTCTCCGTCAACTGGTTGAGCAGCGAACATGAAGCCGCCCCTCGACAGCTTGACCTCCGCGCCCGCCGGGCGCATTTTCCGGCGACGACCTCATGCTCAAACATCGCCATTATGGACCACGTCGTCGGACGACGACCACCTCGACGGCGCGGGGAGCAGCGAGAAGCGCCGTCCACAGCGCCGGGTGCTCCGAGCCCCACGTGCGGACCGCGCTCACCGTCTCGTCCTCGTCGGTCTGCACGAACAGGAACGTCGCGCGTCCGCCGACGAGAGCCACCGGCAACTTGTGGGGCAAGTAGAGGTACTGCGTCCCGACCGCGCCCTGTTCGGGGGCGCGGAACATCGTCAGTACCGACCCGGACAAGCATCCCGGGTGCCGCTGACGGCGTGAGCAACCCTTACGGGCTGCGTGATCTTATCGACTACGATTCCACGTGGGTGCCCCCGCCGGCCAACCTTGCAGTTGCGCTACGAGGCGTCGCGACGAGAACGAGGGTGATGCATGCCGACGAAACGCGCAATTCTCGCCGAACTGACCCGAGACGAACTTCGTACCAGACTTGACCACTACGAGTTGGAAGTCGAGGACCGACGCGTCAATGCACAGCTCGTCGACGCGCTGGTGCGCTCGCGGCGAGCGTCCCTCGACGAGATTTTGCCGGCCCTGTCCCTGGACCGCCTGAAGGAGCTGTGCCGTGCGTTTGACCGTGATGACTCAGGTCGAAAGAAGGCGGATCTCGCCGCGCGCCTCATGGGTCGAACCGCAGCAAGACCCGACGTGCCGAAACGACGTCAGCGGACCGTGAGCGCCCCGCCGACCCCGACGCCGCAGCCGGCGCTCAGCGTTCGCCAGCCCTGGGCGTGGGCCCTTCTCTACGGCGGGAAGACGATTGAGAACCGGAGGTGGTGGACCCGCCACCGCGGGCGGATCTGGATTCACGCATCCGAGCGCGAAAACCGTGCCAACGTCGAGGAGGCCGTACGCCTAGTCGCACAAAGCCGGAAGTGCGACCCCCGCCAGGTAATCGAACACTACCGCGAGCATGCTCACCGCAGGGCTATTCTCGGCTCGATGACCTTGACCGATTGCTGCCGGCTCGACGAGCTGGACCGGAACGATCCGCTCGGTTCCAGTCCCTGGGCGGACGGCCCTTGGTTGTGGCTTGTAACTGACCCGGTTCCCCTCGACGATCCTTGGCCCACACCGGGCCGACTCCGCCTCTGGCTCCCACCGCGCTGAGACCCTTGTGTCTGATAATCGGCGGTTCGGCTAACGAGGTCGGGCCCGTTGTTCACGGGGCGTTTGGCCGAGAATCGACCGTGGGCGGCCGCGAGCCTTTCGCCTCGAAGTCGGCCCGATTCGACCGGGCGGCGGCGTCGGTTCGCCCGCGCCGGACGCGTGGTAGGCTGCCTCGATGTTCAACACGCTCGCCGTCGCCCGGCAGCTCGCCGCCGGCGGCGTCGCCCGCGACCAGGCCGAGGTCATCACCAGGGCGATCCACGACGGCCTCGAGACCCGGCTGCTTGGATGACCACCTCGAAGTCCCCGGCCGCGGCGGCGATCCGGTCCTCGATCCGGCGCGCGCTCCAGAGCGACGACCAGCAGCCGGTCCCCATCACCGACCTGCAGGCGGCCATTAACGACGAGATCGCGACGCTCGACCGGCTCGAGCGCGCCGTGGAAGGTCCGGCCGGGCGACGATCCGCGGCTGCTCGGCCTCATTCGCGGCGCGAAGGACGCGGTCCGGGCCGTCGCGGACCGCACCGCGTAGTGTCCGAGACCAGCGGCGTCTTCGTCGGGTCCGCCCGGCCGAGCGCGCCGCGGCCGCGATCGCCGCCGCCGAGGCCTGCACCGTCGACAGCTTGCGGGTCTCGGCCCGCTCGGCGAGGAAGGCAGCCACCTGCGCGGCGCCGGCGGCGAGCGGATCGGCGACGCCGCGTTCCTCGCACCAGCTCCGGAACCGGTTCCACTGCGACGCTTAGGTCGCCCGCGTGTTGCCGGCCAGCGCCGTGGCCGCCGCCGAGGCGCCGCGGGTGCGGGCGTCGTCGTCGAGCGCGCCCATCCCGGCGTCTCCGCCCGTCCGGCCGAGTTCCAGCGTGGACACGGCTCGCGGCGGGTCCAGACCGTCTCGGCCGGCCCCGCGCGCGCGGGGATGCACCCTGCGTTGTGGCGATCACACTATCGCAGACGCGCTGGCGCCCGGCAGAACGCAATGAGAGGCAGCCGACACGGGCCGCCGCAGAAAGCCAAACCACCGACCCGCAACTCGTGATTTGGAGCAACTCATGACACTAAAGCGCCTTGCAAGCATGGCACTTGCGGCCTTCGCGCTCGCGCCCACGCTGGCGATCTCCCACCCGCTCGACGGATTGACCGCGGCGGAAATGCTCCGCGTCACAGATATCCTGCGCGCGGCGGGTGAGGCAAACGACGAGACCCGGTACCCGCTGATCGAGCTGATCGAGCCGCCGAAGGCGGAGGTGCTCGCATGGTCCGAGGGAGATCCGGAGCTGCGGCGGGCCCTGGTGCACCTCCGGAACGAGACCGGCTTTCGCACCGCCGTCGTCGACATCACGGGCGGCGCGGTCGAAACCGCCGGCCCGGCCGCGGGCCAGCCGATGGTGCTGCTGGAGTGGTTCACCGGGGCCATGACCGCCGCCCTCGAGCACCCGGAGATGATCGCCGGGCTGGCGCGGCGCGGCCTGACCCCCGGCGACGTGTTCTGCCTGCCGCTGACCGCCGGCAACTACCTGACCCCGGAGTACGACGGCACGCGCCTGATGAAGGTGCCCTGCTACCGGAATCCGACCGGCTCGAACTACTACGCCAAGCCGATCGAGGGCCTGTTCGCGGTCGTCGACCTGCTGAGAAGCGAGGCGACCGGCGTGGTGGACGAGGGCGTCGTGCCGCTGCGCGTCGACAAGCGCCCGGGCATCATGCTCTCGAACATCGACGTGCGCGACGGCGAGCGCTGGCGTCCGGTGCTCTACCAAGCGCATCTCACACCTGCGGCGACTGCGTGGTTGGGAACGGCAACCTGATGAGGCGTCCGAAACCGAACAGGAAGCACCAGGTGATCGGACCGGCCCAGGGCCGTCCGTCCCACTGTCGCTCTCCTTCCTCGAGGCCGAGCCGCCGGACGACGTCCTCCGGCACGCACAGCGGCGTCGCGGCTCGATCGTTGCCCATGTCGATTGCCCCGATCATCTCGACTCGCCGGGACCGCGGCCGCGGCAGCGCGGCCACTCCGAGCGGCTATTGCGTCGTACGCGTTCTCGAGGACCAAGCTGACGCGGATTTCGGCCATCGGGGATCATTGCATGACCGCGGCGAGTGCGCGGCCGTCGTCGTCTTGGGTTCTCCAGGAGCCGATTCGCTCTCGGATCGGCCCCTGGACGGCGTTTCGGCGCGCTGAAACCGCCTCTCTCGGCCCGGTCGTCGGCTCTGTCCGGGCTCTCGTCCGCTCTCGGGGCTCCTCGCACCCCCGCATCGTGCTCCGCCGCACGCTGCATGAGGGGAGCATCGTGCGCAGCCGTTGCGCCATGTCGTTGCCCGCCTTGCGGGTAAAGGTGAGCGCCGCGATGTGGGACTTGGTGTGCCTGGCGTTGAACGTCAAGCGCCTGCACGTGCTGATGGCGGCGTAGGATGCGGGGAATGCGGCTCGCCACGGCGGCAAATCGACGCGCACCGCGGTCTCTGGCGGCCCGTGCGGCCCGCGAGGACCAAATTTCGCTCTCTGTTCGCCAACCACCGAAAATCCACCCCGCCCGGCCGACTGACGAAGCCGCCCCGACACGGAGCTCAGGGCGTAGGCTGGCGACCCGTTTCGTGCCGCAAGCGTCCTGCGGCGCAAGCTCCTAGCGGCGGACTATCCCTGGGGCGGTTCGATCGGTGGCTTGCCGCACTACGCGATGAGCAACGTGCCGAGCGCGGGGTCGTTGACGGCATCCGCCGACGTGCACGCACGGAGACATGGGGTAATCTCTAGTGCACGATGGCCTCCATTCCGGCCCCGCCGCGGATCTCCGCCGCCTCGCCCGCCGACGTGCCGCTCATCCTGGTGCTGATCCGGGAGCTGGCCGACTACGAGCGGATGTCCGAGCAGGTGGTGGCGACCGAGGCGGACATCGAGCGGGCGCTCTTCGGGGAGCGCCCGTGCGCCGAGGCGGTGATCGCGCGGATCGGTGACGAGGCGGTCGGGTTCGCGTTGTTCTTCCAGAGCTTCTCCACCTTCGTCGGGCGCCCCGGCCTGTACCTGGAGGATCTGTATGTCCGGCCGCCGCATCGCGGCCGCGGCATCGGACGGCGCCTCCTGGCGCACCTCGCGCACGTCGCGGTCGAGCGGCGTTGCGGCCGCTTCGAGTGGTCGGTGCTGGACTGGAACGAGCTGGCGATCGCCTCGTACCGCCGCGCCGGTGCGGTTCCGATGGACGAGTGGACGGTGTACCGCCTGACCGGGGAGCCGTTGCGCGCCCTGGCGGCGGAGGCGGTCGCGCCGTGAGCGCGGGCGACGCCGGCGAGGAGCGGCGCGTCCTCGCCGAGCAGGTCGCCTACTACCGGGCGCGGGCCCCGGAGTACGACGACTGGTTCTTTCGCCGCGGGGAGTACGACCACGGTCCCGAGTGGAATCGGCGCTGGCGCGACGAGGTCGGCGAGTTGCGGCGAGCCCTCGACGCGGTGCAGCCGTCCGGCCGGGTGCTGGAGCTGGCCTGCGGCACGGGTCTGTGGACGGAGCGCCTCGCGCCGCGTGCGGCGGAGCTGACCTGCGTCGACGCCTCGCCCGAGGTGATCGCCCTCAACCGTGCGCGTACCGGCGCGGCGCAGATCGACTACGTCTGCGCCGATCTGTTCACGTGGGAGCCGGCCCGGCGGTACGACTTCGTGTTCTTCGGCTTCTGGTTGTCGCACGTGCCGGCGGGCGCGTTCATCCCGTTCTGGAGCCTGGTGGCACGGGCGCTGGCCCCCGGCGGGAGGGTCTTCTTCGTCGACAGCCGCAACCATCCGGCTGCCCGCGAGGGGGGCTACGACGCCTGGGCTCCCGCCGCGCCGCCGGCCCGCAGCCGCCGCCGTCTGCGGGACGGCCGCGAGTTCGAGATCGTGAAGATCTTCCACAGGCCGGACGAGCTGGAGGCGCAGTTGCGTGCGCTCGGCTGGCGCGCCGTCGTGCGCGGCACCTCCACCTTTTTCCTGCACGGTCTGGCGACGCGTGACGACTCGACGCCGGTAGCCGGGCCGGCCGGATGACCGACCATGCTGAGCCATCAGGTGACTGCGTACGGCGAGCCGCTGGAGCGGACGGAAACGGCGCTGCCGGAGCCGCGCGGTGAGGAGGTCCTCCTGCGGGTCGGCGCGTGCGGCGTCTGCCACAGCGACGTCCACCTGTGGGAGGGGGCGTTCGATCTCGGCGACGGAAAGCGCCTCGATCTGACGCAGGGCAGGGACCTGCCGCACACCCTCGGTCACGAGATCGCCGGCGAGGTGGTGGCGGTCGGTCCCACGGCGGCCGGCGTCTCCGAGGGCGACCGGCGCGTCGTCTACCCGTGGCTCGGGTGCGGCGACTGCCCGCGGTGCGCGGCCGGCGAGGAGCACCTCTGCCCGACCGGCGATCCGGTAGGCGTCGGGCGCGCCGGGGGCTTCGCGGACCACGTCCTGTTGCCGCATCCGCGCTGCCTGTTCGAGTATGCGCCGCTGGGCGAGGCCCTCGCGGCGACGTACGCCTGCTCCGGCCTCACGGCATACGGCGCACTCCGCAAGGCGGCGTCCGGCGCGGCGTCCGGAGAGCTGTTGATCGTCGGACTCGGCGGCGTCGGGATGGCCGCGGTGGGTCTCGCGCCCGCGCTGACGGATGTTCCGGCGCTGCTGTGCGCCGACGTCGACGCACAGCGGCTGGAGCTTGCCCGCACGCGCGGTGCGGCCGACACCTTCGACGCGTCGGCACCGGATGCCGTCAGGCAGGTTCGAAGGCGCACCCGCGGCGGGGTGGCGGCGGCCATCGACTTCGTGGGGTCGGAGCGGTCAGCCGCCTTCGCCCTCGGTGCGCTGGCGCCGGGCGGCACGCTCATCGTGGTGGGGCTCTTCGGGGGCGCCCTGAGGCTCTCGTTGCCGCTGCTGCCTCTCAAGCACCTGACGATACGCGGTTCCTACGTCGGCAGCCCGGCGGAGATGGGGGAGTTGCTGGCCCTGGGCCGTTCCGGATCGATCCCCGAGCTGCCGATCGACGAACGCCCTCTCGCCGCGGCACAGGCGGCGCTCGACGACCTGCGGGCGGGCCGGGTGATCGGCCGCGTCGTCCTCCGGGCCTGAGCTCGTCCTGCCGGCAGCGCGCGTCCGGGCGGCGGTCCCGGGCCGCGGGTGCATTTCCGCTCGGGATCCGGGGCTATCGATACGGCTCGCCGCAGTGCTCCGCGATGAACGCCCGCGCCTCGTCGCGCAGGCGCACGATCTCCGACCAGTCGGACCCCGGCGCCCGCAGCGGCGCACCGAAGGTCACCTTTACGCGGCCCCGGCGCAGAAGCCACGTCCCGGCGGGCCAGATGTGCCGCGTGCCCCGGATCGCCACCGGGACCACCGGGCAGCCGGCGTCGACCGCGGCCCGAAAGGCGCCGAGCCGGAACGGGAGCAGCCGGGGCGCCGCCTCGAAGGTGCCCTCCGGGAAGACGAAGAGCGAGGCGCCGGCGTCGAGCGGCGCACGGATGGTGTCGGCGTTCTCCACCCGCTCGTACTGGTCGCGCTTCCCGAGCAAGATGTGGTTTCCCTTGCGAATGGCCAGCCCGATGAGCGGGTAGGTTCCCAGACGCGCCTTGACCGCGAAGCGGACGGCGACCGGCAGCGCGCTCATCATCACCGGCGAGTCGATGAAGCTGGCGTGGTTGGCGACGAAGACGACCGGGCCAGCGGCCGGCACCGACTCTCGACCGACGACTTCGAGCGGGCAACCGGCGAGCCGCATCACCAGCCGGTTCCAGCGCCCGACGATCCGGTCGGCGCCCCTGCCGCGGGGAATCAGAAGCAGCAGCCCCCAGCCGATCGGCGCGGTGCCGAGCACGACGGCCAGCACGTAGCCTGTGAAGAGCGCCCGTGCGCCGTGCGACGCCCATGCGGCTGCCGTCGCGGCCGCCGCAGCCGCGGCGAGCCGCAGCCACTGCATGGCCACGCCGGCCCGCCCGCGGCCGATGCGCCCCGCGAGCCAGGCGTCACGGGTCGCGCCGCGGCGGATCTTGCCGCTCGAGGTCTTGGCGACCGATCCGGGCGGCGCGAGCACCACCCGATCGGGCGCGGCCCCCAGCGCCAGGCCGACCTTCCGCGTGACGGCCTGGACGAGATCGGCGCGCGACGCTTCGTTCACCACCCGCGTCTCCGCCACGATGACGAACTGCTCCGTGCCGCGTGCGGCGTCGGCCGCGCCGAACGCCGCCACGCAGCCGGTGCGAACGCCCGGAACGCTGCCCGCGAGCGCCTCGACCTCGTGGGGCTGGAAGTTGCGGCCCGCCTTGATGATCAGGTCCTTGGCGCGGCCGGTGAGGAAGAGTTCGCCGTCCGCCAGGTAGCCCAGGTCGCCGCTGTCGAGCCAGCCGTCCGTGCCGATGAGGTCGCGCGTGGCCTCCTCGTTGCGGTAGTAGCCGCGGGTCGTGGAAGGACCGCGGAAGCGGACGCGTCCCTGGACGCGGTCGGGCGCCGGGTTTCCGTCGCGACCGAACACGGCCAGCTCGTGATCCGGCAGCGCGCGCCCGCAGGAGACGAACCGCAACGCGCTTCGGTCGTCGTCGGCGGCGGGATCGGCCTGCCCCGACGCCTGGAACTTCGAGCGGCGCACGCGGTCGATCCTGATCGCGCTCCCCAGGTCCGGCGTCGAGAGTCCCAGCGAGCACTCCGCAAGTCCGTAGACCGGGTAGACCGCGCGGGGATCGAGGCCGCAGGGGGCGAAGCGCTCGATAAAGCGGTGAAGGGTAGCGGGAGACACCGGCTCCGAGCCGTTCAGCAACACGCGGGCGGCGCTCAGGTCGAGCCCGTCGAGCTCTTCGTCCGCGATGCGGGTCGTGCAGAGGTCGAACGCGAAGTTGGGCGCCGGCGACAACGTGCCGCGGTGCGCGTCGAGGGCCTCCAACCAGCGTATCGGCCGGGCCAGGAAGGCGAGCGGCGACATCAGGGCCAGCGGCGCGCCGAAGTAGAGCGGCCCGAGCCAGGCGCCGATGAGCCCCATGTCGTGGTAGAGGGGCAGCCAGCTCACGCCCACGTCGCGCGAGGTGATGGCGAACCGGCTCTCGAGAGCCCGGATGTTGGCGAGCAGGTTGTCGTGCGAGAGGAGGACGCCCTTCGGCTGCCCGGTGCTGCCGGACGTGTACTGGATGAGGGCCGGGTCTTCGGCGGTGGCCGGGACGGGACGCCGCGGCTCGCCGCTCACGTCTTCGGCCGACACCACGGCGTCGAGTGACGGCACCTGCCGCACGAGCAGCCCGGCGACGCGCGCCACGTCGCTGAACGTCACGAGGATGCGCGCGCCCGCGTTGTGCAGGATGGCCGCCTGGCGGCCGACGTACTCCTCGATGCGGTCGAGGCGGAAAGGCGGATACAGGGGGACCGGTACGCAGCCGGCCATCAGCGTGCCGACGAAGGTCGGGAAGAAACGCTCCTCGGTCCGCAGCATGATGGCGACCTTGTCGCCGCGGCCGAGCCCGTGCTCGGCGAGGCCTCCCGCGACGGCCTGCGCCTCGCGCCACAGCCAGCCGTAGGTGAGGGGTGTTTCGTCTCCGTTTTCCTCGCGCAGGTGGATGTGAATGCGTTCGGGTGCGCGCTCGGCGTGCCAGGCCAGCGCTTCGACGACCGTGCGGGCGCTCGCCGCGGATGCGACCCCGGACCCGCTCGCGGCGGGTCGTTCCGTGCGTCGCTCCTCCGCGGTGTCGTGGGCTTCCGCGATGGCCGTGGCGAGGTCTGCCGGCGTTTCCGCGTCCGACATGGCGGCGTCCCCGAGACGGACTCCGAACGTGCGTTCGAGGCGGATGAGCAGCTCGACGCGCTCCAGGCTGCTGATGCCGAGGTCGGTCTCGAGCGAGTCGCCGCGCGCCACGGCGGCGGGAACGCCGCCCCGCAGCTCGGTCACGAGCTCGGCGACGACGTCGAGCACCCGTTGCTCGATGCCGCCGCCGGCGGGCGATGGGGGGGCCGGATGCTGCATCGCCCCCTATTGTCGCCCTCAGGGATCGATGCGTCGAATCGTACGGATGACGACGTTCTCGCGGGGCACGTCGTTCATGCGGTCCACCCGGGTGGTGCGGACCCGCGAGATGTCGTCGACCACGTCCATGCCGTCCACGACCCGCCCGAAGACGGCGTAGCCGAAGCCCTCCCGCGTCGTGTTGCGGTGGTTGAACATGTCGTTGTGGCCGACGTTGATGAAGAACTGCGCACGCGCGGTGTTCGGCTCGCCGAGACGCGCCATGGCGACGGTGCCGCGCCGGTTCTGCAGGCGGTTGGTCGCCTCGTTCAGGATGGGGCCGCGGAGTCCCTCGATGCGCGGGGTGTGGTCCTCCTCGAGCCCGCCCCCCTGGATGATCAAGTTGCGGATCACCCGGTGGAAGATCGTGCCGTCGTAGAATCCGGCCTGGACGTAGGTCAGGAAGTTGACGACCGAGACCGTCGCCCGCGGGCGGAACAGCTCGACCGTGATATCGCCCATCGACGTCTCGATCACGACGTGGGGATTGGGCGGCGGATCCTGCGCGTGGACCGCGCCGGGCGCGGCCAGCAGGGCGACGACGGCTCCGGCGGCGGCCAGTGATCGCAGCATGACGCGTCCCATCCTACTGGACCGTGACGGAGTTGATGACGACCGGCTCGACGGGGACGTTCTGATGCGGTCCCTGCCGTCCCGTCGACACCCCGGAGATGACGTCGACCACGTCCATTCCGGCGGTCACCCGTCCGAAGACCGCGTAGCCGTAGTCGCGGGGAGACGTGCCCCGGTGGTCGAGGCTCCGCGCGTTGTCGACCGTGTTGATGAAGAACTGGGCGGTGGCGCTGTCGACGACGCTCGTCCGGGCCATCGAGATCGTGCCCCGCGCGTTGCTCAGCCCGTTGTCGGCCTCGTTCCGGATCGGCGGGCGCGTGGCCTTCTCCGAGAGATTCGCCGTCAGGCCGCCGCCCTGGATCATGAACCCCGGGATCACGCGGTGGAAGACGGTGCCGGCGAAGAACCCGTCGTTGGCGTACTGCAGGAAGTTCTCCACCGTGATCGGGGCCGCATCCTGCAGCAACTCGATCGTAATGTTCCCGTGGGTGGTCTCCATGACCACGACCGGGTTATCCTGCGCCGACGCACCGAGTGTTCCTGGCGTCATGATTCCTGCCATTCCGAGAATGCCGGCCAGCATGCGAAAAGACATCGGCCTCGCTCCCTGCGATCGCTCCCGACCGCGCGGTGGTTTCCAAGATCTGGGATTCTGGATCCAACAATCGGGATCCAGAACGGTGTTCGCGGTGACGAGGCCTAGCGTCGAGCGGCTGAATGCGGGTATTTTCCGGGAGCCGGCTCGCTGCCCCGATTCCGGTCCCGAGTATGCATAATCTACCCAAGCCTGTCCACCCATCCGAGTCATGAAACTGCTTGAACGACTGCGCGCTCAACCGGCTTGGCAGAGCGACGACCCGGCCGTGCGGGTCGGTGCCGTGCGCGACCTCCCCGAGGACGCGCGCGATGTGCTGTTGGAGATCGCCAGAGGCGACCCCGACCCCGGGGTGCGCCGCGCGGCGGTCGAGCGCATGCCGGATCTGGCAACCCTGGTTGCCTTCCTGCGGGACGCCGGCGAGGCGGGGGATGCGCGCGACGAGGCGCGCGTCGAGGCCGTTGCCGCCGTGCGCGACACGCTCATCGAAGCGGCCGACGCAGCGGCTGCCGTCGCCGCGCTGGATGTGCTCGCCGACGAGCGCGACCTGGCCGCCGTCGCCCGCGCGGCGGACCTCGAGGCCGTGGCCAGCGCCGCGCTGGAGCGTCTGTCCGGCGACAAGATGCTCGGCGCCGTCGCGCGGCGGGCGGGCCGCGCCGAAATCGCGCTGGACGCCGTCGCGCGGCTGAAGGATCGGGACGAGCTGCTCTCGGTGGCCGTCAAGGCGGACGACAAGGGGGCGGCGCTGGCAGCCTGCGAGCGGCTGCTGGACGGCGGCGACGCCGCGCTGGAGACGATGTCCCGTCAGGCCCGTCACAAGGGCGTGGCTCGGCGGGCGCGTGCGGTGCTGGCGGCGCGCTCCGAGGACCGCGCGTCCGAAGTTGCGGCGGCCCCGGGCGTCGACTTGTGCGCCGCGCTCGAGGCGCGGGCGTCGACGATCACCTCGCTGGAGGAGGGCCGGAAGGCGCTCGACGACGCGGTGCAGCGGTGGGCCGGCGTCGACGGACCGATCGAGGCGGCGGTGGCCGAACGGTTCGCCGCCGCGCGGCGGGCGCTGGAGGACCGGTTGCTCGCGCTCGACGCCACTGCGGTCGAAGCCCAGCGCGCCGCGGCCGAGCGGACCGCGGCGGAGTCGTCGCGGGCCGCCCTGTGCGAGCGGGTGGAAGCGTTGGAGGGAGACGCCGCGCTCGATGGGTTGCGGCAGGCGCGGGCGGAGTGGGAGGCGCTGGCCGTCGATCCCGACGCGAGCGACGAGGCGCGGGCGGTGATCGAAGCACTCGGCGCGCGGTTCGAGAGGGCCGCGGCGGCGTGCGAGGCGCGCCACGCCGCGCTGGAACGCCGGCATGAGAGATTGCGCAAGCTCGACGCCCTGGCGGCCGAGATCGAGCAGCTCGTCGCCGGCGAGGACGATCCGGATGGGCGCGTGCGGTGGCGGGCGCTGGACGCGGCGTGGCGGCGCGAGATTGCGGCGGTGACCGGCGATGGCGCACCACCGGATCCCGAGACGACCGTGGCGCTGGCCGCGCTTACCCGGCGCAAGGCGGCAGCCGACGCCCGGCGTCGCGATCTCGAGGTCGGTCTGAAGGCTTCGCGCGACAAGGAGCGCCAGAAGAATCTCGCCCGCGTCGGCAAGCTGGCGGACGGCGTCGAGGCCGCGATCACGAACGAGAAGCTGACGCTCGCCGAGGCCGAGAGGCAATTGCGGGTCGCGCGTCAGGCTCTGGAGAAACTGCCGCCGCTGCCCTCGCGGCGGGATCACGACCAACTGACGCGGCGGCTCAAGGAGGGCGCCGGCACGTTGCTCGGCAAGGTGCGCGAGCTGCGGGATTTCGCCGACTGGCAACGATGGGCGAATCTCGGAGTTCAGGAGGAGCTCTGCCAGGCGCTGGAGGCCCTGGCCTCCCCGCCGGAAGGGGCGCCGGAGCTCACCGACGCGGAAGTCGTCCGCAGGTTCACCGAGCTCATGAAGCGCTGGCGTCAGGCGGCCGACGTGCCGCAGGACAAGGGACAGGCGCTGTGGGAACGCTTCAAGAAGGCGCACGACGCCGTGTATCCGCGTTGCGAGCCGTTCTTCGCGGCGCAGCGCCAGGAGCGGGAGCAGAGCCTGGCCCGTTACGCGGCGCTGGTGGAGGAGGCGGAGAGGCTCAGCGAATCGACCGACTGGCTGAAGACGGCCCAGCGTCTGACCGCCCTGCAGGCGGAGTGGAAGACGCTCGGGCCGGTGCCGCGCCGGGAGCAGCAGGCGTTGTGGGGGCGGCTCCGGCAGGCGTGCAGCCGTTTCTTCACGCGCCGGAAGGCCGACCTCGCCGGGCGCAAGCAGGAGTGGTCCGGCAACTACGAGAAGAAAGAGGCGCTGTGCGTGCGCGTCGAGGCCTTGCTCGAGGCCGAGGACCTGCAGGCGGCGATTGAGGAGGTCAAGCAGGTCCAGCGCGAATGGAAGACGATAGGTCCGGTGCGGCGGAATCGGTCCGACGCGATCTGGCATCGTTTCCGGCGGGCGTGCGACGGCGTGTTCGATCGGCTCAACGAGGGCGCGCGCCGGGCCGCGGCCGACCGTATCGCGGTGCGCGAGGCCCTCTGCGCCGAGCTCGAAGCTCTGGCACCGCCACCGGCTGCTGCTGCGGCCGAGTCCGAGAGCGGCTCGACGGGCGACGACGGACGCGCATCCGCGGAGAGCGCCGTCGTCGAGAACGCCGGGACCGCGGAGTCCGCCGCCGCCGAGACCACCGGATCGTCGGGCGAGGCTCCTTCCGAATCGTCGGGCGCCGAGAAGGCCGTCGCGCCCGCCGCGGAAGCCACGCCTGGTGCTGCCGCTCCTGAAGACCTGGTGAGGACCGTTCGCGAGATCCAGGAGAAGTGGCGGCGCGCGCCCGAAGTGCCGCCCGACGTCAAGCGGAAGCTCGCGGCGCGTTTCGGCCGCGCGATATCGCGCGTCGTCGAGACCCACGCGGAGCAGTTCCGGGGTACCGACTACGATCCGGCGCAGCGTCTCAAGCAGTTCGAGCGGCTGTGCAAGCGTGCCGAGGCGCTCGTTTCCACCGAGTCGCGCGGCGACGCCGATGTGTCGCCGGCGGAGCTGTTGGCGCGCAAGTGGCGCACGCAGTTGGCCGCCAACACGATGGGAGTGCGCGTCGACGAGGAGGCGAAGCGCCGGGCCGCGCGTGAGGACGTCAAGCGGTTGCAGGCCGAGCGGCGCAGGCTCGGCACCTTGACCGGCTCCGAGGCGGACGCGCTGCAGGCGCGGTTCCAGAGGGCCTGCGACCGCGTCTTTCGGGAGAATCCGGCCTGAGTCCGGCCCCGGACGCCTTCCGTTCCGCTGCCGCACGACCCCGGCCCCTCCTGTTGCGTTCCAGCGCTGTTTCGGTCAGCATGCAGCGGGGGGTGTCGATGGCGCTGCGAATCGGCCAGCGGGACGTCGGGTCCGCAACGATTCTCGATCTCAACGGAAAGCTGGCCGGCGAGGCGAGCGAGACGCTCGCGGATCGCATCGACGATCTCATCGACACCGGACGCATCAGGCTGATCCTGAATCTTCGTGGCGTGGCGTTCATCGACAGCGCGGCCCTCGGCACGCTGCTGTCGAAACGCGCGGCGGTCAAGAACGCCGGGGGACAGCTCAGGCTCCTGAATCTGACCGAGCGGGTCTGGGACCTGATGGTGACGACCAAGCTCGAGCTGGTGTTCGAGACGTTCAGCTCGGAGGCGGACGCCCTTGAGGGTTTCGCGTCGCGTTGAGCGGCGGGTGAGGTTGGAAACCGTTGCCGAGTCGAACCGAATCGCGGCCCGTGCGCGTGCTGCTCATCGAGGACGAGCCGACCGACCTCGCCCGCGTCAACCGCGTACTGGACCAGGCTGCCTCCTCGTTCACCGTCAGGGCGGTGCCCGAAGTACGAGCCGCGGCGACGGAGCTCGGCGCGCGTTCGTACGACCTGGTCCTGCTCGGACTGGCGCGCGCGGAGATCGGGGACGGTGACGGTTTCGAGGCGATCCGGCGGCTGGGAAAGACCGCGCCCGTCATCGTGCTCAGTCGTCTCGACGACGAGGACATCGCCGTCAAGGCGGTGCAACGCGGCGCGCAGGACTACCTCGTCAAGGATCGCTTGACGGTCGACCTGCTGGTTCGGAGCATCCGGTACGCGCGTGAGCGGCATCGCCTGCTCGCGGAGCAGAACCGACGGCTCGAGCACGAGCTCAAGATCGCCGCGTTCGTGCAGCAGTCCTTCCTTCCGGGACGCGTGCCCGAAGTGCCCGGGCATGACATCGGCGCGCACCTGCACAGCAGCGGGCAGGTGGGCGGCGATTTCTACGACTTCATCGATCTGCCGCCCGATCGCGTGGCGATCGCGGTCGGCGATGCATCCGGCAAGGGCATTCCGGGCGCAATCCTCATGGCCGAGACGCAGGGCGTCCTGCGGGCGGAGGCCGCGTCGTGCGCGACGCCGATCGAGCTCGTGCGTACGCTCAACCGCGCCCTGCTGCACGACCAGGACCAGGACCGGTTCGTCACGCTCTTCTACGGCGTGCTGGCCTTTCCGACCGGGCGGTTCACGTTCGTGAACGCCGGGCATCCCCGGGCCCTGTTGCTGGACGGCGCGACCGAATCCACGCTGGTGTCGACGGGGCCGCCCCTCAGGCTCTTCGCCGACGCCGCCTGGGAAGAGAAGACGGTGACGCTCCACGCCGGAGCGCGGCTCGTCATCTACAGCGACGGGGTGACCGAGGCGCAGGACGACACGGAAAGGTTCTTCGATCTGGAGGGCGTCCGGGCGGTGATGACCGAGAGCCCGGACCGTCCGGCCGTCGAGCTGGCGAGGGACCTGTGTCACGCCGCCGAGGAGTTCGAGCGCGGGAGCCCGGACCCCGGTGACGACAAGACGGTCGTCGTCATCCGTTCGCGGTGAGTCCGCGACGCGCTGGCAGGGCCGTCAGTCGCGGGCCGTCGCCACGGACTCCTGGCGCCGCTTCAATAGCGTCACCTCGTTGCCGGTGTCGTTGTAGTGCACCTCGTCGAGGAAGGTCTTCATCAGGAAGATGCCGCGCCCGCTCGGCCGCGCCAGATTCTCCGGCGCCGTGGGATCGGGAACCGCGCTGACGTCGAATCCGCCGCCGTCGTCCGCGATGACGAAGCGGACCGCGTCGGAGGAGAGGTTGGCACTCACGCGAATCCGGCGGTCGCGGTACGGGGCGCTCTGCCGGCGCTGCTCGGCGAGCGCGCGGTAGGCCCGCGCGTCGTGCTCGCGTATCTCGGACCGCACCTCGAGGTTGCCGTGGTAGAACGCGTTCGTCAGCGCCTCGTCGAGCGCGGTGGTAATCCCGTGGCAGTCGGATTCGCCGAACATGCCGGAATCCCGCAGCACCTGCGTCAGATAGCTGACGAGCGACGATATCAGCTCCAGGTCGTTCTCCAGCGTGAACGAGGCCGCCTGCAGCCGCCCGAGCAGGCGCGTATAGCTCTTGTGCTCCCGCGAGGCGTCCAGGATGCGCTGCACGACCTCGACGAGGTCGCGTATCAGTACTTTCTTGGGGACGTAGCTGGAGGCGCCCGCCTCGAGGGCCCGCACGGCGATCTCTTCGCTGCCGCGCGCGGTCATCAGCACCACGGGGATCAGCGGGTGGTCGATCTTCGCCTGTTGAACGAACCCCAGGCCGTCGAGATCCGGCATGACCAGGTCGGTGAGCACCAGATCCACGTCGTGTTCCTGCATCCGGGCCAGGGCCTGCCGGCCGTCCCCCGCATTGATCACGCGCCACGACTGTTTCGCCAGCAGACGCCCCGCCAGCTCGCGGTCAGCGGCCGAGTCGTCCACCACCAGAATGCACGCCACGATGCCGCTCTCCCTCCGTGCTACGGCGCAGACTCCTGGCCTTCCTGGCCCTGGTTGCCGACCCGATCCTGGAGCTCGATAACGACCGCCGCCAACTCCGGCTCGAGCGTGCGCCAGGCCGCAGCCACTTGATCCGGCGCTCCTTCGTGGCAGCGCTCTTCCAGATCGTGCGCGAGTGCAACGACACGGGCGTCGTGGAACAACCGGAGCGATCCCCCGACGGTGTGCGCCACGCGCTTCACCACCGCCAGGTCGCCGGTCCCGAGCGCCTCGCGCAGCTCGGCGACCAGTGACGGGTGCTGGCCGAGAAAGCCCTCGACCACGGCCGCCAGCAGCTCGGGGTCGCCGTCCATGGCCGCCAGGGCGGCGTCCCAGTCGAGATGTGCATCCGGCGTCGGGCCGCCGTCCGGCGCCGCGGGTGCCGCGGTCGGTTCCGTCCCTCCGACCTGAGCGGCGATCGCGTCGAGCAGCTCTCGCGAACGATACGGTTTGGGCAGATAGCCGTCGAAGCCGGCGGACAGGCAGAGCGCTTCGTTGCCCATCGACGCGCGCGCGGTCAGGGCCACGATCGGCGTCCTGGCGAGGCCCTGCTCCTGCTCCCGCCGCCGGATGGTGCGCGTCGCGTCGTAGCCGTCCATCCGCGGCATCTGGAGATCCATCAGCACGACGTCGAAACGCTCTGCACCGCACGCCTCTACCGCCGCCGCCCCGTCGGCCGCGACACGGACGGTGTGCTTCGCCTTCTCCAGCATTCCCGTGGCCACGCGCTGGTTGGCGACGCTGTCTTCGACCAGGAGCACGCGGAGCGGTCGCAGCTCGACGATCGGCTCGCGGTCGCGCGGCGCCTCGACGGCATCCGCCGCGGCGCGTCCGAACCGGGCCGTGAAGTGGAACGTGCTGCCCGTTCCCGGTTCACTCTCCAGACCGATCCGGCCGTCCAGGGCGTCCACCAGCCGGGAGGCAATCGCCAGCCCCAGCCCGGTGCCGCCGTAGCGCCGCGTCGTCGAGGCGTCGGCCTGCACGAACTCCTCGAAGATCACCCGCTGCTTGTCCGCCGGAATGCCGATGCCGGTGTCGGCGACCTCGAACCGCAGCGTCACCGTGTCTCCGGTCGACTCCTGAGCCTGCACGCACAGCTCGATCGTGCCTCGCGCCGTGAACTTGATCGCGTTCGAAAGGAGGTTGGCCAGCACCTGCCGCAGCAGGCGGGCATCGCCGAGGAGGGTGTCCGGCACGTCGCCGGCGACGTCGGTCGAGAGAGTGACGGGCCTGCCGTGGAGACGGGGCGCGAGCGACTTCACCAGGTTGTCCAGACGCTTGCGCAGTTGGAACGGCTGCTGCTCGCTCTGCAGCCTGCCTGCCTCGATCTTCGAGTAGTCGAGGATGTCGTTGATGATGTCCAGCAGCGCTTCGGCCGATTCGCGGACGGCGGCCAGGTGGTCGTGCTGCACGGGCGTCAGGCCCGTGTCGGCAAGCAGCTCCGCCGTGCCGATCACGGCGTTGAGCGGAGTACGAATCTCGTGGCTGACGTTGGCCAGGAAGGTGCTCTTCGCCCGGTTGGCGCGTTCGGCGGCGTCCCGGGCGTCCCGCAGCTCGGCCGTCTGGCGGCGCAGGTCCTCCTCGGCGCGCTTGAGGGCCGTGACGTCGGTGTGACAGCCCAGCAGGCGGATCGGCTCGCCGCGGTCGTTGCGGACCGCGAGCCCGCGGCAGCGCACCCATACGGTGCCGCCGTCGCGGTGGCGGTAGCGCACGATCTGGTCGTACGGGTGGTTCGGGTCGGCGAGGTGCTTCGCGAAGTTGTCGAGGGCGACGTTGCGGTCCTCGGGGAAGATGTTGGCCTGCCACCATGTCGAGGTGTTGGGGATCTCGTCATCGCGGTAGCCGAAGAGCTCCTTGAACCGGGGGCTCATCCATTCCTGGTCCTGCCGCTCGACGTCCCAGTACCAGATGCCGTCGAGCGAGCCGGCCTGCAGGAACTCGAAGATCGCCGGATCGCTGCGGACCAGCTCGTAGAGCTCCTGCTTGAGGTAGTGCTCTTCGCGGCTCATGTGAGCTCCTGCGCTGTCTTGCAGTTCCATCCTACCGCGCATGGCGCCCGATGGATCGCATTGGCACGCGTGACATCGCCGCGGCGATCGGGCTTTCGCCGCGCGCCACGCGCATGCGCCTCGCGCGACTCGCCGCGCGCGGCCTGGTTCGCGAACTGGGGCAGGGGACCGCACGATCCCCGGCGGCGGTACGTCACGGTGCGATGACCCGGTGGGTCCGCCGTCGGGACCGTCCGGTTCCGACGGACTGGCGCAGCTATTATCCGTCGAAGGAAACCGCACAATGACCGTGTCCTCAACTGCAGCGATGCTCAGTGGGTCCGGCGGCCAACCGGCCGGGGAGACGCTTGGCTTCCATCCCCTCACCGCCACGTGGTTCGAGCGGCGGTTCGCCGCCGCGACCCCCGCGCAGCTCGAGGCGTGGCCGTGGATCCGGACCGGCGGGGACGTGCTGATCAGCGCGCCGACGGGGTCGGGCAAGACGCTCGCGGCGTTCCTGAGCTGCCTCGACCGGCTCGTGGCGCTCGCGGCGGGCGGCGGGCTGGAGGATCGCACGGCGGTCGTCTACGTCTCGCCCCTCAAGGCGCTCAGTACCGACATCCACCGCAATCTGCAGGAGCCGCTCGGCGAGATCGCGGCGCTGGCCGCGTCCGGCGGCCAGGCGCACCCGGAGATACGCACCGCGATCCGGACCGGCGACACGCCCGCCTGGGACCGCGAGCAGATGGTGCGGCGTCCGCCGCATATCGTCGTCACCACGCCGGAGTCGCTGTTCATCCTGCTGACCGCGGAGCGGAGCCGGCGGATGCTCTCGACCGCCGAGACGGTCATCGTCGACGAGATCCACGCGCTGATCGACGACAAGCGCGGTTCGCACCTCGCGTTGAGTCTGGCGCGGCTCGACGACCTGGTCGTCAGGTCCGGGAGTGCGAAGCCGCAACGGATAGGACTGTCCGCGACGGTCAAGCCGATCGACGAGGTGGCGCGGTTCCTCACTGGGGTGTCGGCCCGCGCGGCGGCCACGGTCGGGCCGGGCGCGGCGGACGACACGGGACGGGAGGACGAAGAGCCGGCGGCTGCGGGTTCGCCGAACGGTAGCGCGAACGAATGGCCTCCGGTGACGATTGTCGACTCCGGTCATCGCCGCGAGCTCGACGTTGCGGTGGAGGTGCCGCAGGACGAGCTCGGCGTGGTCGCCACCAACGAGATGTGGGGCGAGATTTACGAGCGCATCGCCGAGCTGGTCCGGGCGCACCGCACCACCATCGTCTTCGTCAACACCCGGCGCCTGTCGGAGCGGGTCGCCCATCAGCTTGCCGAACGGCTCGGAGAGGACGCGGTGCTGGCCCATCACGGCAGCCTGTCGCGCCAGCTTCGCCAGACGGCCGAGGCGGCGCTCAAGGAGGGGCGCCTGCGGGCCGTGGTCGCCACCGCGTCGCTGGAGCTGGGGATCGACGTGGGATCGGTCGATCTGGTGTGTCAGATCGGTACTCCACGCTCGATCGCCGTGGCGCTCCAGCGGATCGGGCGTTCCGGACACAAGGTGGATCGGGCGTTCGTGCCGAAGGGTCGCTTCTTCGCAACGACCCGGGACGAGCTGATCGAGTGCGCGGCGCTCGTGCGCGCGATCCGGCGCGGCCTGCTCGACGAGCGGCGGCTGCGGCCGTGGCCGCGCGACGTGCTCGCCCAGCAGATCGTGGCCGCCGCCGCGACCGCGGACTGGCCGGAGGACGACCTGTTCGCGCTGGCGCGGAGCACGGCGCCCTATCGCGATCTGCCGCGCAGCGAGTTCGATGCGGTGGTGGCGATGCTGTCGGACGGGATCGCGTCGCCCCGCGGGCGGAACGGGACCTGGCTGCACCGCGACCGGGTGAACGGCGTCGTGCGCGGGCGGCGGGGGGCGCGGCTGGCCGCCATTACGTCGGGCGGCGCGATTCCGGACAACGCCAACTACCTGGTCGTGGCGGAGCCGGAAGGGACGACGGTGGGCACCGTCGACGAGGACTTCGCGGTCGAAAGCATGGCCGGCGACATCTTCCTGCTGGGCACGACCTCGTGGCGCATCCGTCGCGTCGAGTCCGGACGCCTGCGGGTCGAGGATGCCCGCGGCGCGGCGCCGTCGGTGCCGTTCTGGCTCGGCGAGGCGCCCGGGCGGACGCCCGAGCTCTCCGCAGAGGTGTCGGACGTTCGCGAGCGGCTGGCCGCGCTTGACGATGCGTGCCGCGGCGGCAGCGACGCGGCGGCGTTCCTGATCCGCGAGTGCGGCCTCGATCGGTCCGGCGCCGAGCAGGCGGCGGCCTACGTCCGGTCCGGCGCCGCCGCGCTCGGCGCCGTGCCGTCCATCCGGACCCTGGTGGCCGAACGCTTCTTCGACGAGGGGGGCGGCATGCAGCTCGTGCTGCACGCTCCGCTCGGGGCGGCCGTCAACCGCGCCTGGGGCCTGGCGCTGCGCAAGCGCTTCTGCCGGAGCTTCAACGTCGAGCTGCAGGCGGCCGCGACCGACAACGGCATCGTGATCTCCCTGTCGGAGCAGCACAGCTTCCCGCTCGAGGTCGTGTTCCGCTTCCTGCACCCGGAGACCGTCGAGGAGGTGCTGACGCAGGCGATGCTGCCGGCGCCGATGTTCGGGGCGCGCTGGCGGTGGAACGCGTCGCGGGCGCTGGCCGTGCTCCGGTTCGCGGGAGGGCGCAAGGTGCCGCCGCCGCTCCTGCGGATGCGCTCGGACGATCTGCTGGCCGCGGTCTTCCCGGACCAGGTGGCGTGCCAGGAGAACCTGGCCGGCGACATTCGGATCCCCGACCATCCGCTCGTGGACGAGACCATCCGCGACTGTCTGCACGAGGCGATGGACCTGGACGGGCTGCGGGCCGTGATCGCGGGCATCGAGCAGGGAACGATCGCGACGCGGGCCGTCGACACCGCCGAGCCGTCGCCGCTCGGGCACGAGATCCTGAACGCCAATCCGTACGCCTTTCTCGACGACGCGCCGCTGGAGGAGCGGCGGGCGCGCGCGGTGCAGCTTCGCCGCACGCTGGGCGAAGACGGCGGCGAGGTCGGCGCGCTCGACGCCGAGGCGATCGCCGAGGTCGCGGGCGAATCGTGGCCGGTGGTGCGCGATCCCGAGGAGCTGCACGACGCGCTCCTGACCCTGGGGCTGGCGCCGCCGCGCGAGGAGTGGCGGGCGTGGTTCGCGCGGCTGGTCGAGATGCATCGCGCGACGTCCCTGCAGGTCGGCGACACGCACTTCTGGGTGGCGACCGAGCGTTCCCGCACGGCGCTGCTCGTGCACCCGGCCGGCCGGCTCGACCCCATCGTGCCGGAGGTCGATCAGCCCACGCCCGACGGTTGCGACGCGGCAACGACGGAAGTGCTGCGCGGCTGGCTGGATTCGAGCGGGCCGTTGCGGGAGTCGGAACTGGCGGCGCGGCTCGCCGTGCCGGCCGAACGCGTGGCCGCCGGGCTGGCCCGTCTGGAGGGCGAAGGGCAGGTGCTGCGCGGGCGCTTCACTGCCGCGGCCCGTGACGAGGGGGCCGAGATCGAGTGGTGCAACCGGCGCGTGCTGGCCCGCATCCACCGGTTGACCCTGGGAAGGCTGCGGCGGGAGATCGCGCCGGTGTCGACCGCGGACCTCGTGCGGTTTCTCGCCCGCTGGCAGCGGCTCGCATCCGGCACCCGCCTGCACGGGGCGAGCGGGCTGCTGCAGGTCGTCCGGCAGCTCCAGGGCTGCGAGGTGTCCGCCGGCGCCTGGGAAAGTCACGTCCTTCCCGCCCGCATCGCAGGCTACGACCCGGAGCTGCTGGATCGGCTCTGCCTCTCGGGCGAGGTGATGTGGGGGCGCCTGTCGCCGCATCCCGCCTTCGACGCGGTGGAGGGCGATGCCGCCGGGTCCGCACGGCCTCCGGCTCGGCGGCGGGTACGGCCGACCCGGGTGGCGCCGGTCGCGCTCTTGTTGCGGGAGGACCTGGAGTGGCTGATGCCGCCCGCCGGGGACGATGCCGGTCCGGGCGAGGGGCCGGACAGCGTGCTGTCCCACCCGGCCGAGGCGGTGCTCGACGCGCTCCGCCGCCGGGGGGCTTCCTTCCTGCGCGAGCTGGTCTCCGCGACCGGCAGGCTGCCGAGCGAGGTGGAGGACGGCTTGTGGGAGCTGGTGGCGGCGGGGCTGGTCACCGCCGACGGCTTCGACAACCTGCGCGCCCTGATCGATCCGAAACGGCGCCGGGGCGAAGGCCGGTTTCGCGCCGCGCGCCCGCGTCACGCGGCGGGCCGGTGGGCGCTGCTGGCGCCAGCGCGCGGGGAGGGCGAGGCGAACGCCGAGGGGGGTCGTGCACGGGAGCGGGCGCGCCCGTCGGAACGGGCGGATGCGTTCGCGCGCCAGTTGCTGGAGCGCTGGGGGGTGGTGTTCCGGGACCTCGTGCGGCGCGAGTCGCTCATGCCGCCGTGGCGTGACGTGCTCGGCGCGCTGCGGCGCATGGAGGCGCGCGGCGAGGTGCGCGGCGGCCGGTTCGTCTCCGGATTCGTCGGCGAGCAGTTCGCGCGGCCTGACGCCGTCGAGCTGCTCCGGATCGTGCGCCGCGACGGGGACGGCGAGCAGGGTGTGCGGGTCTCCGCGGCGGATCCGCTGAACCTGGCCGGCATCGTGACGCCGGGGCCGCGGGTCAGCCCGCTGTCGGGCGAGGCGGTAGAGCTCCTCCAGCCGGCGGCGGCGCCGACCGGCGCCGCCGCGTCGTGATTCCCTGCCGGGGCGGCAGGGCAGGAGGCGCATCGGGTAGAGTGGGCAGGATGGTTCCGCTCGTCCCGGCCGCGGTTCGCCCCGTGCTTGCCGCGATCCTGCTGCTGGTCGCGACGGCGCCGGTGTGGGCCGTGCAGCCCCCGGCTCACCGTGGGGGCCATCGGGTCGGCTCGTCCCGGGTCCCGACCGTGCCGTCCGGTGCGCTCAGGGTCGTGAAGGTCGCCTGGCACAAGGGACGGGCCGCCATCTGCGCCGAGGTGCCGGGCTCGGCCGTCGAGCGGGCGGGACGTCCGATACGGCCCACGCACGTCTGGGTGGGGGGCGGAACGACGATTCGGCGGGTGGCGCTCGGTCCGGGGGCCTGCGATCCGGCCTGGTCGCCGGACGGAGACAGTTTGGCCGTCGTCGCGCCCGACGGTCTCTGGGTGTTGTCCGCGGATCTCCGGCGGACGACGCATCTGGTCGACCTGCGGCGCCTCGACGGGGCCCCGAACGGCTTCGAGCGCCGTACGCTGAACGGACCCCGGTGGGCGCCCGACGGCTCGGCCCTGGCGTTCATCGTCTCCAACGACCGGACGACGTGGGTGGAGGTAGTCGACGCGCGCACCGGCGAGCGCCGCTACCTGTCCGACCTGGAGACCTATGCGTTCGCGTGGGAAGCCGACTCGCGCTCCCTGCGCCTCGGATCGCGCGTGGTGAGGCTCCCATGAGCCGTTGGGCCGGTTCATGACCGGCCGCGAGGAACACAGATGTCATCGACCAAGACCCACTATTTCCTGTTGACCCTGCTCGTGTCGCTCGGCGCCCCGGGGCTTGCCGCCGCGCAGGAGACGACGTCGCTCGACAACCGGGCGATCGTCGAGTACCTGGCTGACGACGAGCTCGAAGGGCGGCTGACCGGGTCGCCGGGCATCCGCATGGCGGCCGACTACCTCGTCGAGCAGCTCGAGGCTATCGGGGCGGAGCCGCTGCCGGGCGTGGGCGGCTTCCGCCAGTCGTTCTCCTTCACGGCGGGGGTGACCGACACCGGCACGACGATAGAGCTTGCGGGGAGCGACTCGACGCTGCGGGTCCGGTCCGAGGGCGACGGTCCATCCGTTCGTGCGCTGTCGTTCTCGGACACGGGGCGCGCGGAGGGCCAGCTCGTCTTCGCCGGTTACGGCCTCTCGGTGCCGGAGACGGACGATTTCGGCTACGACAGCTATGCCACGCTGGACGTCACGGACAAGATCGTCGTCGTGTTCCGCTACTTTCCCGAGGACACGGAGGGCGAGCTGCGTGCGACACTGGCGCGCTACGCGGGTCTCCGCTACAAGGCGCTGGCGGCGCGCGAGCGGGGCGCCGCGGGGCTCATCGTCGTCACCGGGCCGCGGTCGCCCAACGCCGGGGCGCTGGTCCCGCTGACCTTCGACACCGCGGTCAGCGACTCCCGCATCGTGGCGGCCACCGTGGACGGCGAGCTCGGTGCGGCGATCATCGAGAGCGCCGGGGAGTCCATCGAGGCGGTGCAGGCCTCGCTCGATACCGCCAACCCCCACGTCACCGGCTTCGATCTCCCGCTGGAGGGTGTCATCGAAGCGAAGCTGGAACGGCGGGAGGCCACCGGCCACAACGTGATCGGCTACCTGCCGCCGACCGGCACCGAGGCGCTCGACGAGCCGTACGTGCTGCTCGGCGCCCACTACGATCACCTCGGGCGCGGGCGCGGGGGCGATTCGCTGGCCCGCGGCGACGAGGCCGGGCAGATTCACAACGGCGCCGACGACAACGCCTCCGGCGTGGCCGCGGTGCTGTCGGTGGGCGCCGGGCTGGCCGCCGCCGAGCGCGGCAGAGGCGTCATCCTGGCGTTCTGGTCCGGCGAGGAGCTGGGGCTGCTGGGGTCCGCGGACTTCGTCGCGCAGGCGCCGGTGCCCATGGACGGCATTGCCGCCTACCTCAACTTCGACATGGTCGGCCGGCTGGAGGACGACCCGCTCAACCTGCAGGCGGTCGGCAGCAGCTCCATCTGGACCGATCTCGCCGAGGAGCTGAACGCGCCGCTCGGGCTCGATCTGACCTTCGTCTCCGATCCCTACCTGCCCACCGACGTCGGGAGCCTGAACGCCGCCGAGGTGCCGAGCCTGAACTTCTTCACCGGCAGCCACGAGGACTACCACCGGCCGACCGACGACGCCGACACGCTCGACTACGAGGGGCTCGACCGCATCGTCGATCTCGCGACGGCCGTGGCGTCGAATCTCGCGAACCGGCCGGACGCCCCCGACTTCATCCGCGTGGAGCGCGAGCAGCAGCGCGGCGGTGGCGCGACGATGCGCATCTTCACCGGCACCATTCCCGACTACACGCAGGAGGTCGAGGGCCTTTCGCTCTCGGGGGTCATCGGCGGCGGCCCGGCCGAGGCGGCCGGCCTGCAGGGCGGCGACGTCATCGTCGGGCTCGCCGGGCAGGCCGTCACCAACATCTATGACTACATGTACGCGCTCGACCTGCTGAAGGTGGGGGAGCCGTCCGAGGTGGTCTTCCTGCGCGACGGCGAGCGGCTGACCACCGAGTTGATCCCGAGGGTGCGGGAATAGGTCGGTGGCCCAGTGTCGGCGCGACGATGCGCATCTTCACCGGCACCATTCCCGACTACACGCAGGAGGTCGAGGGCCTTTCAATTCCATGTACGCGCTCACCTGCTCAAGGTGGGCGAGCCGGCCAAGTTCGGTCTACGCGTTGCATGGCCCTGTCCGCCGCGGGTTCCGATTCGTCCGCGAGGCACCAGCACATGACGATGGAATTGTCGACGACGATGGGCATCAATACCGGTGTCCCTCGTGAAGCGAGTTCATCAGTTCCGTCAGTGGAGCTCGCTTCAGACGGCTGCGGCGTTCGAGGATCCGCTGCGCCGCCAGCCGGGCACGCTCCCGGTCGTCGTCCTCGACGGGTACCAACCGCGCCACCGGGCGACCGTGGCGAGTGATGGTCAGGCTCTCACCGCGCGCGATTCGGTCCAGCAGTCGGGGCAGATGCGTCTTGGCTTCGTAGGCTCCGATACTTTCCATGACCTTGACCTCGTCGGATTAGACCAGTCGAAACGACTAGTGCCAGTCTAGATCGTCTCCGCTGGGCGAGGCATGCCGGCGACCTTCGCGTCGAGTGACACGCCGGACGCAGGGAGGGCAGGAGTGTCAGCGGTTTCGAGCCCGCGGGATGCGGAGGGACGCCGCCGGCGGTCGACTACCCGGAGTAGTTGGGTTCGTTGCCCGGCTTCCACTTGATGTTGCAGCCGATGCTCGCCTTCTGTTCGCCGGTTGGGATCTGGCCGGCCAAGACGGTGTCCACCGCCGCGCGCAGGTCTCTGCCGGTCACCGGAACGTCGCTCTCGGGCCGGCTCTCGTCGAATCGCCCCCGGTAGACGAGTCGCAGGTCTGCGTCGAACACGTAGAAGTCCGGGGTGCACGCCGCGCGGTAGGCCTTGGCGACCGCCTGCGTGGCGTCAACCACGTAGGGAAAGGCGTAGCCGAACTCGGTGATGTCCCGGACCATCGCCTCGCGGCCGTCCTCCGGATGCGTATCGGCGTCGTTGGAGTTGATGCCGATGACGGCGACCTCGCGGGTCGCATATTCGTGAGCGAACTCCGCGAGCGCCGTCTTCAGGTGCTTCACGTACGGACAGTGGTTGCACAGGAAGACGATCACGGTGGCCGGCGCGCCGGCGAACTCCGCCAGCGCGACCGGGTTGCCGTGGGCGTCGGGCAGCGTGAAGTCGGGCGCCCGCGTCCCGAGATCCAGCATCGTCGACGGCGTCAGGACCATGCGGCTCAGAACGGCTCCGACTGCGCGCCCTCCTGGAATGCCCAGATGCGGTTGCGGGTCAGGATGTAGAGCACGCCGTTGCTGGTGACCGGCGTGCAGTACACGGCGGCGCCGAGGTTGTACTCGCCGAGGAGCTCCATCTCCCGACCGGCGCGCAGGACGACCACGTCGCCGTCCTCGTCGCCGAGGAAGACCTTGCCGTCGACCACGAAGGGCGAGCCCCAGACGGCCGCGAAGGTGTCGTACGTCCAGAAGTGCTCGCCGGTCTGCGGGTCGAGCGCATGCAGGAAGCCGGACAGGCTGGAGATGTAGAGCACGCCGTCCGCGATGGCGGCGGTCGACATGGTCCGGTAGAAGTCCTCGCCGCCGCGGTGCCACACCAGGTGCGTATCGGTCACGTCACCGGTGCCGGTGGCGTCGATCGCATAGAAATGGCCGGGCGCCTCGCCGTGCTCCGGGTCCTGGCCGACCCCGATGTAGACCTTGTCGTCGTAGACCACCGGCGTCGCGAGGATGTTGTTGCGCGTGCCGCGGCCGCCGAGGATCCACTCGGAGTCCTTGGGGTTGCAGTCGAACTCCCAGATGAGCTCGCCGGTCTCGGCGTCGAGGGCGTAGACCACGCCGTTGCCGCCGGGGAAGATGACCTGCCCGCGGCCGTCGATCTCCGCGTAGGCCGGGTTCGTCCAGGCGCCGTGCAGCACGTTCTCGCCCACCGGGTTGCTCTCCCACAGGAGCTCGCCGGTGTTCTTGTCGAGCGCGATGAAGTCGGGCGAGAAGGGCGACGGGATGTTGACGTGCCCCTCGTCGACGCCGTTGCTCGTCACCGCGTAGAGGACGTCGCCGATGATGAGCGGCGACCCGGTGGCGAGGTTGTGCGGGAAGACGTCCAGCTCGCCGATCATGTCGTACGACCAGATGACGTCGCCCGCCAACGGTCCGGTCTCGATCTCGTCCATGAACGGCCCGTCGTTGCCGTCGGCCAGGCCCTTGGCGTCCAGGCAGACGACGTGCGCCTCGTTCGAGATGTAGTAGATGCGGTCGCCCTCCATGAACGCGGTGGAGCAGACGCCCTGCAGCGGCCAGTCGTTCACCCGGCCGGTCGTCAGCTTCGGGTGCACCATCTGCCAGATGAAGTCGCCGGTGGCGGCGTCGAACGCCATCACCACGCCCTTGTCGCCCTCGATCGACGGATCGCGGCGCCCCTCGTTGTTGGTGCCGACGTAGACGCGGCCGTTGGCGACGACCGGACCGCCGTAGGCCTGCGAGCCGACCGGTTGCGACCAGAGCACGTTCGTGCCGGTGTCCACGTCCCATTCGCTGAGGATGCCGGTGTCGTTCGACACCATGTTCCGGGACGGCGAGTTGCCGAACATCGCGACGTCCTGCGCCGACGCCGTGGCGGTGACGGCGAGCAGGACGGCGGTGGCGAGAATCAAAGCCTGTCGAGTCATGGGTTCTCCATCACGCGGACGTTGTCGTAGTAGATGTCGATCGGCGAGTAGCCGATGAGCCCGGGGCTCCCCGCGCGCACCGGCTCCGGATCCTCGAGCGTGACCGTCCAGTCGTCGGGCTCGGCCTCGTCTCGCGGCCAGACCTTGCCGCGGATCAGCGCGCGCTCGTCGTCGGTGTCGACGCGCAGCTTCATGGTGTACCAGACGTTCGGCTCCCACGCGAAGGGGAAGCGCTGGGCCATGCGCAACTCGGCCGCCCACGAGCGGACCTCGATCCGCTGGTGGTTGCCCTGCATGTCCATGGTGTAGCCGCTGTTGATCAGCCCGATGTCCGGCCGGCGGCGGCCCCGCTCGGTCGACATCACGTCGGCCTGCACGGTGTAGTTCGACAGGTACGACGGGCCGACGTAGAGCGCATGGCGGTGGATGCCGGTGCGCGACGGGCCCTTGCGGAACACCTGATCGCCGTCGAGCTCGACCGCGGCCAGGCTCCCGCCCCCGCCGATCCAGTGCGGCGGGCGCCCATTCTCGAAGTTCTCCGTCCAGGGCAGCGGCGAGAAGATGCGGACCCGCGCCGCGGCGGAAACGCCGTCCACCGTCGCGACTACCTGGCCCGCCTGGTTGGTCGACTGCGGGCTCGACTGGAACTCGCCGTTGACGCGCAGCCGCGAACCGCCGAGCCCGTCGAGCGCCCAGGTGGCGGACGGCGTGTCCACCGGCTGCCCGTTCTCGTCGAACGCCAGGAGCCGGAAGTTGATGGTCTCGCCGGCGGCCGCGATGACCTCGGCGGGCACCACCTGCAGGTTAGCCACCGTACCCGTCGAGGACGTCTCGGCGCCCAGCGCGGGACTCGGGGCCGGCGTGGCGGAGAACGGCGCATCCGGGTCGCCGATGCAGTAGATGCCCGACTCGGCGGTGACGTAGAGCCGCCCGTAGGCCGGGGCGAACGAACCGTAGATCTCCGCGTAGCGGCCGTCGGACACCTCGAGCTCGTCGTGATCGAGAGCCGTCGGACCGTCCGAGTCCACCCGCAGGATGTGCACGTTGCCGTTGGTCTCGGTCAGGTAGAGCTTCCCGTCGGCCCAGACCGGCGAGGACTTGCCCACGTTGCCGATGCTGTACTCCCACCGGACGGCCCCGCTGGCGGCGTCGAGGGCGACCAGGTTCGCGGAGTTGTCGATGACATACAGGGTGCCGTCGTGGATGAGCGGGGAGGAGAACCCGACCGCCAGGTCGCTGACGCGCCACAGCTCGCCGCTGGACGTGATGTCGCCGCTGCCGGTCGCGTCGATCGCGACCACGCGGCCCATCGTGCCCTGGTCGATGTTCTCCTCGCTGTGCGCGACGTAGACGGTCGTGCCGTCGATGACCGGCGACACGTTGATCCCGCGCTGACTCAGGTGGAACTCCCAGACCTTGACGCCGGTGCGCGCCTGGATCGCGTAGATGTGGCCGTCGGCGTTGCCGTCGATGATCAGCCGCTGCCCGTCGACGACGGCGACGATCGGGACCGACTGCGTGTTCAGGTCGGCCGGCTGCCCGCCCGGGGTCGAGACCCAGCGGACGCGGCCGGTCAGCTTGTCGAACGCCACGTAGCGGTGCCGCGGCGGGCCGCCGAGACTGCCCCAGGCCGAGCCGATCACGCCGAGAATCAGCCGGTCCTCGTCGATGATCGGCGTCGATGTCCGCCCGCCGTAGCCGGACGCGCGCCCGAGATCCTCCGACAGGCGCCAGCTCCACACGACGTCGCCGTCGCGGTCGAAGCAGTGCAGGTGGCCGTCGACGTTCAGGGCGTAGAGGTGCCCGGTCTCGGGATCCCCGGTCACGCTGCCCCAGCCGACCCGGTTGAAGGGGACGGTGGTGTTGAGGACGCTGAAGGTGTGCTCCCACAGCTTCGAGCCGTTCTCGGCGTTCCAGCAGGTGACGATTTCCTTCTTCTCGACGCCGTCGCCGGTGCGGCCGTTGGCGCACACGCGCCCGTCGAAGACGGCCGGGGTCGAACGGGCGATGTACTCCTGGAACCAGATCAGGTTCTCGCCGTCCACCGACCAGCTCGACACGAGTCCGGTCTGATCCGAAACCCCGGTCTGCAGCCGGCCGCGCCAGCTCGGCCAGTCCTGGGCCGTCGCGGCGCTGGCCAGAAACACGAGGCACGGAACGAGGACGGCCACGCGCAGGATGGCGCTGTGAGCGGTCTTGGTCATCCGGCAATCCTTCATTGACATGGAGTGTTCGATCTGCGGCGAGAGATTTTATCACGCCGCCCCGCGCCGGCCGGACCGCGCTTCCGCCGCTTCCTCTTGACCGACCGATCCGGTCGGGTATACGCTTCGTTCGAATATGAGATTGAGACCCATTCTCAAAATGTCATGGCGGCGCTCCATCAGATCGCGGCGCTGTTCCGTCCGTACCGTCATGCCGTGATATCGTGCGGTTCCGTTGCGCAGTCGGGCAGTACATCGGCGACGAGGAGGTTGCACGTTTTGAGCGCTACGTCACCTTGGATTGACCGCTTGCCGGGGCCATGGACACCCGGTCTTCGGAGCGCGGGCCGTTGAGCGTCTTCGACCGGATGAAGGCGCGGTGGGGCGTCGGCTTCTGGGGCCTGGTCGCCATCCTGCTGGCCTTCTCCCTCGCCGGCATGACCACGCTGCAGTTGAAGGGCCTCGTGATGGCGTTCATTATGCCCGCGACGGCGCCCGGGTGGCTGCAATGGGCGGTGTATCTGGTCGTGATGCTACCCGTCTACCAGGTGCTGCTCCTCGCCTACGGCACGCTCCTCGGGCAGTTCGACTTCTTCTGGAGCAAGCTGAAGGCGGTCGGCCGCCTGGTCGCCGGCAGGCCCGCCCGCGTGTCCGGCTGACCCGCCGATCAGGGTCACGAGAGTACGCGTTCGACGGCCCAGAGCAGTCCCACCAGCGCGATGCCGGCCGAGGCCGGCACCACCAGCCGGGTCCGGTACCACGGTTCGGAGCGGAACCAGCCGCACGCCAGCGCGGCGCCGGCGATCACGGCGAGTTGACCCAGCTCGATCCCGGCGTTGAAGCTGACGAGCGCCAGCAGGCGCTCCGGCTCCGGCAGCCCGAGCTCTCCGAGCACCCCGGCGAAGCCGAGCCCGTGCAGCAGGCCGAATCCGAAGACGACGGGCGGCCGCCAGCGGGTCATCCGATCCGTCAGCACGTTCTCCACCGCCACGTAGACGATGGACAGCGCGATCAACGGCTCGACCAGCCGCGGCGACAACGCCACGACGTCGAGCGCCGCCAGAGTCAGCGTCACCGCGTGAGCCACGGTGAACGCCGTCACCTGCCAGACGAGCGGCCGGAGCTGCGCGCTCAGCAGGAACAGTCCCAGCACGAACAGGATGTGATCGAGTCCCTCCGGGACGATGTGGATGAAACCGAGGCGCAGGTAGCTCGCCGCCACCTCGGCGCGGCCGGGGGCCGCGACCGGCGCCGTCAGATCCAGGGGGTCGCTGCGGGCCCCGGCCTCCAGCACGGAGCGGGTCTCGATGCCCCGCGCCGGGTCGAGGATCGTCAGATGCACCTCGGCGAACGCCCGGGAAGCGAAGAACCCGACGGTGGCGGCCCCCTCCGGGATCGCGCCGGTGAGGCGGGCCGTCAGGCCGAGCACGGTGGGGATCTCGGCCTCGGTCGCACGCGGCGTGCCGTGGTCGGGGAACGAGACGTCGAACGGCACCGGATCGCCGTCGAAGCGGACCCGAACCCGTCGTTCGAACAGCCGGCGCAGCCGGGCGAGACGCGTCTCGAAGGCCTCCGGCGGGAGACTCTCCAGCGCCGCCGCCAACTCCGCGTCGTCCGTGTCGATGGGGGCGCCGAGCGCGAGGGCGTCGAGGTCGTAGATGAGTTCCGCTTCGAAGGCGCCGTCGGCGCCGAGCGTGAGCGTGACCTCCGTGAACGAGAGCGGGTGGGCGAGAGCGCCCGCTGCGCCGGTCAGCCAGAGCAGGCCTGCCAGCGCCGCGGCCCGGAAGAGCATGGTTCGCAGGCGGCTCACCATGGGGAGGATAGTGCGAGGACTGCTCGAACCAGCCGGTAACGGCGCGGAGCCGCGAACGGCTTCGCGCGCGCTCACAGCGGACCGTCGGCCCACGGGCCCGTCACCGCGAACGTGATGCCCGGCGTCTGCGCGTTGAAGAAGAGCCAGCGGCCGTCCGGGCTGTAGGTGGCCCCGGCGAACTCGCGGGCGCGGAAGTCGCCGGATATGCCGTTCCTCTCGCCGTCGAGGACGACGTTGTTTCGGGCGAAGGAGAAGATCGAGCCGTCGACCGTGAGCCCCCGGACGAAGTTGTCCGCGTCGCCGTCCTCGCACAGCACGAGGCCCCCGCGCGGGCTCACGCAGAGGTTGTCGGGCATGTCCAGCACATCCTTGCCTGGCGACTCGAAGATCAGCCGCACGCGTTCGCCGCTCGGATCGTACTCCCAGATCTGGCCCGCCCCGGCCTCGCCGCCGGTGGTCGACACGATGTAGATGCGGCCGTCGCCGTACCAGGTCCCTTCGAGCCGCGCGAAGGCCGCGCCGCCTCCGGCGACGCCCTGGCCGAATACGCTGCCCTCGTCGACCGCGGCCGGATCCGGATCGTCGATCGGGGTCCAGGACACCGGCCGCCAGATCCCCGCCGACTGGCCGGTGCGAAGATCGGCTCGCGGCGTGTCGGCTATGCGGAGCATCTCGAGGCGCCCGCCGGCGGAGAGAACGCCGGCTTCGTTGGGCAGGAACCGGTAGAACCCCGAGGTCCCCTGGTCCTCGGTCTCGTACACGATCCCGGTGGCGGGATCGATGGACACCGCTTCGTGCACGAACCGGCCCATCGCCCGATACGGCTCCGCCGACGCGGCGCCGTCGGCCGGGACCTCGAAGACGTACCCGTGCGGCCGCTCGTAGTCCGGGATTGCGAACCGCTGGCGCAACGACTCCAGGAACGAAGGCTCGGCGCCCGGCCCGAGCACGGTCTCCTCACAGGTGAGCCACGATCCCCACGGAGTCGGGCCGCCCGCGCAGTTGACGGCCGTCCCGGCCAGGCTGGTCCATGCCTCGACCATCGTACCCGTCGCCGCATCGAACTCGATGGTCGTCGTGCCGCCGCCCCCCACGGCGTCGTAGAGCGGCCGATCGGCGAACGCCCCTCGCGAACGCACCTCGTGGTTGCGGACGAGGCGCACGCGGCTTCCCGCGCCGGCGAACGCCGCCATGCCGTCGTGCGCCCCGGGCGTCGCCCGGCCGTCGGCCAGCCGGTCGCCGGTCCAGCCGAACGTCAGGTAGCGGAAACCCGTGGGGAGGTGCAGCAACGGCAGGCCCGTCGTCTCGTCCCGGACCGGCTGCAGCGGGCCGTAGTCGACCTCGCCCGGTATCCGGCCCCCGGCGGACGACTGTCCGCGGGTCGCGGCCGCGGTACGTCCGGCGAGCGCGTGAAATGGTGCGGCGCCGATGGCGGCGCCGGCGAGCGACAGGAACGTCCGGCGGTCCACGCGGGGCAACTTTTCGTGCATGCCCCAGTTTAGCAACCGGCCGTGTCGGGATGATGACGGCGTCAGTGCCGCAACTTGATTCGGTAGGGACGTCCCCGCCGCAGGAAGTTGATCTGCGTGTCGCTGTCCGTGCCGACGCTCGCCAGACCCGCACCGGCATCGTCGGCCCCGGCCACGTCGACGCCCGCGACGCGATAGATCATGTCCCCCGCCTGCACGCCCGCGACGGCTGCGATGCCGTCCTCGACCTCGACGACCAGCGCGCCGTCACGGATCTGCAGGTTGTCCGGCTCGGCCCGTGCGGCGAGCAACGGGGTCGCCTGCGCGTCGCACAGGTCGAGTCTCAGGCTCTCCACCTCAACCGTCGTCCGGGCCGCGCAGCGGTACAGCGCCTCCTCGGCCGGCTGGGCGCCGGACGGCAAGGAAGCGGCGGCCGATCCTGCTACGCCGGCCAGCGCGAGCGCCGACGTCAACCCGGCGGCCCTCACGATCCACGCAACCGCGAGACGCATGTGCATGACGAGACAGTATACGCGCCTCGGCCCGGCTGTCCGCCGTCTCACGCGAACGGCCGGGCCAGCCGTACCGGTGTCGGCGGATCGCCGCCGGGCGCGGCGTGCGCCGCCGGCGCCGGAGGACCCTACGATTCCAGAACCGCGTTCAGCGAGATCTCGGCGTTCATCAGCTTCGAGATCGGGCAGCCGACCTTCGCGCCGTTCGCCGTCTCGTCGAAAGCGGCCTGGCTGATGCCGGGCACCCTGGCCGAGCACTCGAGATGGATCTTCGTGACCGCGACCCCGCCCTCGACCGGCTCCATCGTCACCGTCGCGGTGGTGCTCACGTGGTCCGGCGTGTTGCCGCCCTTCGCGAGCTCGTTCGACAGCGCCATCGAGTAGCAGCCGGCGTGCGCCGCCGCGACGAGCTCCTCGGGATTCGTCCCCGGGCTGCCCTCGAACCGCGTCGCGAACGTGAACGCGGCGCCGGACAGGACGCCGCTGTTGGCCGAGATCGTGCCGCTGCCACCCTTCAGGTCGCCCTTCCAGACCGCCGATGCCTTGCTGTCCATGCTGCCTCCTGGCTGCCCGCTCGCGGCCCGCGCGGCCCCGAGCCGGACATCGTGATTCTCTGCTGTTTGTGCGGTGCACCCGGAGCGCGGAAGCCGACGTGCACTGGACTCTAGATCGTTCGGTTCGCGTGGCGCAACACCGGCGACACGGTGCGTTGGCCTTCCTTCATCGATGTCCTTGCCGAGCCCGCCCGCACGTCGAACAGCGCGGACCGTCCGCGGCCGGGGCCGGAGCCTCGCACCGGCAATACTCACGCGCCCGCCAGATTGGACGCGTCACCGACGCCGCCAGGCTAAACAGGAGGGTGCCGGAGATCGGCAGCAGCAGGGTCTCGATCAGTCCATCGATCCAGCCCACGCGCACTCCAGGGTCGAGGGCCGCCGGCGTGCGACAGGCGTCTGGCCATCTCGCCGCCTTACGCTTCCTGCCCGGCTCCAGCCAGCGCCGGTTCCGGCGCTGCCTCGCCGCCGACCACGCCCGACCGCAGCATCCGCAGGCCGTTGAAGGTGACCAACAGCGACGCCCCCATGTCGGCGGCCACCGCCATCCAGAGGGTGGCCGCCCCGGCGGCCATGAAGGCCAGGAAGACTGCCTTGGCGCCGAGGGCGACCGTGACGTTCTCGATGATCACGCGCCGAGCCCGGCGGGCGTGGCTCACCAGGAAGGGCAGCTTCCGCAGGTCGTCCTGCATCAGCACGACGTCGGCCGATTCGGCCGCTACGTCGGTGGCGTTGCCGCCCATCGCAATCCCGACCGACGCGGCCAGCAGCGCCTGGCCATCGTTGATTCCGTCGCCGATCATCGCGGTCGGCCCGTGGCGCGCCATGAGTTCGCGGATGGCGTCCGCCTTGCCGTCGGGCAGCAATTCCGCGCGCACGTCCTGCAACTGCACGCGGTCGCCGACGCTGCGGGCCGTCGCCGTGTTGTCGCCGGTGAGCAGGGCCGAGCGGAGCCCCAGGCGGTGGATCTGCGCCACGCTGGCGGATGCTTCCGAGCGGACCGGATCCGTTATCGCGACGAGCGCCCAGACGTCGTCCCCGGCGCCGCAGACGACGATGGTCTCGTCGGCTCGTTGCATCCCGGTGAGCTCGGTCTCGTATCCGTCGAGTGTGGTCCGTTCGCGCGCGAAGCGCGTGCTGCCGACCCAGAACGGCTTGCCGTCGATCACCGCTTCGGCGCCGCGCCCTTCGATGGCGGCGAAATCGGTCAGCTCGGCCGGCTCCACGCCGCGCTCCCGAGCATGGCGGACGATGGCGCGCGACAGGGGATGCTCGCTGCGGAGCTCGATGGACAGCAGCCGCGCCAGCACCTCGTCCTCGGTGCGGCCGCCCACGGGGCGCAGCTCGCGGACGTCCGGCTCGCCGCGCGTGATGATGCCGGTCTTGTCGAAGGCGATCGCGCACAGGCGTCCCAGCTCTTCCAGGTGCGAGCCGCCCTTGATCAGCACGCCGTGCCGCGTGGCCGACGTGATGGCCGCGGCGATCGTCACCGGCGTCGAGATCACCAGCCCGCACGGGCAGGAGATCAGCAGGATGAGCATCGCCTGGTAGAACCAGTGCTCCCAGTCGCCGCCGAGCAGCAGCGGGGGAAACGCCCCCACCGCGAACGCCACCGCGAACATCAGCGGTGTGTAGTAGCGCGCGAAGTGATCGATGAAGCGCTCGGTCGGCGCCCGGTGGTGGTGGCTCTCGCCGACCATGCGGGTGATGCGGGCCAACATCGTGTCCGAGGCGGCCCGCGTGGTGCGCAGCTCGACCACGCCGTGGCCGTTCACCGTGCCCGCGAACACCTCGTCGCCGGCCGTTTTCCAGGCCGGCACCGATTCGCCGGTGACCAGCGCCTGATCGACGTACGAACTGCCGTCGGTCACCACGCCGTCGCACGGAACGCGCTCGCCCGGCCGCACCCGCACGTGCGCGCCGACCGCGACACGGTCCACCGGCGTCCGGTGCTCGTGGTCGCCGTGCACGACCGCCGCCGTCGCCGGCGTGATGCGCAGCAGCGACCCGATGGCGTTGCGCGCCCGCCGCGCGCTCCAGTTCTCGAGGAGTCCCGACAGCCCGTAGAGGAAGGCCAGCACCGCGGCCTCGGCCCACTCGCCCAGGAACAGGGCGCCTATCACCGACACCAGTACCAGGGCGTTCATGTCCGGCCGCAGGCGCACGAGCGACGCCACCGCCTTCGGTGCGGAGTGGAAGAGCCCCGCAACGATGCCCACGAGGAGCAGCAGGACGACGGAACGGTCGATGCCGTGCGCCCCGTGCGCGTGGGCCAGCAGGGTCTCCAGCATGCCGCCGCCGGCCACCAGGATGTGCAGGACGAGGCCGCTGGCCAGCGTCAGGCCGCTGGTCGCCACCAGCGCGTGGCGGCCATGCGTCTCCCACCACGATTCGACCCGCGGCGCCGCGTCCCACGGCTCGGCGCGCATTCCCAGCCGGGACACCGCCTCGGCGATCCGATCGGGGCCGAATGTGCCCGTGTCCGCATCGACGGTCATACGGCCGTCGACGACGTGGAACGAGACGCCGTGGACGCCCTCGCGGTCCCCGAGCGCGTCGCGCAGCAGGGCTGCCTCCTCGGTGCAGTCCAGGCCCTCGACCCGGAAATCCAGTTGTTCGCGGATGGTGTGCTCCTCTCCGGGGGCAGATGGCCTGCCGTGCCTACCATCATGACCCGAACCGCGGCTGCGCGTCGATGCCGCCGGCAGACTCCAGGCAGGCCCGCCACCAGCAGGACCGCCAGGGAGGGCGCGTCCTTGCATCGATAGCGCGACAGGTTCTCCAGGGGACTGCGGCACGAGCCTGTTCGGGGAGCCGGCAGTCTGAGCCGGTTCCGCCAGCGCGTGCCGGTGGGCGAGACGTCGATCAGGTGGGCTCAACCACGGCTTCGATACGCTGTGCAAGCGCGTCGAAGTCCTCGGGACATTTCCGGCGGATGGCGGCGAGTCGTCCCGCAGCCTCCGCGGCCAACGGCTTGCGCCCCCCGCCGGGGTGGTCGCCGAGCCCACGTTGTTCGACGAGGACATCGAAATACTGCTCCTTGACCTGCACCTCGGCGCGAACGTCCGCCCAGGGCCACCTCGGCGGAAGCTCGACGCCTGCCAGGACCCACGTTTCGAGCTCCTGCCAGGCGTTCTCCGCGAGGAACACGCGACCGTCGCCGAACTTCTGCTCGAGTTGGTCGAGCCCCCGGCGCCGGCCCTTGTTCCCGTCACGATCGACGCACAGGATGAAGATGTCGATCATGGCGTCGTAGCGCTCGAAGATCTCGGAGAGCCGTTCGGACTTCATTGCCTCGGTGACGCCGCCGAGCAGCGGATCCTGGCACACCTTGATGCGCGCCCGCGGTCGTCCGACGTCCCGGAAGAGCCGACCGAATATCGGGTTCAGAATGTACTGGTCCTTCCGGAAGTCCTCCGGGATGATGAGAACGTTCATGAGCCGTCGGCCCTGCCCGCGGGCTCGGAGTCGGTAAAGGCAATCGCATCTTCCATCCAGCCGGACGCGTGCAGTCTCCCGAGTCCCTGCTTCCGCCGGATCTCCCCGGCCTTCGGCAACTCCTTGACGCGTCGAATGACGGCGTCGTCCGTCTGCTCCCGGCGACAGACGACAGACGTATTCTCGAACGTCTTGTCGCCGACGATGGACAGGAGGTCCGGCGAGTGCGTGGTTGTGACCACCTGGATCCGGCCCTTAGCCGTCTGTCGCTCGATCAGCTCGAGAAGCAGACGCATTCGTGACGGATGAATCCCGTTGTCGATTTCCTCGAAGACGTACATCCGTTCCGATTCCGTCCCTATCAGTCCCGCCAGCATCGCGATGAACCGCAGCGTTCCGTCGGAAGCCGCGTACGCCGACACGCGCCGGTCGTTTGCCTCCAGGAAGGCGAGTTGCACGCGGCCTGTTGTCGGATCGACCGGAAAATCGAAGTCGCGGACGTCCATCGGCGTGAGCTCACGGGTCCATTCGGCGAGTGCTTCGCGTCGCTGCGGGTCGGCGCAGATTTCGCGGAGAACCGTTGGCAGGTTCTCGCCCCCATCCCCCAATCGTGTCTGTCCGGGAAATGCAGCCTCGCGCATGCGGTTCGGCTCCAGGTCCAGGAAACGCATGTTGGCGAGAAGATCGATGACCTTCTGCGCGTGCTCCTTCTGCTTCTTCACGACGCGGCGGTGCTCGCTAATCTGTGTCAGCGCCGGCTGATCCGGCCGAACTCCGATCCGGTAACCCAATTTCCTCTGATCGCCCGTCTTCTCCATCCGCAGAAGAAGGTGCGTGTCGTCATCCTGGTCATGCACGGCATCGCCATATCCGGGATGACTCGTGTAAGTAGCCGTCGATGGCCACCTTAGCACTGTGTTGCCTCTCCCGAGCACTTCCTTCGTCACGCGGAATACGCCGCCATGCTCTTCGCTTCTTGCGACCCGAATCGAGTAGTGGATTCCCGGCGCCTCGACCTGCAGCATGAACGCGGGTCGGCCGAAGCGAATGATGTCGTCGGCGGCACCCCGAATCGGAGCCCACTCCCGCTGGCCGGCGCCGTACTTCCCGCCGATGATCTCCCCCAGCGTGTAACCCCTGCCGATGCCGTGCAGGAACCGGAAGGCGTCGCGCAGGTTGCTCTTGCCGCTCGCGTTGGCGCCCACGATCACTGTCAGCGGGCCCATGTGGAGCGTCTCGTCGCCGAAGTTCTTGAAGTCGACGAGTCGGAGCGAGGTCAGCATGCGAGTCCGCCCGCGGCACGGGAGTCAGTAGCGGAACAAGTACGACAGCTTCCCGAAGAACGCCCGGTTGGTCCGCTGCAGCGAGGTGAACGGGAACAGGAGGCTGTCGATGCGGGTGCCGCGCTGGAAGCGGTCGTCGTAGCCGAGGAAGACGACCGTGCCGGCGTTGATGCGGTAGGTGAAGAGGACGTTGTTGCCCACCGTCACCGACTGCGTGTTGTGCTCGGCGATGTGGCGCGCGAGCAGCCGGTCGGTGAACTGGTAGGTGGTGCGGGTGCGGAAGATCTTGACGTGGAAGATGCCTTCGTCGCCGATGGGATTCACGAAGTCGCTCGACACCATGTTGAACTCGGTGCGCAGCCGCGAGGTGGGCTGGAAGCGGAAGTTCACGTTGCCGATGGTCGAGCGGCCCAGATACGGATCGTCCGCGTAGAGGATGCCGTCACCCCAGTTGTAGCCGCCGTAGATCGAGAGGGTGCGCGCGCTCATGACGCCGAAGAAGCCGTAGCCGGTCTTGCGGAAGTCGATCTCCCCGTAGCGCTCCAGATCGCGGTTGACCATGCCGGTGATGGCCATGTTGTTGCGGAACGAGAAGCTCGCCATGCCCTGGAGCTGCTCGTCCTGCAGCATGCCGGCGTGGTCGTAGAGGCGCAGGTAGGTGGCCGACGGTCCCCAGGTCATCAGGTTCGACTCGGGCCACCAGCGGTACGACAACGTCCCGCTCGTCTGCTGCAGGTCGACGCGCGGCAGGAAGCCGGTGTTGGTGTGGAACCCGGGATCGATGCTGCTGTAGGCGACGTTGTAGCTGAGATTGCGCCCCTGCTTCGCGAAGTCCGCCTCGACCGCCGATCCGGACAACGCGCCGAGATCCGCGTCCCGCGTCTCGGACCCCGCGGCGAGAAAGCTGACGCGGTGGGTCCGCCCGAGACGGAAACGCCCGTCCACGCCGGCCACCCGGTTGTGGTCGTTCCCGAACTCGCGGTCCGTCATGATGGCGCCGAGATACGACTCGGCGTAGAAGTCGTAGCGGGCGCGTCCGAGGACGGTCTGCGCAGTGCCGCCGTACTCCGGATGCGTGTCGTCGACGAGCCGGCCCGCCGCCACGTCGTCGGCCACGACCACGCCCAGCGTCGTCCGGCCCACCTTGCCGGTCAGCTTGCCGCCGAAGTCGGGGTCGGCAATCGTGCGCGTGTGAACCAGGGTCAGCGGCGTCGCCGTCTGGAAGATCTCCTGTCCCTCCAGGAAGAACGGGCGCTGCTCCGGGTAGAAGAGCTGGAAGCGCTGGTTCGTCTCGATCTGCGGCCGGTCCGACTCGATCTGGGAGAAGTCGGGGTTGAAGGTGATGTCGGCGGTCAGGTTGGGCGTGATGCCGTACTTGACGCCGAGTCCCGGCTCCCCGCCCGGGTCGCCGCCGTCGAAGACGCCGGTTTCCGTGTCGAGCGAACCGAGGCGGAAGCCGGTCAGTTCCGGCAGGAACTCCAGGTTGCGGCTCCGGGACATGTCCGACAGGCCTTCGAGCACCCCGAACTGGGTGAGCTGACCCGCGACGCCGCGCGAGATCGGCGACCATGACTGCGCCTCGGACTTGTCGCGGATGATGCGGGTGATCTGGAAGCCCCAACGGTGATCCTGGCCCGTTCCGCGTGATGGATAGCGCAGGCTCTTGAACGGGATGCGCATCTCGGCCGTCCAGCCGTCGTCGACGACCTGTCCGCCCGTGTCGAACAGAGCGTTCCACGACTGGTCGCCGCGGATCCCGAACTGTCCCGAGCTGCTCATGCCGCTGCCGCCGCCGCGGCGCGGTCCACTGCCCCGCGAGGCGGACGAGCTGCTGCTCGACCGCGAGAAACCGGTGCTGCCGTCCGCGTTGACGAGCGAGTCGGCCTGCACGCCGTAGCCGTTCACCTCGAACTGGTACGCCCGCTGCTGGTCGAGGAACGGGTCGAACAGCACGGACATGCGGTCGTCGCCGCGGATTTCCTCACGGTCGGCCCGGTTGATGCGCATCACCTCGGGCCGCGAGTAGTGGGCGTAGAAGGCGAAGTAGAGATGATCGTTGTCGTAGGCCATCCACACTTCGGTCTCCTCCGTGCCGGGCGCGCCCTCGATGGGCGCAATCTGGATGAAGTCCGTGATGTGGGTGGCTGTCTCCCAGGCCGAGTCGTCGAGCCGGCCGTCGATGTCCGGCGGCGTGCTCGTGCGCCCGATGACCACCGTCGGGCGGGTTCGCGGCGTCGGCGTGAATCCGCCGCCTCTGCCCGGACGCCGGCCCTGGGGCCGGGCTGGCGGCGCGCCGCTCCCCGCTTCGCCGAACGCCAGCGCACCGGTCACGGCCGGCCGCTCCCCCGCTGCAGGTTCCGGCCGGCTGCGTCCGGGCCGCTGCTCGGGCTCGGCCGGGACGATGCGGGCCGGCGCAGCCGACGCGATCCGCTCGGGACGCGCACCGGATTCGGACGGCGCGATGCCGGCTGGCGGCGCCATGCCCGTCGCCGCTGCGGCCGGGGTTCTCGATCCGCTGGACAGGTGCCCGGCGAGAGCCGCACCGACCTCGTCCTGGACGTCGAACAGGTCGCCGAACGTGCCGTCGACGCGGGTGCTGAACGCGGTGGCGCCGGTCGCGACATCCACGATGCGGGTCGTGATCCGCAGTTGTTCTCCCATCCGCTGCAGCGTGCCGTCGACGAGCCACGCGACCCCGCGCCGGCGATAGGTGTCGAGCGCGCCGCCGTCGGACCAACCGTAACCGTTGCCGTTTCCATTCCCGTTGCCGTTGCCGTTACCGGCAGGCACGGGATCGGCGAAGTCGTCGGGGCGGCGCCCGACGACGTTGAGGCCCGCGTTTCGCAGGTCGGCCGCGATGGTCTCGGCAAGGCCGGCGCCGATCCAGTCGTCGGCCGGTTGCCGGCTCACGTTGGTGAACGGCAGGACGATGACCGTCCCGGGTGTCTGCGCCGTTGCCGGCACGACCGAAGCGAGGAAGCCAGCCCCGGCCATGGCCAATGCGACGACGTGCAGGCGCACGCGGACCGCCATGGATGCGATCCGGCGCAGGCGCGATCGGAATCGGCGCCTTGGACGCCGCTCGACGTCGGGCATGGGTGCGCCTAGCGCCCCGAAACGCCTCGCAGGCTCGGAGTTTCGGCCCATCCCATCCTCACCCATGACCTTCCGTCTGAGAACTCCGCTGCGCTGCGTCGCTGCGGCGCAAGCTCTCTAGTCTACCGGCAGTTCAGTTATCCGTGTCGGTGGGTGCGGCTACCAGCCGACGCTGATCGCGGCCAGGCTGGACGCTCGCTGCCGCCAGAACTCCGGCGTCATGGCGTTGACCGTCTCGTTGTGCGTGGGCGAGCCGTACGCGATGGCTCCCCCCGTACGCCCACCGAGCAGCGACGTCCAGCTCTCCACGTTGAAGCCCTCGAGCACCTCGACGGCCTGCGCGCGGGCATAGACGTTGATGCGTGTGGTCAGCCGGAGCAGCAGTCGGTCTTCGTCGGCGGGGAGGGCCGCCATGCGCCGCCTGATGCGGTCGAGAGAGACCGGAAGAATGCGGGTGTCGATTGTCGCCTCGTCGATGGATGCGGGCTGCTGCTCCGCATCCGCCGGCGGGGCGAGCAGCACGGCGACCATCGCAACGCAGGCCATCGGCGCAATTCGCATGCATTTCCCTCGCGGGGGCGCCTTTCACGCTACGGGCGCGCGTGCCGGCTGTCAACTCCGGATCGCGATGGCCGGCGCCCGCGGTGCCGCGGGCGGCCTTCAGACGCCGGCGTACCAGTGGAACCCGTAGTCCGCGCTCAGTCCGCCGCGGCCCCGGCCGAACGAGTGCAAACCGATCCACCGCGGCGCGCCGGGAGCGGCCTTGTCGGACATTGGTGAGCCTGTCCGCCATCCTCTCCGCCCGGTCGTTCGCGGGGCAACGTGCGGCAGGCCTGCGGGGCACTCGCGTTCCCGGCCTGCATTCCAAGGTTGACAGCGCCCGGATCGGCCGTAAGGATAGGAGTGATGCTTCACTGCATCGTCCGCCTGCTGCTCGTCGTGGCGCTGGTGTCGTCCGGTGCGACCGCACCGTTCCTGCACGTACATGCGCACGGCGCCGACCACGGCGGGTGGCACGCAGAGCAGGCCGACGAGCACTGCGCGCACCATCATGCCGAGGGTGCGCACTGGCACTTGGGGGGGAGCGCCGCTGCTCGCGCGGGCGGCACTTTCACGACCGGCGCCGCGTCGCACCGGCACGCCGCGGTTGCACTGTCGTCGGCGGCCGTCGAGGCCGCGTCGGCGGGGCTGGACGCGGCCTGCGCGCTGGTCGATGCGCCGGAGTCAGGCGTCCCTGTCGGCCCCGGGGGCCTGCGTCCGCCGGTCGCGGCCGACGCCGGTCCGGATCCCCCGCCCCTGATACTCCTCGCCACTCGCGCTCCTCCCGTCCGCTCCTGAAGCTGAGTCCGCCGCGGCGTGCCTTGCCGCCCCGCGAGTGGACGTTCCAGTGAACAAGGAGGCCGTCCACCGCATTCCGGACGGATCGGGAGAGGGCAACGCATGCGTTCAGGAGTCCGCGGCACGATCCCCGCTGCATTCGGTCGGCGACGCGTCTCGCGATCACTGCTCCTGGCGGGAATCCTGGGGGCGACGGCTCCCGCGGCGTCCGGCCAGCCGCTGACCGAGGAGGAGGCGCTCGACCGGATGCGCGCCGGGCATCCCCACCTGCTGGCGCTGCGCCTTGCCGTGCGCGAGGCGGAGGCCGAGGCGCGGGAGCGGGGCCTGCTCGCCAACCCGACGGTCGGCTACACGCGTGAGGACGTCGGTCTCGCCAGCGACGATTTCCTCCTGTTCTCCCAGGAGCTGCCGGTGCGGGGCCGCGTGGGGTTGCTCCGCGAGGCGGCCGGGCATTCGGTGGCAGGCGCCGAGGCGCGCGCCGACGCCTCCCGGCTGGCGTTCGAGTCGCGGTTGCGTCTGGCCTTCACGGATCTTCTGCTGGCTCAGGAACGGGTGGCGGTGCTGGAAAGCGGACTGCGGGAGCTCGCCCGACTGGTCGAGGTGCTGCGGGCACGCGAACGAGAGGGTGAGGGCTCCCGCTTCGACCGGCTGCGCACCGAGCGGGAGGTGGCCGACGTCGAGACCGACCTCGAAGCGGCGGTCATCGAGCGCCTGACGGCGCAGGCGCGTTTGGCGGCCTATCTGGAGCCGGGGACCGATGCGGGTGGGCTCTTCGCGGTGGGCGGGTTGCCGGGTGCGGCGCCCGTGCCGGATCCGGACGCGCTGGTGGCGCTGGCGCTGGCGCGCCGGGCGGACTACCGGGCGCTGGCGTCGCGCGAAACGCGCTGGGCGACCGAACGCCGCGCCGCCGAGCGGTTGCGGCTGCCGTCGGCGGCCGTCACCGGCGGGGTGAAGCGGAGCGGCACGGCGCGGGGCCGCGAATCGGGCTATGTGGTCGCGGCGACCGTCGGGGTCCCGTTCTTCAACCGCGGACAGGCGCAGGTGGCGCGGGCCGAGGCGGCGCGGGCGAGAACGGATGCCGAGCGGCAGGCGCTGCGCGCGCGGATTCAGAGCGAAGTGCGCGCGGCGCACGGCGCCGCCTCGCGGTACCGCGCGCTGGCCGACCGCTACCGGGTCGCGTCGGTCGAGCCCGCGGCGGAGCTGGCCGCGATTGCCACGGCGGCCTACGAGGAAGGCGAGTACGGGATTCTCGAACTGCTCGACGCGCATCGGGTAGTGGTCGGCGCGGGGCTCCGGCTGCTGGAGCTGTCCGCTGCCGCGCGCCGGGCCGCCATCGATCTCGATCTGGCGACAGGAGGGGAGGCGGGGCCATGAGCATCATGAGCCGAACGTTGATCGGCGGCGGCGGGGCGTTGTCGGCCTGCCTCGTACTCGCGTGCGGCGGCGGGGCCGGCGCCATCGAGGCGGTCGACGCGGAGGAAATACCTCCGGTGGTCGAGACGCGCTGGACGGGGCGCAGCGAGCTGTTCATGGAGTATCCCCCGCTGGTCGAGGGCGGGACGAGCCGCTTCGCCATCCACTTCACCGATCTCTCGACCTTCGAGCCGTTGCGGGCGGGCCGTGCCGAGGTCCGCCTGGCCGGAGGGGGGGAGGAGGCCTTCACGGTGGATGCCCCGGGACGTCCGGGCATCTTCGGGATCGACGTCGCGCCGTCGCGCGCCGGACGCTACCGCCTTTCGGTGGTTCTCGATGCGCCGGGGCTGGCGGACCGCCACGATCTGGGCGAGGTCACGGTGCTCACGCCCGCCGCCGGCGCCGCCCTCTCCGCGGTAGAGGAGGAGGACGACGGCTCGATTCCGTTCCTGAAGGAACAGCAGTGGGCACTCGACTTCGCGACGGCGGAGGTCGGGAACCGGCAGATTGCCGAGAGTCTGCTGATTGCCGCCGAGATCGAGCCGCGCACCGGCGGCCGCGCCGACGTGACGACACCGGTTGCGGGCCGGCTGGCGGACGACCTGCCGGCGCATCCGGTCGGATCCCGCGTAGCCCGCGGTGAGCCTCTGGCGGAGATCATTCCCCACAGCGGGCATGGGGAGGATCGCCCGGCGCTGGAGCTGGCCGTGGCCGAGGCGCGCAACGCGCTGGAGCTGGAGCGGGCCGAGCGCTCCCGGGCGGACAGGTTGGTGGTTGCGGGGGCTCTGCCCGAGCGGCGGCGGTTGGAGGCGCGGGTGGCCGAGCAGACCGCCGAGGCGCGGCTGGCCGCGGCCGAGGCGCACCTGGCCCAGCTCGACCTGACGCGGACCGGCGAGGGGGAGGGCGGACGCGACACGCGTTTCGTGCTCCGCGCGCCGATCAGCGGCGTGGTGGCCGCGTCGGACGCCACGCCCGGAGCCAGCGTCGACGCGGGGGCGCGGTTGTTCCGGCTGATCGCTCTCGATCGGATGCACGTGGTCGGCGCCTTGCCCGAGGCGGCCCTGGCGCGGATCGACGAGCTGGCCGGGGCCGAGCTGGAGGTGCCGGGCTTCGGCGCTCCCATCGCGCTCGACCGGCTCGTCTCGGTCGGCCGCGTCCTGGAGCCCGAGGCGCGAACCGTACCGATCATCTACGAGCTGCGCGATCCCGACCGGCGGCTGGCCGTGGGGCAGGCCGGCTCGCTGCGCATTTTTACGTCCGCCGCGACCGACGCGGTGACCGTGCCCGAGAGCGCCGTCGTCGACGACGCGGGGCAGCCGGTGGTCTTCGTGCAGGTCGGGGGCGAGAGCTTCGAACGCCGGCCGGTCCGGCTCGGCAACCGCGAGGCGGGGCAGGTGCAGATCGCCGGCGACGTCGCGCCGGGCGAGCGCGTGGTCGTGCGGGGCGCCCCGCTCATTCGCCTGGCGGCGTTGTCGCCGCAGGTTCCGGCGCACGGGCATACGCACTGAAGCCTTGGCCGCATGAAAATCCTGCGTGCGCGAAGAACTGCAAGGAACTTCGTGCAGGCAATATTTCAGGCGGAAGCCGGGAGGAGCGCCGTGGATCAGATCGAGAAGTACGAAGCCATCGCCGACGCCTACCAGGAGTCCATGCGGCTCCCGTTCCGGGACGTCATCGAGAAGCACACCCTCGTGGAGCTGCTGGGAGACGTCACCGGCGCGAAGGTCCTGGACATGGCCTGCGGCGACGGGTACTACACGCGGCTGCTCAAGCGGGCCGGGGCAGCGGAGGCGACGGGCGTGGACGTCTCCGCGGAGATGGTGCGGCGGGCGGAGGAGCTGGAGAAGCGCGATCCGCTCGGCTGCGCGTACCGGCAATCGGAAGTCGCCGCGTTCCGGCCGCCGGAACCGGTGGACGTGATCGTGGCTGTCTACTCCCTGGGCTACTCCCGGACCGCCGAGCAGCTCTGCCGATTCTGTCAGGCCTGTTACGACGCGCTGCGCCCCGGGGGGAGGTTCGTGGGTCTCAACGACAACGTTCGGAATCCTCCTTCGGGAACCGGCTCATTGGAGAAGTACGGCCTGCTGAGGACCTGCGCGCAGCCGCCGTCCGAGGGGGACGTCATTCAGTGGACCATCACCAACCCCGACGGCCGGCGGTTCGATCTCCAGAACTTCTATCTCTCGCGTGAGACGTACGAGAACGCCTTCCGCGCGACCGGATTCAGCGAGTTCCGTTGGGTCGACCTGCAGTTGCAGCCTTCCGAGCGCGGCAATCCGTTCTGGGACGACTTCCTGGCGCAGGCGCCCATCGTCGGGTTCGCCGCGACGCGCTGAGGACGTCATGCACGTCGGGGCGGAGGCGGGGTCGGCGACGGACGAGTGATCGGAGAGACCATGTTCCTCGACGCGCTCATCCGGTGGTCGTTGCGCAACCGGCTGGCGGTGCTCGCCTCCGCCGCGGCGTTCCTCGCCTGGGGCGGCTACGTGGCGGTGCGGATGCCGGTCGACGTGCTGCCCGACCTCACCGCCCCGGTCGTGACGGTGCTGGTCGAGGGGCACGGGATGGCGCCGCTCGACATGGAGGCGCTGGTCACCTTTCCCGTCGAGGCGGCGCTGAACGGCGCGTCGGGAGTGCGGCGGGTGCGTTCGTCGACCGCCGTCGGCATCGCGGTCATCTGGGTCGACTTCGACTGGGGCGCCGACGTGCGGCTTGCGCGGCAGACCGTGAGCGAGAGACTGGCCACGGTGGCAGCGACGTTGCCCGACGACATCGACGCGCCGGTGATGGCGCCGCCGTCGTCGATCATGGGCGAGATCATGTTCGTCGCCCTGCAGTCGTCGGCGCGCACCCCGCTGGAGCTGCGCACGACGGCGGAGACGCTAGTCCGCCGGCGGGTGCTGGCGACGCCGGGCGTCGCGCAGGTGACGGTGATCGGCGGCGAGCGGCGGCAGTTCGAGGTGCTGGTTCGGCCGGAGCGGCTCGCGGACTACGGTGTTTCCCTGAGCGCGGTGGAGGCTGCCCTGCAGCGCGCCAGCCGCAATACCTCGGCCGGATTCCGCCGCTCCGGCGGGCAGGAGTACCTGATCCGGGCCGCCGGCCGCGCGCACGACGCCGAGGGCATCGGCGCGACGGTCATCACGACCCGCGAGATGCGGCCGATCCGGGTGCGGGACGTCGCGGACGTGCGGATAGGGGAGTCGCTCAAGCGGGGCGAGGGCTCCCGCAACGGACAGCCGGCGGTGATTCTCGGCATCCACCGGCAGCCGGACGTCAACACGCTCGCGCTGACCGCCGACCTCGACCGCGTGCTCGACGAGATCCAGGCGGAGCTGCCGGCCGGCATGCAGCTCGACGCGCGGCTGTTCCGCCAGGCCGACTTCATCGAGCTGGCGTTGTCGAACCTGAACGGCGCGCTGCGCGACGGCACGCTGCTGGTGGTCCTCGTCACCCTCCTGTTCCTGGCGAACCTGCGCGCCGGGGCGATCACCCTGCTGGCGATACCGCTGTCGCTGCTGGCCGCGGTGGTCGGCGTGTGGCTGGCAGGCCTGTCGATCAACAGCATGACCCTGGGAGGGATGGCCATCGCGGTGGGCGCGCTGGTGGACGATGCGATCGTCGACGTGGAGAACGTCGTCAAGCGGCTGCGGGAGAACGCGGCGCTGCCGGAGGCGGCGCGGCGGCCGGTGCTGGAGGTCGTCTATCGGGCGAGCCGGGAGATCCGGGCGTCGATCGTCTACGCGACGCTGATCGTGATGCTGGTCTTCGTGCCGCTCTTCTTTCTCGCCGGGGTGGAAGGGCGCCTGCTGCGCCCGCTCGGGCTCGCCTACCTGATCGCGCTGGGCGCGTCGCTGGTGGTGGCGCTGACGGTGACGCCGGCGCTGTGCGCCTACCTGCTGCCGGGCGCAAGGCGCATTCGGGAGGGACGGGAGCCGGCCCTGGCGGCCGCCATGCGCCGCGGCTACGGGCGTCTGCTGCCGGGCGTGCTGCGGCAGCCCGAGCTGGTGCTGGCCGCCGCCGGCCTGCTGTTCGCCGTCTCCCTGGCGACGGTCCCGCGGATGGGCCGCGCGTTCCTGCCGGAATTCAACGAGGGCGCCCTGGTCATCAGCGCGGTGACGCTGCCGGGCACGAGCCTGGAGGAGTCCGATGCGCTGGGGAGCGCCATCGAGCGGTTGCTGCTCGCCGTGCCGGAGGTGGCGGCGACGGCGCGGCGGACCGGACGGGCGGAGCTGGACGAGCACGTCCAGGGGGTCGAGTCGGCCGAGATCGACGTGCGGCTGACGCCGGGCGGCCGGCCGCGGGACCTCGTGCTGGAGGAGATCCGCGAGCGTCTGTCGCTGGTGCCGGGCACCAACATCACCATCGGCCAGCCCATCTCGCATCGCATCGACCACATGCTGTCCGGGGCGCGCGCCAACATTGCCGTGAAGATCTTCGGTCCCGACCTGTCCATGCTGCGAGGGCTGGGGACGCAGAGTCTGGCGGCGATGCAGGGCATACCGGGCCTGGTGGACGCGTCGCTCGAGCCGCAGGCGGACATTCCGACCGTGCGGGTCGGCTTCGACCGGACGGCGCTGGCCCGCCACGGGCTGCCGGCCGGACAGGCCGCGTCCACGCTGGAGACGGCGCTGCTCGGACGCCGGGTGGGGCAGATCATCGACGGGCAACTGGCAGTGCCCCTGGTGCTGCGCTACGCGACCAGCGACCTGACCGACCTGGAAGCGATGTGGCAGACGCGTCTGGACATGCCGGCCGGCGCGCGCGTGCCGCTCGGCAGCCTCGCCGAAATCGTGGAGGACCGCGGCCCGAACTTCATCGGACGGGAGAACGCGCAGCGGCGCATCATCGTCACGGCCAACGTGGCGGGGCGCGACCTGGGCAGCGTAGTGGCCGACGTGCGCGAGCGAGTGAATGGGAGTGTTGCCCTGCCCGAAGGCTACCGCGTCGAGTACGGCGGGCAGTTCGAAGCGGAGGAGGAAGCCGAGCGGCTGCTCCTGTGGCTCGGCACCGGCGCCGTCGCGGGCATCTTCCTGCTTCTGTACAGCGCGTTCCGTTCGACCCGCGACGCGGCCATCATCATGATCAACCTGCCGCTGGCGTTGATCGGAGGCGTGGCCGGCGTGTTCCTGGGGGGCGGGGTGCTTTCCATCGCGGCGCTGATCGGGTTCATCGCCCTGTTCGGAATAGCCACCCGCAACGGCATCATGCTGGTGTCGCGCATCCGCCGCCTGCGCGAGGACGAGGGCGTGGCCGACGTGCGCGAAGCCGTCGTCCGGGGCTCGGTCGACCGTCTCGTGCCGATCGTCATGACGGCGCTGTCGACCGGTCTGGCGCTGCTGCCGGTGGCCCTCCGGTTCGGCGAGCCGGGCAGCGAGATTCAGGCTCCGCTCGCGCTGGTCATCGTCTGCGGGCTGTTCTCGTCCACCGCCCTGAACATGTTCGTCGTGCCCGCCCTGGTCTTCCTGCGGTACCGGGAGCGCCGCGAGTGGCTCGAGCCCTGACCGCTGGTCCGGCCGGGCCGGGAAACGCGTCGCGCGCGCCGATTTCCGAGATCGAGGAGTAGTGAGGAGTAGTATTGGAGTGCATCAATGCGCGCACGAGGACGAGAGCGTGCGCCGGGAGGAAGGGAAAATGACTCATCGAGCACGGGCGGCGGCGATTGCACTGGTCGCGGGCGTGGCGCTGATGCCGGTGTTCGCCGCGGCCCAGGCCACGGACGCCACCGGCCCCCGCACGCCGTGGGGCCACCCCGATCTCCAGGGCACCTGGGACTACCGCACGCTCACCCCGCTCGAGCGGCCCGTGGAGCTGGGAGACAAGGCGTTCCTTACCGAGGAGGAGGCCGCGACGCTCGAGCAGGAGACGCTCGCGCGCAACGAGCTGCTGCTGAACCGCGCCCCCGAGACGACGTCGGCCAGCGACCAGGTCGACCGGCGGGCGGACGGAACCCCCGGCTTCTACAACAACTTCTGGCTGGATCGGGGCACGACGCCCATCGCGACGCGCCGCACCTCGCTGATCGTCGATCCCGCCAACGGGCGGCTGCCGGCGCTGACCGAACCGGCGCGGCGCCGCGCCGACTCGCCCGAGGCGGACCGCGTCGAAGGCGTGCGCCGCGGGCGGCTCCCCGCCGCCAGCTACGAGGATCTCGACGCGGGCGACCGCTGCATCCAGCACGCGAAGGCCGGCCCGCCGCTGAGCACCGGGGGCTACAACAACAACATGATGCTGTTCCAGACGCCCGACCACGTCGTCATCCTGGCCGAGCAGAACTACGACGCGCGCATCATCCCGCTCGACGGGCGGCCCCACGTATCGTCGCAGTTGCGGCAGTGGATGGGCGACTCGCGCGGCTACTGGGAGGGCGATACGCTCGTCGTCGAGACCGTCCACTTCAACGGGAAGCACGACCAGATCGGGCGCCCGCTGCTGAGCACCGGCGAGAACCTGGCGCTGGTCGAGCGGTTCACGCTGATGGATGGCGAAAACCTGATGTACGAGTACACGGTCCGCGATCCCAGCATCTGGACGCGCTCGTGGACGGCCCAGCACCCGATGAAGCGGAACCCCGACCTGATGTTCGAGTTCGCCTGCCACGAGGGCAACTACGGGATGCACGGCATCATGGCCGGCTCGCGCGTGCAGGAGGCGGAAGCCGCTGCCAACGCGAGATAGTCGGGATAGGGCCGGTATGTTGAGAAGAGCGCACGGAAGAGTCCGGCGTGGTCTTCACTCCAACGCCAGCGCGGTCAGCCCCGCGTCGTTGGCCGCGCCGTAGGCCAGGACGATGAACTGCCGGCCGTCCTGCAGGTAGGTCATCGGCGTGCCGGTCGGCGCCACGTCGAGCTCGAGGGCGTGCACCGTCTCGCCGGTCGCCTTGTCGAAGGCAAGCAGGTACGGCGTGGTCGACAGCGCGCGCGGGTCGACCGGCGCACCGGCGTCGCGGGTGATGAAGCCCAGGTCCGGGCTGTCGCGCCGGCCCCGGAAGCCGAGGAACAGCAGCGTCCTCGTGAGCAGCGGCCCGGTGTACGAGCCGCCCCCGAGCGGCCCGGGGTCGGGAATGCCGAGGTCGATCACCTCCTGCCGTGGCCCGTCGCCGAGGGGGACCATCCACGCCCGGGTGCCGGTGTTCAGGTCGAAGGCGCTCAGGCGGACGTAGGGCGGCTTCCACAGGGGCAGGCCCTGCGGACCGCGCAGGCCGCCGGAACGGGTCCGTCGGTATCGGAAGTCCGACGTCCCCGGGTCCGGAGGTCCGAGCAGCACGACGCTGGGCTGCGTGCGCGACGGCACGTACAGCCAGCCGGTCTCCGGGTCGGCCGCCGCCCCGTGCCAGTTGGCGCCGCCGATTGCGCCCGGCATCAGGATCGTCCCGCGCTTGCCGTCGTCGCCCGCCGCGGTGATCGGCTCGAAGAGCGGCCCGTAGGTGAACTCCTCCAGGATTTCGATCGCTTCCGCCCGCAGCTCCGGGGTGAAGTCGATGAGGCTGTCGATCGACACGCCCTGCCGGTCGAACGGCGGCGGCTTCGTCGGGTGCGGCTTCGTCGGCGCGGTCCGCTCGCCCGGTACGGTCGACCGCGGTACCGGCCGCTCCTCGATCGGCCAGACCGGCTCGCCGGTGACGCGGTCGAAGACGTACGTGTAGGCCTGCTTGGTCACCACCGCCACGGCCTTGATGGGCCGCCCATCGACCACGATGTCCAGGAGTACCGGGGCCGCCGTCGCGTCGTAGTCCCAGAGTCCGTGGTGGACGAACTGGAAGTGCCAGACCCGCTCGCCGGTCGCTGCATCCAGGCAGACGATGCTCTCGGCGAAGAGGTTGTCGCCGAGGCGGTGGCCGCCGTAGTAGTCGTTGGTCGGCGTGCCGATCGGCAGGTAGACGTAGCCCAGCTCCGGGTCGGCGGTCAGCATGCCCCAGGCATTGGTCGAGCCCGAGTACTCCCAGGATCCGTCCTCCCATGTCTCGTTGCCGAACTCGCCCGGCTGCGGGATGGTGTGGAACTCCCACAGCTCCTCGCCGGTCCGCACGTCGAAGCCGCGGACGTCGCCCGGGGCGTCGAGCTGGAAGCGCGGGCCGTCGAAGACGACCGATCCGATGACGACGACGTCGCCCACCACGATCGGGACCGACATCAACTGGTAGTCCCGCCGCGGAATCGGCCGGCGCAGCCCCTGCGTGGCGTCGATGGCGCCGTCGGCGCCGAAGTCGGCGATGGGCCGCCCGGTCCGCGCGTCGAGCGCCCAGAGATAGGCGTTGCCGGTGGGCAGGAAGATGCGCGCATCCCGCCCGTCCGACCAGTAGGCGACGCCGCGCGAGTTGAAGCCGGTGTTCGCCGGCCGCGCGCCCTCCCAGCTTCCCGGGTCGAACGTCCAGAGCGTCTTGCCCGTTGTCGCGTCGATCGCCGCCGCCTGCGACAGCGACGTCTTGATGTAGAGGACGCCGTCGATGAGCACCGGCGTCGACTTGAAGGCGTCCGGTATCGCCGGCAGCGTCCTGCGGTTGGCGGTGACGATGGGGTTGTCGGGCGACGCCCACCGCCAGGCGACGCGGAGGCGCTCGACGTTGTCGCGGTCGATGCGATCGAGCGGCGAGTACTTCGTGCTGCCGTGGTCGCCCCCGTAGGCCGGCCATTGGTCGTCCGGCGCGCCCTGCTGAGCGGCGGCGGAGGAGCACGAAAGCAGCGCAGCGGTCACGGCGGCGGTGGTCGTGGATCTCAACGACATGCTGTGCCTCCCCTGTCCGTCGTGGCGAGCTGCTTCCGCCTGTGGGGTCGCAGCGGCATGGGCGCCCCCGCCCTCACCCGCCATTATGCGCCCGCGCCGGACGTGACGCCTGCCGGCAGCCGCGCGCGGACCGGACGCGATAACCTGAACAACGTAGAGACGCGCTCCTTCAGCAAGGACGGGACCAATGGCCATCGACAGCGTGGAGAAGCTTCGTGCCGTCTACCGTCGTCCACCCCGCGCACGGTCCGGCCTCAAGGTGCTGGACCACCTGGACGTCCACTGCCGCAACTTCATCGCCCTTTCCCCGCTCTGCGTGATCAGCTCGTCGCGGGCGGACGGGCGCGCGGACGCCTCGCCGCGGGGGGACCTGCCCGGATCGCTGGCCCACGTCCTGGACGACAGGACGCTGCTGCTCCCCGACCGGCCGGGTAACCGCCAGTTGGACACGTTGACCAATCTGCTGGAGCGTCCCTACGTCGGGCTGCTGTTCTTCGTGCCGGGGATGAACGAGACCCTGCGGATCAACGGGCGCGCGGAGATCGTGACCGAGCCGGAGCTCCTGGCGCCGCTGGCGGTCCGGGGCAAACGGCCCCTGTCGGCCCTCGCGGTGACCGTGGAGGAGGCGTATCTGCATTGCGCCAAGGCGCTCATCCGGGCCCGCGTCTGGGAACCGGAGGCGCGGGTCGAACGCTCCCGGTTCCCGACCTACGGGCGGGTGCTGGCCGATCAGATCGCGGGCGCCGACGCCGCCGAGATCGACGCCGACTCGGCGGAGAGTGCCAGAACCGATCTCTATTGACCCGACTCGGGGAGCTCCCGGGCTCAGGGCGCCGGCTCGATGCGCAGCAACGCGCCGTCGTCGACGTCGTCCGTCAACACGTAGAGGAACCCGTCGGGCCCCTGGCGCACCTCGCGGATGCGCTGGTGCAGCTCGGTCAGCATCAACTCCCGGCGCAGTTCTTCCATGTGCTCGTTGAAGACGATGCGCTGCAGGTGGCCCGTGCCCGGGATGCCGCCCATCTGCAGGGAACCGACGAACAGGTTGCCCTTCCACGCCGGGAACTGGTCTCCCGTGTAGACGGCCATGCCGGCCGCCGCGATGGCGGGCAGCCAGACCACGAGCGGCGACTCATAGCCGTCGCGCGTCGGGTGCGAGGACACGCGCGCGCCGGGATACAGGCGCCCGAAGCTCATCAGCGGCCAGCCGTAGTTGTGCCCCGGCAGCAGCTCGTTGAGCTCGTCGCCGCCGTTGGGACCGTTCTCGTGCTGCCAGATGCGCCCGGTCCCGGGGTGCAGAATGAGGCCGAGCGTGTTGCGATGGCCGATGGTGAAGATCTCCGGCCGGTAGCCCGGCTCGCCCACGAACGGGTTGTCGTCCGGCACCGATCCGTCGTCGTTGAGGCGGAGGACCTTGCCGCGCAGGATCGACGGGTCCTGCGGGGCGTCGAGAAGCACCCCGTCCGGGGACAGGATCCGGCCGCCGGTGGACATGTAGACCTTGCCGTCGCGGCCGAAGGCGACCCGCCCGTTGAGCCCCGAGTTGCCGCTGTAGGGCGGGGTGACCACGAGGTCCTTCACGTCGCGCAGCGCATGCCCGTCCAGCCGGCCCCGCGCGAGGGCGGGCGAGCCGCGGCCGTCCTCGTGCCGCTTGGTGTAGGTGAGATAGACCAGCCCGTTGTCGGCGAAGTCGGGGTGGAGCGCCACGTCCATCAGGCCGCCGTTGCCGTCGATCCGCACCTCCGGCACCCCGGTGATGGGACGCGGATCGAGCTTGCCGTCGCGCACCACGCGCAGCCAGCCGTCGCGCTCGACGACCAGCATGCCGTCGTCCGGCAGGAACGCGATGCTCCAGGGATGCGACAGTCCCCGGGCCACGACGCTGACGCGGATCTTGTGCTGCTCGGCGGTGTCGATCACCCAGGGGCCGTCGCCCAGCGGCCCCACCGGCACGCCGATGGGCTCTTCCTCTTGTGCGTAGCCGGCCGCGCCGACCAGGAACAGCAGAAGCGCCGCCAGCGGAATCGAAACTCTGACCTTCATGCCAACCTCCCGCACGAGCCGAAACCGGCTCCGTGAATCATCAGCCGCCAATCGTTGTCTGCGGCTCCGCGTACCGTCCAACCAACCCTCGCGACCGCCGCTATTCCAGCGGCAGCAGCGGCTCCACTCCCGCCGGCAGTTGCTGGTCGAAGGCGGCCAGCACCGCCGCGTCCGCCGCGTGGGCTCCCATGAGCCCGACGATGTCCACCAGATCCTGCACGCCGAACGCTGCTTCCGCTCGCGCATAGGTCGCGGCGCTGACGTTGTGGTCGCCGAACAGCTCGCGGCCGAAGGCGATCAGGATGGCGTCCTTCTCGCCGACGCCGTCCAGCGGCCGGCCGTGGCGGACGATGTCGATCAGCTCCGGCTCGACACCCGCGTCCAGGGCCTTGGGCTCGTTCATCGTCCAGTCGTACTGCGAGTCGTGCGTGCGCGCCGTCACCAGGATGGCGATCTGCATCGTCCGGCGTCCGACCCGCTCCTCCAGCGTCCCCTGGCCCTCCCCGTAGGCGCGAAGGACCCCCGGACCGATTCCCGAGGGCGACAGCATGCGGCCGTAGAGCTCGGCCACCGAGGTGCGGCTGGCCGCGCTGCGCAGCGGCAGGCGGCTGCGCGAATCCGGATGGATGTCGTCGGGATGCGTGAAGGGCAGCGGCAGCGACTGGCGCCAGCCGGCCGGCATCCGCTGGTTGAACGCGGTCAGCGTGGCCGCGGTGCTCGCGTAGCGGCCCATCACGTCGATGATGTCGACCAGGTTGGTCTTGCCATGCAGGGCCAGCGCGCGCGCGTAGGTGTCGGCGCCGAGCGCCCGCGTGCCGAACAGCTCGCGGCCGACCTCGATGATGATCGCCTCGCGGTCGCTCATGCCCGTGATCGGCTTGCGGTGCCGCACGATGTCGATGATCTCTTCGTCGAGGCTGACCGCTATCGCCTCCAGCTCGTGCAGCGCCCACTCGTACGGCTGGTCGTACTCGCGCGCCGTCGTCAGAATCGTCAGCTCGGTCAGTTGCCGTCCCATCGGCGCCTCGAACCGCAGGCTCGCGCCCGATCCGTGCAGCCGCAGGGCGGCGGCCCCGGTGGGGGCGCCGTCCGGGCTCGCCACCGCAGCGTCGTACGCCGCGCGGCGCGCCGGATCGAGCTCCTCCCGATCGATCGGCGGCAGGCGGCTGCGGGACTCCGGATTGACGTCGTCGGGGAGCTGCCCGGCCTGCGCGAGCGGCAGCCCGATCGGCACCGAACCGACCAACGCGAGGACGACCGCCGCCAGTATCCATCGCCTCATGCCCGCCTCCTCATATTCTCGAACGGTGGTTGACCGCAAAGAGGGCCATCATAACGCCCCCCGCAGTCCTGCGGTCACGGTCCGACGACCGCGATCCCCTCGATCTCCAGCAGCGCGCCGTCCGCGAACAGCGACTGGATGCCGAGCAGGGTCGCCGCCGGCACCGCCTCGTCGGGGAACCCGTGCGCCTTGCGCGCCGCGTCGACCACCGCGAAATCGCCCCGCGTGTACTCCGGCATGTAGATTACGGTCTTGAGCAGGTTTTCCGGTCGCGCCCCGGCCGCCTCCAGGCGCCGCCGCAGGTGGGCGTAGACCTGATCGGCCTGATCCTCGAGGGAATCGCCCGGTCGGCCCACCTGGCCGGAGACTTGCACGACCTTGGCACCCGCGCCGCGCGCCGTCACCACCTGCGTGAAGCCGGCCGCCGGATCGATGAACTCCCGCTCGACGGCGTTGCCGTCCACGCCGACAACGGCGATGCCGTCGATCTCGATCCGGTACTGCTCGGCCACCAGGGCCGGAATCCCGAGCAGCGTGCTCGCGGGCATGTCCGCCAGCACCAGCGCCGCCTCGCGGCCCGCGCGGTACGCCGGCAGGTCCGTCTCGGGATCGAAGTCGACGATGTAGGTGGTGGCCTTGACCAGGTCCGCGAGCGACGCGCCCGCAGCCTCCAGCCGCTGCGACACGCGCTCCCATACCGCCGCGGTCTGCGCGGCGAGGGTGTCGCCGGCGCCGACGTGTCCGGCCACGTAGACGGTTCTCACGCCGCGCGCCGTCACCGCCACCGCGCCGCTGAAGCCGTTCGACGGGGCGAAGCGCTCGATCTGCAGATCGACGCCCGGCTCGCCCACCACCGCGATCGCTTCGATCTCGACCCGCAGGGGCTCGGCGAAGAGCTCCCGGACGCCGATCATCGTACTGGCCGGCCACTGGTCCTCCTCGGGGAAGGTCGCCAGCCGCACCTCGGAGATCACCGGATACTGTTCGGGCAGGAAGTCCTTGACGAAGATGCGGATCTTGACCACGTCGCCCGGCGTGGCGCCCGCCTGCTCCAGGCGCCGCACGACCCCCGCGAACGCCGATTCGACGTGCTCGCGCAGCGTGTCGCCCTGCCCGACCTGTCCGGACACGAAGATCGTCTTCACCCCGGCGTTGGTCGTGGTCACGACCTGGGTGAAGCCGCCGGCGGGATCGATGTACTCGACCTGCGCCGCGGCCGCGGACGGCGTCGCGAATGCGATCAGTGCGACGAGACCGACGAGGATGGCAATCCGAAGTCTGCGCGCCATGGTCGTTTCCTCCACGGGCCGCGGGCACGCATCGTTCGCGCCGGGGCCCGGCAGGATGATACCGCGCAGAGTCCGGTACTCAATCAACGAAGCGGCCCTTGCGTCTCCGGGCCTGTCCGTCGAGTGCCGGTGGGCACGCGGATCGTGATGACTTCCTGCATGTGTATGACTGTTGCCATACTGTGCCGGGGCTGTCAATCGGGATGGCGGCAGGGCAACTCGGCGTTCACGCGAGGCCGCTTCGCCGCGTAGTCGCGCGCTGTCCGCATCGGGGGATGAGGAGAGGCGAATTGACGTCGACACATCACTTCACACTGGTGGTGACGTCGAGGGACATGCTCGGAACGGCGCTGTCCATCGCGGGCCTCCTGGCGTTCTCTTGGCTTGCGCTCGTGGCGCTGCTCGCGTTGCAGGAGCGCCGCCTCATCTTCTTCCCTTCGCGGACGCTGGCGGCCGCGCCGGCCGACTACGGGCTCCGCGCCGAGGAGCTGTCGATCACGGCCGCCGACGGGGTGACCCTCCACGGCTGGTGGATCGAGGGACCGGGCGACCGCGTGCTGATCTGGTACCACGGCAACGCGGGGAACATCGGCGACCGGCTGCACAACGCCCGGTGGTTCGTGGACCGGCTCGGCGTCGACGTGGTGCTCGTCGACTACCGCGGTTACGGTCGCAGTCGGGGGACGCCCGACGAGGACGGTGTCTATCTCGACGGGCTGGCCATCTACGACGCGGTGGCGGCCCGATCCGTGCGGGCGGAGGACATCGTCCTGTTCGGGCGTTCGCTGGGGGGCGCGGTCGCGATCGAGACGGCGCTCCGGCGTCCCGCGGGCGCGCTGGTGCTCGAATCGGTGTTCCGTTCGGTTCCGGCGCTGGCCCGCGAGCACTACTGGTTCGTGCCGAGCGCGGTCATCCGGACACGGATGGACAACGAGTCGAAGCTGCGGCGGGTTCGGACGCCGACGCTCGTGCTCCACGGCGACCGGGACGGCATCGTCCCGTTGGCGCACGGCCGGCGGCTGTTCGAGCTGGCCGCCCGGCCGGCGCGTCTTCATGTCATCGCAGGCGCGGGACACAACGACACGTATCTCGTCGGAGGCGAGCCCTACGCCGGCGCATGGGCGGCGTTCCTGCGCGAGAGCCGGCGCGTCGACGACAGGTCGACCTTGTGACGAGCGTCGAGCCTCATCGAGACAGGGGTAGACGTGTGCCTCGCTACGGACCGGGGGTGGCCATGTGCCAATGTGAGCCCATGCGCATACACATAACGTTGGACGAGGCTCTCGTCGCGGAGCTCGACCGGCGCGCGGGCGCCCGCCGCCGCAGCGCCTTCATCAAGGCGTTGATCGAACGCGGACTGGAGGACGAGCGGTGCTGCGAGGAAATCGAGGCCGCGCTCGGTAGCCTGCCCGCTACCGGCCACGACTGGGACCGCGATCCGGCGGCGTGGGTTCGGCAGCAACGACGAGGCGATCACCGCCGGTCCGGTTGACGATGGCCCGCGTGCTGTTGGACTCGACGGTGCTCATCGACGCGCTTCGTGGGCGCGCTGCGGCGGAGCGCGTGGCCGGCCTGCGGCGCTGGGGCATCGAACCAGCATTGGCCGGCCGGCCCGTAGTCGCATCCGATGTCGCAGCGCTCCGCGCCTTCCGTCGCTATTCACGCGAAGAGTTCGTGCGGAGTCGGGCCTGCACCACCGGTCGCGCCTGACCGCCCGGAGCCGTTCCGCGCCGTTCTGCGATAATCGAGCCGAGGTATTCGGGCCTGAACGATAGCGGGGAGGCGACCATCCAGACCGGAGAAGAGACCGTCCGGACGCGGCAGGCGGACCGCGGACCGTCGAGCAGCGAGCCGTACGTCGAGTTCGCGGGGGTCAGCAAGAGCTTCGACGGCCGCACGCGGGTAGTGCGCGACCTCGACCTGCAGATCCGCAGGGGCGAGTTCCTCACCCTGCTCGGGCCGTCCGGCTCCGGCAAAACCACCTGCCTGATGATGCTCGCCGGCTTCGAGATCCCCACGGCGGGCGCCATCCGCATCGGCGGGCGCGCCATGCAGCAGGTGCCGGCCCGGCAGCGCGGCATCGGCATGGTGTTCCAGAACTACGCGCTGTTCCCGCACATGACGGTGGGCGAGAACCTGTCGTTCCCGCTGGAGGTGCGCGGCATCGAGCCGGAGCGCCGCCGCGAGCGGGTGCGGCGCGCCCTGCAGCTCGTGCGGCTCGACGGGCTGGAAGGGCGTCGCCCCGGCCAGCTCTCCGGCGGGCAGCAGCAGCGCGTGGCCATCGCTCGCGCCCTGGTGTTCGAGCCGGAGCTGGTGCTGATGGACGAGCCGCTCGGCGCCCTCGACCGCCGCCTGCGCGAGGAGCTGCAGTACGAGATCCGGCGCATCCACCGCGACCTCGGGGTGACCGTCCTGTACGTCACCCACGACCAGCAGGAGGCGATGGTGATGTCGGACCGCGTCGCGGTCTTCCGGGCGGGCCGCATCGAGCAGATCGCATCGCCGGAAGCGCTCTACGAGGAGCCCGAGCGCGCCTTCGTCGCCCGCTTCATCGGCGAGAACAACCGCCTCCACGGTCGCGTCGCCAGCGTCGGCCACGACGGCATCTGCGCGGTCGAGGTCGGCGGCGAGACCGTGCAGGCCCTGCGCGTCGCCCCGTGCAGTCCGGGCGATGCGACGACGCTGTCCATCCGTCCCGAGCGCGTGGCCGTTGCACCGAAGCGGGGCCTGTACAGCAACGAGTTCGAGGCCGGCATCGAGGACATCACGTTCCTGGGCGACCACCTCCGCCTGCGCGTCGCTCTCTGCGGCCGGTCGGACTTCGTCGTCAAGATCCCGAACATGGTGGGGCACGGCGCCGTCATCGAAGGCGACCGGATCCGCGTCGGTTGGACCCCGACCGACTGCCGGGTGCTGGACGCCGACGACGAGGAGAGCGCACCATGACCGGTGGCGGCCGATCCCGACCGGGAGTTCCGGCACACGGGCCCGCGCCCACGCTGCGCGTCCGATCCCGGGCGGTCATTCGTTCCGCGGCGTGTCTGGCGGTGCTGTCGGCGCTCGCTCTCCTGGCCGCCGACTGCGCCCCTGCCGGCACGTCACTGACCGTGATCTCGTGGGGCGGCTCGTACGGGCAGGCGGTCAGCAAGGCCTATCTCGAACCGTTCGCGGCGGCCACCGGCATCGACGTCCGGCTCGACGACTACAACGGCGGGCTGGCCCAGATCCGCGCGCAGGTCGAGACGGGCAACGTCCACTGGGACGTCGTCGACCTCGAGATGGCCGACGCGGTGGCCGGTTGCGACGAGGGTGTCCTGGAACCGATCGACGCTTCCATCCTGGCGCCGGCGCCGGACGGCACCCCGGCGGCGGAGGACTTCCTGCCCGACACCCTGGCGGAGTGCGGCGTCGGCACGACGTTCTATTCCACCATCTACGCCTACAATGCCGAGCGCCTGGAGGGCGCGGCGCCGTCGACGATGGAGGACTTCTTCGACCTCGAGCGCTTCCCGGGCCGGCGCGGCATGCGCCGGGTGCCTTTCGTGAACCTCGAGTTCGCGCTGATCGCCGACGGCGTGCCGGTCGACGAGGTCTACGCCGCGCTCGATACGCCCGAGGGGTTGGATCGGGCTTTCCGCAAGCTCGACACCATCAAGGACCAGGTGGTCTGGTGGGAGGCGGGCGCCCAGCCGCCGCAGATGCTCGCCGACGGCGAGGTCGCGATGAGCACCGCCTTCAACGGCCGCATCTTCAATGCGCAGGTGCTCGAAGGCCAGCCGTTCGAGATCGTCTGGGACGGCCAGGTGCTCGACGTCGGTCCCATCGGCATCGTCGCCGGTACGCCCGATCTCGAACCGGCCCTGGAGCTGGTGAAGTTCGCCACCCGCGCGAGCTCGATGGCCGCCGTCGGCCGCTACATCGCCTACAGCCCGGTGCGCCGCTCGGGCCTGCCGCTCATCGGCCGGCACGCGGAAGTCGGCGTCGACATGAACCCCCACATGCCGACCTATCCCGGCAACATGGGCCGGACTCTGCAGAACGACTGGCTGTGGTGGAGCGACAACCTGGACGACATGAACGAGCGCTTCAGCGCATGGCTGGCGCGCTGACCCGGCCTCGGCTGCGTGCCGCAGGCCTGGCCCTGCCTCTGGTTGCCTTCATCGGCGTGACGTTCGTCGTGCCGCTGGCGACGATGCTGCTGCGCAGCGTCTACGACCCGGTGGTGGCCGACGCGCTGCCAGAGACCGTGGCGCTGCTGCAGGAGTGGGACGGCGAATCGGATCCCGGCGAGGCGGTGTACGCGGCGGCTGCGCGCGAGTTGCTGCAGGCGCGCGAGGCGCGGACGATCGGCCGGGTCGCGAGCCGCGTCAACCGGATTCGCGGGGGGCTGCGGAGCATGCTCGTTCGCACCGGGCGGCGGCTGCTGGAGGTCCGGGACGGCCCGTGGCGCCAAGCTCTCATCGATATCGACGCCGACTGGGGCGACCCGCTGACGTGGCACGCCATCCGTACGGCGGGGGATCGCTTCACGACCCGCCACTACCTGAACGCGGTCGACCTGCAGCGCCTGCCGGACGGCTCCATCGCCCGCCAGCCGCCGGAGCGGCGCATCTACCTGGCGCTGTTCTGGCGCACGTTCGTGGTCAGCCTCGGCATCACCGCGCTGTGTCTGCTGCTGGGGTACCCGGTGGCGTATCTCATCGCGCAGGCGCCGCCGCGCCGGGCTGGGCTGCTGCTGGCCCTGGTGCTGGTGCCGTTCTGGACGTCGCTGCTCGTGCGCACCACTTCCTGGATCGTGCTGCTGCAGAGCCAGGGGGTGGTCAACGACCTGCTGGTGGCGCTGGGGCTGATCGGCGACGACGGCCGGCTGGCGATGATCTACAACATGACCGGCACGGTGGTGGCGATGACCCACGTGCTGCTGCCGTTCATGGTTCTGCCGCTCTACTCGGTGATGCGCACCATTCCGCCGCAGCAGATGCGCGCCGCCGAATCGCTGGGGGCGGGATTCCCCCTGGCCTTCTTGCGCGTCTACTGGCCGCAGTCGCTGGCCGGGGTGGGGGCCGGGTCGCTGCTGGTGTTCATCCTCGCCATCGGCTACTACATCACGCCGGCGCTGGTGGGCGGCCAGAGCGGGCAGCTCATCTCGAACTTCATCGCCTACCACATGCAGACCTCGCTGAACTGGGGGCTGGCCGGCGCCCTCGGCGGGATCCTGCTGGCGTGCGTCATCGGGCTCTATCTGCTCTACGACCGCGTGGTCGGCGTCGAGCGCATGAGGCTGGGATGAGCCTGACGGACGCCGCGGCCCGGTTCGGCGCAGGGCGGCTCGCGCACAGGGTCGCGTGCGGGTTCATCTTCGCGTTCCTGGTCGCGCCGATTCTCGTGATCGTGCCGCTCAGCTTCAACGCCGAGCCGTACTTCACGTTCACGGACGGGATGCTGCGCCTCGATCCGGAGGCGTACTCGCTGCGTTGGTACCGGCAGGTGCTCGACGACGGCGCGTGGGCGCGCGGGCTCGCCAACAGCCTGCTCATCGGCGTCGCCGCCACGTTGCTGGCGACGGCCCTCGGCACCCTGGCCGCGCTCGGGCTGTCGAGCCGCGCCATGCCGGCCCGCCACCTCGCGATGGGGCTGCTCATATCGCCGATGGTCACGCCGCTGATCATCTCGGCGGCGGGCATGTTCTTCTTCTACTCGACCCTCGGGCTGTCCCAGACGCATCTCGGGCTCATCCTCGCCCACGCCGCGCTCGGCACGCCGTTCGTCGTCATCACCGTCACCGCCACGCTGTCCGCCTTCGACACCAACCTGACGCGGGCCGCGGCCAGCCTCGGGGCGGGGCCGGTCACCACCTTCCGCCGCGTGCAGCTTCCGCTGATCGCGCCGGGCGTGGTCTCCGGCGCCCTCTTCGCCTTCGCGACCTCGTTCGACGAGGTGGTCGTGGTGCTGTTCATGGCCGGCGAGAACCAGCGCACCATCCCGCGCCAGATGTGGGCCGGGATCCGCGAGCAGATCAGCCCCGCGATGCTGGCCGTGGCGACCTTCCTCATCCTGTTCGCGGTGCTGCTGCTGTGCACCGTCGAGTGGCTGCGCCGGCGGGCGGGACGGCCGGCGGGAGCGTGAGGTTCTTGCAGGGTGCAAAAATGCCCCCGCTGATGCCATAATTGCGCTCAATATGGCGGTAGAGAGGAAATTCTTTCGTCCTCCCGCCGGGCACTTCTTTCTCTTCGGGCCGCGGGGGACCGGCAAGAGCACGTGGCTGCGAGCGGCGTTGCCGGACGCGGTCCAGGTCGATCTGCTGGCCCCGGCGCAGCAGCGCGTGTACGCGGCGCGGCCGGAGCGGCTGCGGGAGCTGGCCGCGGCTCCCGGCGCCACCGACCTGGTGATCGACGAAGTGCAGCGGGTTCCCGAGCTGCTGACCGTCGTGCACCAGTTGATGGAGGAACCCGGCGGCCCGCGTTTCGTCCTCACCGGATCGAGTGCGCGCAAGCTCAAGCGCACCGGCGTGGATCTGCTGGCAGGCCGGGCGGTGGTGCGGTCGATGCATCCCTTCATGGCGGCCGAGCTCGGCGAACGCTTCGACCTGCCGGTAGCACTGGAGCATGGTCTGCTGCCGCTCGTCTGGGACGCGGAAAACCCCGCCGACACGTTGAGCGCCTACGCGGGCATGTACGTCCAGCAGGAGGTGCAGGCGGAGGGGCTGGTGCGCGACCTGGGCGCGTTCCACCGGTTTCTCGAGGCGCTCAGCTTTTCGCACGCGGCCGTCCTCAACGCCAGCGAGGTGGCGCGCGAGTGCGCGGTGCGACGCAAGACGGTGGAAGGGTTCATCGAGATCGTGGAGGACCTGCTCCTGGCGTTTCGGCTGCCGGTGTTCGCCCGCCGGGCCCGCCGGCAGGTCATCGCGCACCCGAAGTTCTATTTCGCCGACGCCGGCGTGTTCCGGTCGTTGCGCCCCACCGGGCCGCTGGATCGACCCGAGGAGGCCCGCGGCGCCGCCCTGGAGGGGCTGATCGCGCAACACCTGCGTGCGTGGGTGGACTACTCCGGCTCCGCGGCCACGCTCTCGTTCTGGCGCACGCGCGCCGGCAGCGAAGTGGATTTCGTGCTCTACGGCCCGGATCTCTTCTGGGCGCTCGAAGTCAAGCACGCCGCCGGCGTTCGGCCGGCGGACCTCCGGGCGCTGAAGAGCTTCGCGCAGGACTACCCGGAGGCGCAGGTCCGGCTGGCTCATCTCGGAGACGAGCGCCTGCAGATCGACGGCATCCTGTGCCTTCCTGTACTGCAGTTGCTGAACGGTATCGTCCCGGGGGCGCCGCCACCCTGACCGGGGCCGCCCTGTAGACTGGGACGATGTCCTGCCGCCGTGTGCACCGCGCTGTCCGCTCGAACGCAAGAGTCTCCACGGCCGTGCTCCTTCTCTTCGCGTCGGTCGGCGCGGGGTCGGTTCTGGCGGCTGCGGCCGCGGTCGCCCCGGCGGGCGGCTGGCGGACGGTTCGCGCACTCGTTGCCGGCGCACCGACCGTTGCTGCCCCGGCTGCCGGCTCACCGGCCGCCGCCGCCCCGCCCTTGCGCGGACAGGACGAGACCCCGGCGCCGCTCAGCGTCATGACCTTCAACATCCGCACGTCCGCCGGGAACGATGGCGACAACGGCTGGGTGCACCGCCGCGCGCTGGTGGCGCAGACGATCGAGCGGCTCGCGCCGGACGTGGCGGGTCTGCAGGAGGCCCTCGACGAGCAGGTGAAGTACCTGGCGGACGCGCTCCCCGGCTACCGCTGGTTGGGCGCCGACCGCGGCCTCAACGGCGGCAAGGGCCTGAGCGAGTACACGCCGATCTTCTACCGGCGGGAGGCGCTGATCCCGATCGAATCCGGCACCTTCTGGCTCTCGCCGAATGCCGACGGGCCGACCGGAGTCGGCTGGCGGCGCAACGTCTCCCGCATCGTCACCTGGGCGCGCTTCCACCACCGTGCCAGCGGCCGTCGCGTGCACGTGTTCAACACGCACCTGACCCTGCGCCGCGGGCAGCGGCAGGTCGACTCCGCCAAGCGGATCGCGGCGCGCGTCGCGGCTCTTCCGGCGGCCGGCGCCGTCGTCGTGACCGGAGACTTCAATGCGCTGGCGGAGATCAGCGAAACCTGGTCGGCGGCCACCGGTCAGGGGTTGAGGGACGCCTGGCTCCTCGCTGACGAGCGGATCGGACCGCCGCGCACGTCGAACGACTTCCGCCCGCCCGAACTGGCCAACCCGGGACGCATCGACTGGATCCTGGTGGGCGGCCCCGTCGGCGTCCGCTCCGTGCAGACGATCATCGAGCATGACGACGGGCGCTATCCGTCCGACCACTACCCGGTCGTCGCGCAACTGCTGTTGCTGCCCTGACCCCGGGCCCGCCATCCTGCCGGCGGGCGTCGGCCGCCCTCACGCCGCCAGCGTCAGCAGGTAGAACAGTCCCGTCCCTCCCAGCAGCACGAGGCCGACCCAGGTCAGCGACCGCAACGCCCGGCCGGGCCGGTGCCGGGAAGGCATCTCTTCCGAGCAGACCGCACGCAGGTTCAGGTAGCCGAGCACGGGGCTGGTCAGGAACGTGAGCGTGGTCGCGAAGTCGATCATCGTCGTCAGGTTGCCGATGAACAGCGACAGGATCGCCAGGGTGAGCAGCATCACGCCGGCGAGGCTCCACCAGTAGATCGGACCGCCCGCGACCGCGGGCGCGCCCGCCGCGGGGCGCGGCTCCCGCTCGGTCGTGCGCAGCACCAGGAGGGAGCGCTCGATGGCGCGGGGTCCGCCGTCGAGCACGGTGAGCGCTGTCGACAGCATCGTGGTGACCACCGCGGCCAGCACCACCGGCCGGGTCCACGCGCCGAGGGTCGCGCTGTAGAGCTCGACGAGCTGGGTGGAGAACACGGGCCCCTGCGGCGCGAACGTCTCGCCGGAGCCGAACATCACTCCGGTCCCGAGCGTGAGGAAGGCGAAGGCCAGCACGCCGGTCCCGGCGTAGCCGACGGCGAAGTCCTGCCGCGCCGTCTTCACCGAGACCGGCTCACCAGCGGCGTCGTTCTTGGCCAGGGTCCACAGCGAGCTCCACACCGCGCTGTCGACCCCGGAGGGCATCCAGCCGGCCAGGGCCAGCAGGAACACGAAGGGAACGGACGAGCCGACCGCGTCGGCGGGCCACAACGCCAGCGTCGACAGATCGGCCCGCGGCAGGCTGACCGCCGCGGCCAGCAGGGTCGACAGCGCCAGCAGCGCCACGATGAGCTTGATGGAAAGGTCCAGGCCCCGGAACCGCCCCCACCAGAGCAACGCGGCGACCGGCGCCATGACCGCCGCGGCCAGCAGCGGCAGCGACCAGTCGAGGTCGAGAGTGAAGCCCAGCAGATACGCCGTGAACATCACCACGGCCGGCGGAACGACGGCCATCGTCGACACGGTGATGGCGAGGTAGAGCCAGAGCGCCCAGCGGCCGATGCGGGCGTAGCCCTCGATCAGGCTGCGGCCGGTCGCGGCGGCGTAGCGCGGCCCGTACTCGAAGAACGGGTACTTCAGGACGAGGGCGATCAGGATGACGCCGGCGAGAGCGAAGCCGGCCGACGCCCCGGCGCGCGTCGACTGCACCAGGTGCGAGACCCCGATCGCGGTGGCGGCCCAGAGCAGCCCGGGGCCGAACGCGACCCGCAGGCGTCGGAGGGAGGCCGCATCCATTGGGGCGATTCCGGATGGGTAACGAGTTCCCCGGGAGGGTCCCGTCCTTTGTTCAGGCGTCGTAGGAGACTCGGCGCAGAGACCGCTCGTACCAGCCGTTGCCCACCGGATCGAACGTATTCATCTCCATCAGCTCGCCGCCGAAGGCGTGGATGGTCAGGCACGGCCGGTCGGTCAGGTCGTTGGTCAGGGCGTGGTACTCGAACGGGGGAATCAGGAAGTTGGCCTCGCCGGCGACGGCGCGATGCGACTCGACCGGCGCGAACTTGCAGCGGTGGGCCTCTTCCTTGATCGGGGCGTACTGGGTCACCTCCAGCTCGCCTTCCAGCACCCCTTCGACGCTCCAGAGATTGGGATGGTCGTGGATCGGCGTCCCTTGGCCGGGGGCCCACGCCAGCACCAGGATCGTGTAGCGGCGCGCCGGATCGCGGTGCAGCAGACGCCGGGCATAGTGGTCCGGCAGCGTCCGCCGGAACCGCTCGTCGAGCCGGAGCCGACCCGGCTGCAGGGCGTTCTCGATCTCGTTCTGCACCTGCCGGGTAACAGCCTCCACGTCCCCGGCGCTGACGGCGGCATCGAGCCGCCGCACCAGTTCATCCGCTCCGATGGCGCTCATCGACGTCCTCCCGCACCCGCCAGACGCCGCCCGCCGGCGACGGCCGCGCGGGGGTGCGCGTACGTACGGGTGCTGAAGGCAGTCTAGCCCAGGAGCCTGCGCCGTAGGACGCAACGGCGTGAGTTCGGCGGCGCAGGCTACTCCATCGATCGTGCGTACACGGAGCGGCCGCGCGAGAAGGTCTCTACGACCTGGATGTGCTCCAGAGCCGCCGGATCCGCCTGCAGCGGGTTCTCCGCGAGGATCACGAGGTCTGCCTGTTTCCCGGTGGTGATGGATCCCTTCGTGCCCTCCTCGAAGTACTGGTACGCGGCGCCCAGGGTCACCGCGTGCAGGGCCTCCTGCACCGTGGCGCGCTGGTGCGGTCCCAGCACGTGCCCGCTGCGGGTCTTCCGGTTCACGGTGATCGAGACCAGCCGCATGATGTCGGGCGGCACGATCGGTGAATCGTTGTGCACCGTGAAGCGGACACCGCGTTCGAGGGCCCAGCGCACCGGGCTCACGTTGTTGCCGCGCGACTCGCCGAAGCTGCGCCGGTGCCAGTCGCCCCAGAAGAAGGCGTGGGCCGAAAAGAACGACGGCACCACCCGCAGGGCGGCGGCGCGGTCGAGCTGGTCGGCGCGCATGAGCTGGGCGTGGATGATCACGGCGCGGTGGTCCGGCAGCGGTTCCAGGCCCGCCACGGCAGCGTCGACCCCGTCCAGCATCAGGTCGATCGCCGCATCGCCGTTGGCGTGGACGATGATCGGCACGCCGCGCCGGATGAGATGTGCAGCGCCTGCCTCGTAGGCATCCGGATCGAGCGTGCCGTAGGCGCGGTAGTCGGGCGGCGCTCCCGGCGGGCCTTCCGTGTAGGGCTCGGTGACCCAGGCGGTGCGTCCCTGCGGTGAGCCGTCGAGACTGAACTTGACGCCGGCGACGCGCAATCCGCCGCGGTAGTCGGGCTCGTGGACCACGCGCTCGGCGTCCGCCATCGTCCGGAAACGCGGGAACACGGCGATGTCCGCCGCGAACGGCTCACGCGCGGCCGCCGCCCGTAGCGCGTCGATTGTTTCCCAGCCGGTCGAGCCGTCCTGCACCGTCGTGGTGCCGTAACGCACGTACTCGCCCACGGCGCGGCGGGCCAGCGCCCCGGTCTCCGCCGGGGTCGGGGAGAACAGGCCGCTCGCCGCGACGAGCGCGCCCGCCCGTTCCTCGAGCACACCGTCCGGCTCGCGCGAGCCGGCCCGGCGGCGGATGTGTCCGCCCCGCGGATCGGGCGTCTCGGCGGTGACGCCGGCCGCCGCCAGCGCCGCGGAGTTGGCGGTGCGCAGGTGCCCCGAGACGTGGGTCAGCACGATCCGGTGCCCGGTCGACGCGCGGTCGAGGTCGTCGCGCGTCGGGTGCCGCCCCTCGGCGAGCAGCGAGTCGTCGTAGCCGCTGCCGACGACGAGGCCGCCCGGCGGGATGTCCCGCTCCTCGATCCACGTGCGGATCTTGCGCACCACGTCGTCGATGCTCTCGACATCGCCGACCGGCGGCGGGTGCAGCGACAGCGCGTCGAGCGCCCGTCCCACCGCGAGGAAGTGCCCGTGCGCGTCGATGAAGCCGGGCAGCAGCGCCCGGTCGCCGAACTCGACCACTCGCGTGGTCTCGCCGCGCAGGGCCAGCACCTCCTCGCGCGATCCGGCCGCCACGATCATTTCGTCCCGGACCCCCACCGCGTCAACGGCCGGCTGCGCCGGATCCATCGTGACGATGTGGTCGCCGAGGAACACGATGTCGGCCTCTGGTGCGCCACCGGCCGGTTGCCCGGCGGCGACGCTCGAACCAGCGAGCCCGCCTCCCGCGACGATCGCGAACCCGATTATCGACCTCTTCAACTCTTGCACGGCTCTCGACCTCCAGTGGCGGCGCGTCTACTCTACTGTCCCTCGGCGCAGCTTCTCGTCGAAGAACGCCAGCACGCGCTGTTCGTACTCCTCCGGGATGACTTCCGACACCCGGTCGTGGCGTGCGCCGGACACGAGCCAGAGGTCGTAGACTGCAGCCCCGGCCGCGGCCGCGATGCGCCGGGCGTGGTCGACGGGGATGAGCCCGTCGGCTTCGCCATGGATGATGAACAGCGAATCCGGCGGCAGGTCTCCGACCACTTCCACCGGGTTCAGAATCCTCGAGTCCGCGCCGAACAAGGTGCGCGCGAAGAAGAGGATCGGCGGGTTGAAGAAGCCGGGCAGGCCGCTCGCTCTGGGCAGCTCCCTGTCCAGCAGGTCCTCCAGTCGGGCGAAGCTGCTGTCGGCGACGATGGTGCGCACGTCCGGGGAGCTGGCGGACGCGAGCAGCACCGTCGCGGCGCCCATCGAGTGCGACCAGAATCCCATCCGCTCCGGCGCGAACCCGCGGTTCTTCAGGTAGGCGACCGCACCCAGCACGTCACGCTGCTCGGCCGCCCCCAGGGTGTAGCGCACGCCGCCTGATTCGCCGTGCCCCCGCAGGTCGAACAGCAGCGCGTTGTAGCCGTGCGCCGCCAGCGTCGCCGCGTGGGGCACGTGCTGGCCGTCGTCGCCGGTGCGGTTCGAGTTGCGGCCGTGGACGATCAGGACGACCCGGTCGCTCCCGGAGGCTGGCACGAACCAACCGCGCAACGGGATGCGGTCGCCGGTGCTCGGAAAGGTCACGTTCTCGTAGGTCAGTTGGAAGGCTGCCGGCGAGGCGGCCAGAGGACGCCGATAGGGTTTGGTCAGCGTCTCGGCGACCACCAGCGACACGCCGAGGTACGCGAGCAGCGCGATCCCGATGATGAACAGGCCGACGAGCAGCCGGCGTTGGAGCCACACCGTCGCAGGGCAAGACTTGGGCATCGCCGCAACACTTGCGTCAGCCCCACAGTGTAGCGCGCTACGAGCCGTTCGGCGGGGCCGCGAGGGGCCGCGGGTGCTACCGCTTCTGGTCGGCGTGCCATTCCAGGTGCCGCCGTGCCGGAAAGTGAACGCACGTATGGGATCGGGTGTGCGCTCGACGATTGCGGCCCTGTACAGCTTCCGCTTCAGAAGGGCGCCGGGACACCGAGGTTCATGCGCTCGGCTTGCGCGAGGGCAGCCGTCGCGATCGCGATGTCCTGGGCGGCGTTCCCGACGGACTTGAAGAGGGTGCAGTCGCACTCTCCTCGTCCGCGGGGCGCCTCGCCGTTCACGATTTCTCCGAGCTCCGCGTCGATGATGTCCCTGCCGATCAGGCCGGACTGCAGGGGAACGATCAGGTCGCCCGCCTCCTGCCACGCCGCCTCGCGCTGATCCACCACCACGCGTGCGCGTTGCAGCACACCGGCGTCGAGCTCCTGCATGTTGGGGCGGTAGGCGCCGATGGCGTTGACGTGCGCGCCGGGTTCCAGATCGTTCGCGGCGAACACCGGCCGTGTGCTCGTGGTCGCGGTGACGACGAGCCGAGCGCCGTCGAGCGCCGCCGAGGGTTCCCGGACGGCGCGGACGATTGGCGGCGGACCCGGATCGCCTTCCGGAATCAGCGTTATGGCGTCCTCGGACAGACTGGCCGCGAGACTTTCGGCGGTCGAGCCCGACCGCGACACGATCCGCACCTCGCGGAGCCGTCGGGTCCGCGCGAGCAGCTCGACGTGCGATTGTCCCTGCGCGCCCGCGCCGAACACGGCCAGGACGTCCGCGTCGGCGGACGCCAACAGCTCGGTTGCGAGCGCGCTGGCGGCGGCGGTGCGCATTTCGGTCAGCGCCGCCCCGTCGAGCAACGCCCGGGCGCGGCCGGTCTCCGCGTCGAGGAGCAGGACCGCGCCCTGGACGGCCGGCCGCCCGCGCGAGGGGTTGCCCGGAAAGACCGACACGACCTTCGTGCCGAGCGTCCCGCTTTCGCCCAGGACCGCCGGCATCACCAGCATCAGGCCGCGGTCGCTCTGCAGTTGGTTGCGCACCGGGACCGCGGCGGTGCCGCCGGACAGCTCGCCGAACGCGATGCGCATGGCGTCCACCGCATCCCGCGCGCTGAGCGCTCGCCGAATGTCGGCCGCGGAGAGGATCCGGATCTCCATGAGACTCCCCGCCGCCGTCGGCGGGCTTGCCGTTTATGCGCCGGTCGGCGCCGAGCCGCGGCGGGTCATGTCGCGCACCGTTCCCGGCGGCTCGATGACCTCCACCCGCTCGCCGGATCTCAACGTGATCGTCGTGGGGCTGAAGATGGCCCACGCCTCGCCTTGCGGCTCGACCTTCGCGACCTCTCGTACGGGGATCCGCCGCGGGCGCCGGCTGGAGGTTTCGTGACAGGTGATGAACTGTGACATCCGCACCTCTGTGTTGCAGGTATCGGAAGTTCCCGCCTCGATCTGTAGCCGGCGGATTCCTGGCCGGGTCGCGTACGAGGCCCGCCCGGCCGCGGCTCTTCGTGCCGGACTCGACCCGCTGCGCGCCGTGCGGGCACAATGGGCAGTTCATGACCATCACCGAGGCCGGCCTCCTGCGGCGTGAAGTCGAGACCCTGATGTTCGACCAGTACGGCACGGTCGTCGACATGCAGGGCGGACTGGGGTGCACGTCAGGAAAGTGAGGGGATTCGTTCCGGGGTAAAGGACAAGGCTTGATCGGCCGATAGCTGGCAGTGGATGGACTGTCAGCACGAGGACCCGATCATGCCCGATGAACAGATTGCGGCG
>Ga0209543_1000259_pt1 | contig 74382 bp, 58 predicted proteins | sample MesohylFT_FD_187296 | JGI IMG/M metagenome (GOLD analysis project Ga0209543, IMG submission 187296) | Host-associated microbial community of the marine sponge Aplysina aerophoba from Gulf of Piran - sponge mesohyl, lysed by freeze-thaw... | ecosystem: Host-associated > Porifera > Sponge >...
CCAGCCGCACCCGCCGGCAGACCGGTTCGCAGGGGCGGTCGCAGGTCCTGCCCAGGATCCCGGGGAAGATGTTGGACTTCCGGTTGAGGAGGTACGACTCGGTGTACTGCCCGTTGGCGATGAGCCGGATGTACTCGGGGACGTTGGTGTGCGCCGGGCATCCCCACTGGCAGTCGACGACGCGGTGGTAGTGGCGCGGGTCTGTGGTGTCGGTTGGTTTCATCAAGGGCGGCAGTGCGGCTACAGGGGGCAACGGAGGGTGACTCCGCATCCGCCCCGGGGACCTGATCCCAATCTATCCCGCGGGGGTGGTACGGGGAAGGGAGCCGGGAGGGGAGTCGGATGGTGCGGGTGACAGTCGGTCACGTGCCGCGGGCGCCCCGTTTTGCCCGCACCCACCCCACTCCGTACTCTTCTCTGCGGCAGCGCAACGTGACCGTTCCCTCCGGAGACGCCGAATGGCCGACCGCCCATCCCCCACCTTCGACGATTTGAAGATCCCCGACATGAGCCCGCGCAGCCTGCTGCGCCAATTCGGGCCCGGGATGATCCTCATGATGACCGGGATCGGGACCAGCCACCTGGTGACGGCCCCGACGGCGGGTGGGCGCTTCGAGTACGCGCTGCTCTGGTGCATTCCGGTGGCTTACGTCTTCAAGTACTACGGCTTCGAGCTGGCCTTCCGGTTCACGAACGCGACCGGCATGAGCATGATGGCTGCGTACGCAACCGCGTGGAAAAAGCTCCCCGTCTGGTACGTGCTCGTCACGACCGTCATCCAGTGCGCGATCGGCCAGGCGGGCCGGCTCATCGCGGCGGCGGCGGTCTTCTACTACCTGTTCTCTGCGAGCATGGGCCTGCCGGTTCCGCTTGCGGGGTGGGCGGCGATACTCGGCGTCGCGTCGGTGCTGATCCTGTTGCGGGGACGGTACGCCGCGCTCGAAGCCGGGGCCAAGATCGCGGGCGGACTGCTCTTCGTTTCCGCCGTCGTGGTGTACTTCGTGCGGCCCGCCCCGATCGGCGAGCTCAGCCACTTCCTGATCTTCGACGCTCCCGAGGGTTCGTGGCTGGTCATCGCGGGTTTCCTGGGGCTGCTGCCCACGGGCATCGATGTATCGCTCCAGGCTTCCGAATGGGGGAAGGCCAAGCGGGCCGGGATGTCCAGGATTCGGGGAAGGCTTGAGCAGGCGGGTCTGGCCGGCACGTTCAACGCGTTTGCACCAAGGCTCGAAGACCTCACCGTCGACGTGCGGCGACTCCCGGAGCGGGCCGTCGAGTACAGCCGCCGCTGCTTCCGGATCAGCCTGTGGGACTTCCGCCTCGGCCACGTGGTGTCGTTCATCATCGCGACGATCTTCGTGCTGCTGTCCGCCGTTTGGCTCTATCCGAGCCCCGTCGAGGGGCGGGCCGTGATGGGCGAGATCGCGGGGATCTTCACGGAGAGCGTCGGCCCCTGGATGATGACGATCTTCATGATCGGCGCCTTCGCCGCGACCTTTTCGACCGCCTTCAACTACTTCGACGGCTGGCCCAGGATCGTCGGTGCCTGCGCGCGCAACCTCTTCCGGCCGACCGCGGCGCTGGAGGGTACCGCGGCGGACCAGCTCACCCCCGAGCACCGGCGCCGCTGGTGTTCCGAATACAACATCTACCGGGCGACGATGTTGTTTTCGCTGATCGCCTCGGTCGTGCTGATCGCCGGGGTGCCCCGGCCGGTGTTTCTGGTGCTGGTCGCGTCGGCGCTGGCCTACTTCGTGGCTCCGGTGATCTTCTGCCTGAACTTCTATTACTGCCTCAAGGTGATCCCGAAGGACGACCCGCACTTCTACCCGTCGGCGTTCGCGCGGGTGTTCACGGTGGTCAGCATCGTGGTGTTCACCGGGTTGAGCCTGATCCTGATCGCGGCGCGGGTGTTCGGAATCACACTGTTCGGGGGTTGAGGCTCGGGTACAGCCCCGCCACCTGAGCCCGCTGGCGCACCAGGGCCAGCACGAGGTCGATCGTCGGCGTCGCCACCCCGACCAGACGGCCCAGTTCCTGCACCGAGGTGACCAGCGCGTCGATCTCCATGGCGCGGCCCTTTTCCAGGTCCTGCAGCATGGACGTCCGGTGGGCGCCCACCGCGGCGGCCCCGTCGATCCGCCGCTCAAGGCCGATGCGGAAGCGGATGCCCAGCGCCTCGGCGATCTCCCGGGTCTCGGTCATCATGCCCCGGGCGACGGCCCGCGTCCCCGCTTCGGTGGCCACCTTGTCGAGGGTGGCCAGGGTGAGGGCGCTGATCGGGTTGAAGGAGACGTTGCCCCACAGCTTCAGCCATATCTCCTGCCGGATCGAGCGGACGGGCGCCCTGACCCCCGCCCCGGCGAGCATGCGGCTGAGCGCCCTGACGCGCGGACTCTTCTCTCCCGAAGGCTCACCCAGGGTGAAGCGGTTCCCGTACAGGTGGCGTATCACGCCCGGCTCGGCGAGCTCCGTCGCCACGTACACCACGCAGCCGATGGCCCGCTCCGGGCCGATCCCCTCCCACTGGCGCCCCCCCGGGTCCACGCTGTCCAGCTTCAGGCCCTCCCACTGACCGCCGGCCTTGTGGAAGTACCACCAGGGCACGCCGTTCTGGGCGGTGACGACGGCCGTATCGGGTCCCAGCAGGGGCTGCATGGCGTCAACGACTTTTGTGGCCGAGTGCGCCTTCAGGGTGATGATGACGTAGTCCTGCGGGCCGGCTTCGGCGGGATCGCCGGTGCAGAAGGGGTGCGCGACCAGCTCGCCTCCGTCGATCAGCAGCCGCACGCCGCTGTGCTGCATGGCTTCAAGGTGAGGTCCCCGCGCGATCAACGTGGTGTCGACGCCGGCCAGCGCCAGCTTCACGCCCAGGTATCCGCCGGTGGCCCCGGCACCATAGATGGCGACCTTCATCGGACGTGTGCCACCCTCACGCCAAACCCAGCTGATCCGCCAGACCGATCCTGCGCAGCTTGCCCGTCGGGCCCTTCGGGATCTCGTCCAGGATCACCACCTTGCGCGGCACCTTGAACCCGGCGAGGCGTCCCGACGCGAAGTCGCGAATGTCGCCCGGCTCGGCCGCCGCCCCCTCCCGCAGCACCACGGCGGCGGCCACCTCTTCGCCCAGCTTCCGGTGCGGCATGGCGAAGGTGACCACCTGCTGCACCGCCGGGTGGTCCATCAGCACCTCGTCCACTTCCCGTGGGGAGATCTTCTCCCCGCCCCGGTTGATGATCTCCTTCAGGCGCCCCGTGATCGTGAAGTACCCGTCCTCGTCGCGGAAACCCTGATCGCCGGTGCGGAACCACCCCCCCGTGAAGGCTTCCGCGTTCGCTGCCTCGTTGTTCTCGTAGCCGGGGGTGACGTTCGGCCCCCGGATGACGATCTCGCCTTCCTCGCCCGGTGCGAGGAGGTTGCCGGCGGCGTCCATGACCGAGACGTCGGGGCCCGCGGCGATGCCCACCGTGCCGGGCTTGCGGGGCGCGGGGGGCAGGGGGTTGCACGTCATCTGGTGCGCGGCCTCGGTCATCGCGTAGGCCTCGACCACGGGAGCCGCGAAGAGGTCCTCCAGTTCGGCCATGACGCGCGTGGGCAGCGCCGCGGAGGATGAGCGGATGAAGCGGAGGTTCATGCGCTCGACGACCGCGGCGTTGCGGGGGGCCCGCGCCACGATCGCCTGGTGCATGGTGGGGACCGCGGAATACCACGTGGGGACGCAGTCGGCGAACCACGCGAAAACCTTCAGAGCGCTGAATCCTGGCGCGCAGTACACGCTTGCGCCCGCATGCAGGGTGGACAGGACGCACGCCATGAGTCCGTGAATGTGAAAGAGCGGCATCATGTTCATGCACCGGTCGGTGGACTCGAGCCGAAGCGTCCGGCGGATGTTCGCGGCGGTCGCACACACGTTGCGGTGGAGCAGGGGCACGATCTTCGGGCGCGAGGTCGTGCCGGAGGTGTGAAGGACCAGCGCGACGTCGTCGGGCTCCGCCATGCCCGGGCGGGCGGCGGGGGCCCCGCGAGGCTCCGTCACGAACCGGAACGTTCCCGCGGGGTCGTCGCTGTTCGCCCTGGTCTCAAGCACCGGCACTCCGAGCGTGGCGGCGGCGGCCCGGGCGGGCGTGTCGTCCCCTTCGGCGAGCACCACCGCCCTGGCCCCCAGATCCGCCAGGTAGAACTCGAACTCGGGCTGCTTGTACGCCGGATTGAGCGGCGCGGTGGCGGCGCCTGCTGCAATCGAGACGAAGGCGCTGGCCATCTCGGGTCCGTTGGGGAGCACGATGGCCACACGGTCGCCCCGCCCGATCCCGCGCTCGTTCAGCCCGGCGACGGTCTGTTCGACGTGTCGGCGAAGGGCACGGTAGGTGAGGTCGGGCCGGCCCGGCGCGGACAGGGCGACGGCGTCCTCGGCTCCGGCCCGCAGGACGTCCGGGATATGGGTTGGACGTGTCATCGGCGGCTACTCCGGCAACGCCAGCGCGACCAGCTCGCCGGCGTGCCCCCGCGCCCCCACCGCCACCACGATGAACTGCCGCCCTTCGTGCATGTAGGTCATGGGCAGTCCGGTCTGATTCGCCGGCAGCTCGAACTCGGCCACCACCTCGCCGGTCGCCTTGTCGTGGGCGCGCAGCTTGTTCCCGCCCGACCCTGCCGCGGCGAACATCCCGCCGCCCTCGCCGGCGAAGAGCAGTGTACGGGTCACGAGGACGCCGCCCCGGTCCGGCCTCCCGGTCCTCCCGACATCGATGCCCTCCAGCGCGGGGTGGTTCTTCACGTACTCGGGCGCTTCGCCGTTGGGGACCTGCCACGCGATCGCGCCGGCGTTCAGGTCGATCGCCGTGACCCTGCCCCACGGCGGCTTGAAGAGGGGGAGGCCCTGGGGGCCACCGCCGCCGCGCAGCCGCAGACCGCCGCCCCGGATGTAGTCCATGTCGGAGACCTCGGGCTCGCTGACGAGCGCGATGACGCTCGGTGCGGTGGCCGACTGCACGTACAGGTACCCGGACTCCGGGTCCACCGCGCCACCCGGCCAGTTGGCGCCTCCCAGCGACCCGGGCACCATGAGGGTGCCCTGGGTGCCTCCCTCCACGGGCACGGTCGGGGGCGTGTACAGGGGGCCGTAGTGCAGCTGCGCGAGGATCTCCTCGGCCTGTGCCCTCAGCTCGGGAGTGAAATCGATGAGGTCGGCGGGATCCACGCCCTGACGGTCGTAGGGCGGAGGCCGGGTGGGGAAGGGCTGGGTGGGGGCGGTGCGCTCCCCGGGAACGGTCGTCTGCTCGACGGGCCGCTCCTCGATGGGCCACACGGGTTCCCCCGTTCTCCGGTCCAGGACGAAGGTGAAGGTCTGCTTGGTGATCAGCGCGACGGCCTCGATCCGGCGCCCGTCAACGACCAGGTCCACCAGGATCGGGGCTGCGGGGGGATCGTAGTCCCAGATCCCGTGGTGGACGGTCTGGTAGTGCCATACCCGCTCCCCGGTGGCGGCATTCAGCGCGACCAGGCTCTGCGAGAAGAGGTTGTCGCCGGGGCGGTGGCCACCGTAGTAGTCGCCCGTGCCCGCCTCGACGGGCAGGTAGACGTACCCCAGCGCGGGGTCGGCGCTCAGCGCGGTCCACACGGCGGCGTTGCCCGTGTACGCCCAGGAGCCGTCTTCCCAGGTTTCGTTTCCGAAGTCGCCCGGCTGGGGAATGGTGTGGAAGATCCAGCGAAGCTCGCCCGTGACGGCGTCGAAGCCGCGCACGTGCCCGGGGGGCATCGCTCGGGAGCGGGGCGCACCGCCCGAGGGCAGGGCCGAGCCGACCACGACGACCCCGTCCACGACGATTGGCGGTGAGCTGGACCCGATTGGCGCGCGCACCAGGTCAAGGTCGCGGCCCAGGCCCGTGCGAAGGTCGATCACGCCGTGGTCTCCGAAGTCCGCGACCGGCCTCCCCGAGGCGGCATCCAGCGCAACCAGGTGGAAGCCCGGCGTCACCACGAAGATGCGCGGACCCGTGTCCGGCGCCTCCCAGTAGGCGACGCCCCTGCCCGAATTCCGTCTCGGGGCCGACCGGTCCCCCTCGTCCATTCTGTAGGTCCACAGGGTTTCGCCGGTACCCGCGTCGATGGCCACGACCGTGCGACGGTATCCCGCCGTGGCATACAGGACGCCCCCGACCATGAGCGGCGTGGTGCGGTAGTTGTACTCCGGAGCCGGACCGAAGTTGGCTGCCGTCCAGCGCCACGCAACCTCCAGGGAGTTCACGTTGTCGCCGTCGATCTGATCAAGGGGCGCGTAGCGGGTGCTGCCCGGGTCACCCCCGTAGAAGCGCCACTCCCCGTTGATTGCTCCCTGCTGGCCGGCGGCGCTCGCCGACGCGAGGAGAAACGAGGTCGAGGCGACCAGCAAGGCCGCTCCTGCCTGGCTCACAAGACGGGCGTTCAAGGCACAACTCCAGGTGCTGGGTGGGTGTCGGCAGCCGGTAGCGCAAGGTACCTTGCCGATGGTGTGACGGGTGAACATGACCTGTGGACAAGACGTAGAAAAGTAGCAACCACGCAAGAGGAGCGCCGCGATGCTCGCAGCCTACATCTTCTCCCTGGCAGTCGGCGGCGGCTTCCTCGCCCTTTCCTTCTTCGGTGACTTTCTCGAGGGAGACGTGGACGTCGACACGGATGTGGATGTGGGCGGCGATGTGGACACGGACTTCCACGGAATAGGGATCGCGCAGCTCTTTTCCGTCCGCTCGATCATCAATGCCCTCTTCGGGTTTGGTGCCGCCGGAACCATGCTCCATCTGCTTCTGGCCGGGAGCCGGCCCGGGTTGACGGCGTTGATCGCCGGCGGAACCGGATTGGCGTCGGGAGCGCTGATCAGTGCGGTTTTCGGGTACCTCAAGCGCACGGAGACGGGCGCTCTTCGCGGGGAAGACTCCTTCGTCGGACTGACGGGCGAGGTATCGCTCGAGATCGTGCCGGGCAGTTCGGGGACCGTCACCGTGAGGCGGGGAGACCGCCGCGTCCGGATCCGGGCAAGGCTTGCCGAAGGCTCCGCGGATACCGAGGCGCTCGGCGCCGGGCACCCGGTCGTCGTGGTCGACATGGAGGACGGCATCGCGTCCGTGAGCCCGGTGGGTCCGAAGCTGCTGGAAGAATGAGCCAACACAGGGGCGCGAGCCCCACAACAACAGGAGGTCCCAGGTGACCCCATTCGCGGCCCTGATAGCGGGCGTCGTACTTGTCATCGTGGTGGTCGTGCTGGTGGCGACCATCAAGAGTCTCATCGTCATCACGCCGCCCAACCGGGCTGCCGTGCTCACAGGCCGGAACCGCCTGCTGGCGGATGGTCAGCGGGTAGGATACCGCTCCATCTCCGGCGGGCGCGTCTTCCGCGTGCCGATCATCGAGACGGTGCAGCACATGAACCTCGAGACCATCCCCATCGAGGTCTCGGTGAACAATGCCTTCTCCAAGGGGAACATCCCCCTCAACGTCGAAGCGATCGCCAACGTCAAGATCGCCTCCGAGCCCGAGTGGGTCTTCAACAACGCGGTCGAGCGACTCCTCGGGAAGACCGAGGACGAGATCAAGGCGCTGGCGCAGGACACGCTGACCGGCAACCTGCGTGGAGTGCTGGCGACCCTGACCCCCGAAGCCGTCAACGAGGACCGGCTGGGCTTTGCCAAGGCTCTGTCGGAGGACGCTGGCGAGGACCTCGCTTCGCTGGGCTTCCACCTCGATGTGCTCAAGATCCAGAATGTGAGCGACGAGCGGGGCTACCTGGCCGCGATCGGTCGCGAGAAGTCGGCCGAGGCGATTCGCCAGGCCGAGATCGCGGAAGCCCGGAAGCGGGCCGACACGCGCGAGGCCCAGGCGGAGGCCGGACGCCGGGCCGAGGTGCGGGAAGCAGGGGCGGCGATCAAGATTGCCGAGGCGCGCAACGCGCTGCGTGTGCGGCAGGCGGAGCTGGACCGTGAGGGAGAGACCGCGGAGAAGGTCGCCCGCGTGAAGGCCCAGGAAGCGGAGGTCGAAGCCGAGAAGGTGCTCGAAATGAAGCGCGTCGAGAAGGAGGAGCAGCGCCTCCGGGCAGATGTGGTCGAGCCCGCCAAGGCGGAGAAGATGGCCGCGTTCGCGAGGGCGGAGGCTGAAGCCGCGCCGATTCTGGAGCGCGGAAAGGCCCAGGTGGAGGTACTCAGGCGGCTCTACGGGGAGGTGGGGGCCGGTGGAGAGGCGGCGTTCGCGGTGTTCATAGCCGAGAAGCTGCCCGAGCTGCTGGAGATCGCTGTGGGAGCGGTGGAGGGCGTGGATATCGACCGGGTCGTGGTGATGGACGGCGGCCACGGCGAGGGTGTGTCCAACGCGCTCAACCAGCGCGTGAAGGGGGCCTACGGCACGATGGAGGGGCTGGCGTCGGTGCTCGGCCTCGACATCCGGAAGGTGCTGAAACGGGCCGTCGGGAGCGAAGAGGAGGAGTAGCGGGGTTGCGGCCCCGTTCCGTGACGTCCCCGTGACGGGACGCGGCATGCGTTACCGATTCGTCCACTTTCGGTAGCGTATTCGTTACACGGATCGACTCTGATGGGACTCGTTCCTCGTGTGGCGGGGCGTGCCCCGCCTTTACGGACCCACATGATTGCCTTCCACAGTCAAGGAGTCCCGGACCGTTGATCAATACCCGTATGGTCGGTGCCGTCCTGCTTCTCGCGATGGGCGGGACGGAGGCCCTGCAGGGACAGACGGACATCACCGCCCGCGCCGCGGAGGTGCGGTTCGGAGGCCGTCTCCACTCCCAGTTCGCCACCAGTTCGGCCGAAGACGGCAAGTCCACCGATTTCTTCACCAGGCGGGCGCGGTTGACCATCGATGTTTCCGTGTCGGACCTGCTCGTTGGGCGGGTACAGCCCGACTTCGGCGGTGGCGAACTCGAACTCAAGGATGCCTACTTCCGGCTGAATATCCACCCGGGTTTTCGGATTTCCGCCGGCCAGTTCAAGCGCGCCTTCGACATCTTTCAACTCGACAGCTCCACGGACATCGTCGTGGTCGAGAGGACCGGAAGAATCAACGGAGGCAGCAGCTGCGCCGGTCCGGGCGGAACCTGTGCTCTCAGCCGGTTCACGGAGAAGCTCGCGTACTCGGATCGTGACATCGGGTTCAAGGCCGATGGTGCCATCGGTGACCGGCTCTCCTACATGGCCACGCTGACCAACGGGACGGGCACCGCGGGGAGCGACGAGAATTCGGGGAAATCGCTGGCGGGGCGCATCTCGGTCAGGATGACGGACGGTGTCTCGCTTTCGGGCAACGTGTCCCGGCACGACTTCGTCCGCGGGGACGGCGACACGGGAGCTGCCACCGCATACGGCGCCGACCTGGATTTCGGTGGCTTCCGGAGAGGCACTCACCTTCAGATCGGGTTGATCGGGGGTGCGAACTGGCGGTTGGAGGCACCGGCGGGGAGCGAGATCCCGCGTTTCCTGACCGCCCAGGCGATCATGAGCCGCTACGTTGCGCTGGAGGGGGACGCCTTCGCGGGTGTCGAACCCATGGCGCGCGTGAGCTGGGGAGATCCGGACCGCGGGGCAATGAACGATACCGCACTGCTCCTCACACCCGGCGTCTTTCTGTACGTCGCGGGAAAGAACCGTATCGGAGTCAACCTCGACATCTACGATCCCGGATCGTCCGCCAGGGAGTTGTCCTTCAAGTTGCAGACCTATCTGTATTACTGACTTCGGTCGGGCCCGTCGCGGGGGCCCGCGCCCTGGTACCGGGCCGTCATTGGATGGTTACGGTGCCGTGACATATGACCGCTACAATCCCACTTTGGTTCAATCAGACGAAGGAGCGAGAAGACAATGAAGCGAGTCGTCCCCCTGTTGGCCCTTGCGATCGTTGCGTGCGGAGGTGGTGCTGACCGCGTCCAGCGGGCTGTTATCCAGAACAAGGGCTCGGACACGTTGCTGAACGTGGCCCAGGCATGGGCCGAAGCCTACGGCGCGATAAACCCGAGCGTGGCGGTGGCCGTCACCGGAGGCGGATCCGGGACCGGTATTTCGGCCATGATCAACGGCACGGTGGACATCGCCAACGCGTCTCGCAAGATGCGCGACGCGGAGATAGGCCTGGCCCGGGAGAACGGTGTCGAGCCCGTGGAGTTCGTCGTCGGTTTCGATGCCCTGGCGGTCTACCTCCATGCCGACAACCCCATCACCAGCCTCAGCCTGGCCCAGCTGCGGGCCGTCTACGGCGACGGAGGCTCCGTCGAGTCGTGGTCGGATATGGGCGTTGCCGTTCCGGGGTGCGACTCCGACGAGATCGTCCTGGTCAGCCGGCAGAACAACTCGGGAACCTACGTCTACTTCAAGGAGACAGTGCTCGGGGACGACCTGGAGTACAGACTCGGATCACGGGACATGCACGGCTCCAAGGACGTCGTCGACCTGGTGGAGAACACGCCGTGTGCGATCGGCTACAGCGGTCTGGCGTACGCCACCGAGCATGTGAAGATGCCTTGCATCTCCGCTGAAGAGGGCGGACCCTGCGTTGCGCCGTCCATCACCACAGCCGTTGACGGAAGCTACCCCATCGCCCGTCCCTTGATCATGTACACCGCCGGTCAGCCACAGGGCGCGGTCGAGGAGTACATGAACTGGATCCTGTCCACGGACGGCCAGTGCCTGATCCTTGAGCGCGGATACGCACCCGTTGCCGAACTGGAGTGCGTTTGAGCCTCTACGACAAGCGCCTGGAGGCGGACCTTCTCGCCATCCGATCACGATTGCGGATGATCGTGGAGTCCGTCGAGGACAACCTCAGGCACGGCGTCCAGTCCGTTCTCAGCCTCGACCGGCGTCTGGCCAACGAGACCGTGATCAAGGATCGGGCGGTGAACCGGGCCATCCGGGATCTCGATCATCTGTGCCATCTGTTCGTGGCTCGTCACCTCCCCGGCGGGAGCCACCTGCGGTACGTCTCCGCGGTACTTCGCCTGGCGGTGGCTCTCGAGCGGACGGGCGACTACGCGGTGACGATATGCCGGGTAGCGCGCCAGATGGAATCGGAACTCCCCGAAACCGTTCGCCACAACATCGGAATGATGGGGGAGCAGGCCGGCAAGGCGCTGGGGGCTTCGATGGCGGCGTTCCTGGATGGTGACCCCGACCTGGCGCGGGTCGCCCGGGGGATCGCGTCGCAGACGGCGGCGATCTACCCCTACTCCTTCGAGGTCCTCACCAGTGCCGCCGAATCCGATCCGCAGCGGGTGCGGGACCTGTTCGGGGCCCTGCTCGTGTTCCGGCTCCTCCAGCGCGCCGCCGAGCAGGCGGACAACGCGACCGAGATGACCCTGTTCGCGGTGACGGGCCAGCGCAAGGAACGGAAGCGTTTCCGGATTCTCTTCCTCGATGGCGACCACGCAGTGACCAGCAAACTGGCGGAGGTGGCGGCGGCGGCGAGTTATCCGCAAGCGGGACGCTTCGGCTCCGCCGGGATGAATCCCGTCGACGAGTTCGACCCGAAGCTGCTGGAGTTCCTCCGGCGCCGGGGTATCTTGTTGCCGACGGACGACGAGCCCCTTTCCTTTGACGACGCTCTCGATGTCGCCCGTCACTATCACGTTGTCGTGGGGATCGGCGTGGATCCATCGGAGCACTTTGACGTGCCCTACCGCTCCGCGGCTCTGCAGTGGGATCTCGAGGAAAGCGGCATCAACGCCGATTCGGAAGCCGAACTTGTCTACCGCGAACTGATGGACCGAATTCGCGACCTGATGACGACCCTAGGGGTGCGGGACGACGAGTGACGCCTCCGGATCGATCGGCGACCGTGGCGACGCCGCACGCCATGGACCGCAGGGACCTGGCGTGGCACGTGGATCGGGTAGCCCGCATTCTCGTCTTCGTCGGCGGGATCTCGGCGATCATCTTCATCGTCGGGATCTTCGTCTTCGTGACCAAAGAGGGCCTTGATTTCGTCTTCGGGTCCCTCGACCTGGGCGAGTTCTTCACCTCTATCGCCTGGCGCCCCACCTCCAACAACCCGACCTACGGGGCGCTCGCCCTGATGGTGGGTACGGCCAGCGTGACCGGCTTCGCGATGCTCTTCTCGGTCCCGTTGTCTCTGGGCGCCGCTCTCTACATCGGCGAGTTCGCCACGGGGAAGACCCGAGAGGTGTTGAAGGTGCTCGTGGAGATGCTCGCGGCGATTCCGTCGGTGGTTTGGGGGTTCGTGGGCATGTCGATCATGAACCCGCTGATCATCCGGGTCTTCGACGTGCCCCTGGGGCTGGGAGTCCTGAACGCCGGCCTGATCCTCGGGCTGATGGCGGCACCGATCATGACGACGATCGCCGAGGACGCGCTCAAGGCCGTGCCCGATACCTACCGCGAGGCCGCGGAAGCGCTTGGGGCGACGAGGTGGGAGGTCATTCTCAAGGTGGTGATTCCGGCCAGCAAGAACGGGTTGCTGGCGGCTGTGCTCCTCGGAGTCGGCAGGGGATTCGGCGAGACCATGGCGGTGCTCATGGCCTCGGGGCACGCGATCAACCTGCCCACCAGCCCCTTCGACTCGGTGCGGGCACTTACCGCCACGATCGCGGCCGAACTCGGTGAAACCGTCAACGGATCGGATCACTGGGGCGCCCTCTTCACCCTGGGCATCTTCCTGTTCCTGGTGACGTTCATCATCAACCTGACGGCCGACCTCGTCGTCCGCGGGATCAGGAAGAAGTAGTCCGTGTTTGGCGCCACCGCCCTCAACCGACGGAGCTACCGCTCGCAAGCGGTGGCGAAGGCCGCGTTTTTCCTGATGACGGTGGCTCTGGTGATCCCGGTCCTGATCATCGTGGGCACCCTGGTCGTCAAGGGCGGACCGGCGATCTCGTGGGAATTCCTCTTCACGCCACCCACCAACAACATGACGGCGGGTGGCATCCTGCCGGCGTTGGTGGGGACGATCTGGCTGGTGGTCGTCGCGCTGCTCGCCTCCGTGCCCGTCGGCGTGGCCGCGGCCCTCTACCTGAGCGAATACGCGCCGGACAACATCCTCACCCGAGCCATCAATCTGGCCATCATCAACCTGGCCGGCGTGCCTTCGATCGTTCACGCGCTCTTCGGCTTCGGCGCTTTCGTACTCTTTTTCGACATGGGGGCCTCCATCCTGGCCGCCAGCCTGACCCTCGCCGTCATGACGCTACCGGTGGTCATCGTGGCCACCCGCGAGTCGCTTCAGGCCGTGCCGCTGGCGTTCAGGGAAGCGTGTTGGAACATGGGGGCCACGCGCTGGCAGACCATCCGCAAGGTCGTGCTCCCCAACTCCATCAGCGGCATTCTCACCGGCGTGATCCTCGAAGTTTCGCGCACGGCGGGCGAGACGGCGCCGATCATGTTCACCGGAGCTGCCGCGTACGTGGCCTTCCTGCCGCAGGGAGTGTTCGACCAGACCATGGCGCTGTCGTATCACCTCTACTTCATCGCGACGCAGCAGACCGGTGTTCCGGAAGAGCTCACCTTCGGCGTGGCTCTGGTGCTGATCTCGATCGTGCTGCTGATGAACGCGGTTTCGATCGGCTTCCGCGTCTATCTCCGGGGGCTCAAGAAGTGGTAGGCCCCGCTGCGGCCGCGGGCACCGAAGGCACCGCCGGCCCCCGCTACGACGAGTCCCCCATCGTCCAGGTCCGGGACCTGTCGGTTTTCTACAGCCGGACGCCGGCGCTCAGCGGTGTCAACCTGGACGTATACAGGCACGAGATCTTCGGGATCATCGGACCCGCCAACAGCGGCAAGACTTCGTTCCTGCGCGCGCTCAACCGGATGGACGCCTTCAATCCGGCAATGGACGTGCAGGGGAGCGTCCGCATCAACGGGAAGGACATCAACGACTGGCGCAACGAGTACGCGCTGCGCAGCCGGATCGGCGTTGTGTTCCCGCTCCCGGTGGGACTTCCGCTGACCGTGTATGAGAATGTCGCGTTCTCGCCGCGGCTCCGCGGGATCCGCCAGAAGGAGAAGCTGGACGAGGTGGTCGAACGATGCCTGACCCGGGCCGCGCTCTGGGACGAGGTGAAGGACCGCCTCGACTCGCTGGGGAGCCTGTTGTCGGGCGGGCAGCAGCAGCGCCTCACGATCGCGCGGGCCCTGGCCCAGGAGCCGGAGCTGCTGTTGCTGGACGAGTTCTCGATTGCCGTCGATCCGGTGACGACGATGAGGATCGAAGACGTGCTCAGGGAGCTGCGCACGGAGCTGACGATCGTGTTGGTGACCAACCTGGTTCAGCAAGCGCGGCGGCTGGCGGACCGCACCGCATTCTTCCTGATGGGCGACCTGGTGGAGATCGGCGAGACCGAGGACCTCTTCGAAGGCAAGGTGAAGGACGAGCGCACCACGGGATACATCGAGGGACGCTATGGCTGACGGCGGCCGCGGCGACTACGCCATCGAGACCCGGGGCCTCAACCTCTGGTACGGGGACTTCCAGGCCCTGTTCGATGTGGATCTGGGGGTGAAGCAGGGGATCATCACCTCCATGATCGGACCCTCCGGGTGCGGCAAGACCACCTTGCTGCGCACCTGCAACCGCATCATCGAACGGCTCGGCTACGTGCGCACGACGGGGAGCGTGACCGTTCTCGGCAACGACATCTTCGGCGACGACGTGGAACTGGTGCAGGTGCGCAAGAAGATCGGCATGGTCTTTCAGCGCCCCAATCCCTTGCCTATCTCGATCCGCGAGAATGTGCTCTTCGGCTTCCGGCTCCACGAGGCACGGCTGCGCAAGATCACCGCGGCCGAGGAACACGAAGTCCTGGAGTCTTCATTGCGCCAGGTCCTCCTGTGGGACACCGTGAAGGACCGCCTGGACAAGCCCGCAACCGGGCTGTCGCTGGAGGAGCAGCAGAAGCTGTGCATTGCCCGGCTGCTCCCCGTGAAGCCCGAGGTCCTCCTCATGGACGAGCCCTGTTCGGCGCTGGATCCCGCGGGAACCGAGGCGGTGGAGGAGATGATATGGCGGCTTCGAGGGGAGTACACGATCCTCGTGGTGACACACAACATGGCGCAGGCGCGCCGGGCGTCGGACGAGTGCGTCTTCATGCTGCTGGGGCGCATTATCGAACATGGGCGCACGGAGGAAGTGTTCCTCGCGCCGGAGTGCCAGGAGACGGCGGACTACATCGAAGGGCGATACGGCTGACGCGGGAGCGAAGCGGGGTGAGCGGGACGGGGGTGACGGGGTTCGCCCCGGCCGCGGCCAATCGGGCGCGTGCGACGTCGTGTTTCGCAGCCGTGCTCGCGGGGTATATGGCCGCTTGCTCGGTACCTGCCGCCGACTCGGCGGACCTTCTCCTGGTGGGCGGGCTCGTTCACACGCTGGACGGCGAGCACGGAACGGTCACGGCGCTGGCCATACGCGATGGCGTCGTGGCCGCGGGCAGCGACGACGAGATCAACCGGTACGGGACCGACGGGACCACGGTCATCAGCCTGGAGGGCCGTGCCGTTGTCCCCGGCCTCACCGACAACCACTTCCACGCGCTGGGCGGTGGCCCCGGCGTCGACCTTTCCGAGGCGCGCACGATGGCCGACGTGCTCGGTGCGATTGCGGCGCGGGCGGCGGAGACCGAACCGGGCGGCCTGGTCGTCACGAACAGCAACTGGCACGAGGGACAGCTGGCCGAACAGCGACTCCCCCTGCGGGACGACCTCGACCGGGGCGCCCCGGACCATCCCGTCGTGGTGGTGCGCGGCGGACACGAGTACATCCTCAACTCGGCCGCGCTGGCGCGCTTCGGAATCGGCGAAGATGCCGCCTCGCCCCCCGGCGGCCGGATCGGGCGCTACGACGATGGCCGCCTCAACGGCGAGCTGGTGGATCGGGCGAAGGATCCGGTGCGGCTTCCGCCCGCCGACCCCGGTGGAGATCCGGCACAGCGGCTACTGGAGTCGCTCACCGCCATGAGCGCGCTGGGTGTGACCTCGCTGCGCATCCCGGGGGGGTCATCCGAACAGTTCGGAGTCTATCGCCGGCTGGCCGAGGAAAACCGGCTGCCGATGCGGATCGAATTCCTCTTCCGGATACGGGGCACGGCTCCGGAAGAGGTGGGAGCGACCGTGGAGTCGTGGGGCGTGCCGCCCGATTTCAGTACCGGACTGCTGACGGTCGGGGGAGTCAAGCTGGGCGTCGATGGCGGCTTCGAAGGAGGCTGGATGCGGGAGCCGTACGAGGAGCCGTGGGGCAGGGGCGGGACCTTCCACGGCCTCCAGACCATGCCCACCGACGTCTTTCGGGGGATCGTCCACGAACTCAACGCCCTCGGTTGGCGCGTCGCGACCCACGCGGTGGGCGACGCCGCGATCGACCTGGTCCTCGACGCATACGAAGAGGCCGACGCCCGGTCGTCGATCCGGGAGCGGCGGTGGACGATCGAACACGGCTTCATCCCCGCCCCCGACCACTTCGAGCGCATCCGCGCGCTCGGCCTCACCGTCACGGCGCAGCACCACCTGTACGTTGCGGCGCCGAGTCTCGTGGACTACTGGGGGCCGGAGCGCGCGGCACTGACCACGCCGGTGGGTCTCTACGCCGCCGAGCGGGTTCCCGTCTCGCTCGGGACCGATTCGCCGGTGATCCCTCACAACCCGTTTGCCGTGCTGTACCACTTTGCCACCCGCGGCACGATTTCGGCCGGCACGATGGGAGCGCGGTGCGCGGTCACCCGGGAAGAAGCCCTGGGCCTGATGACGGCCGGGTATGCGTACCAGGTCTTCGCCGACTCCGAGCGGGGGACGCTTGCGCCCGGGATGGCCGCGGACCTGGCAGTGTTGTCGGGCGACTACATGGCGGTGCCCGAAGAGGACATCGTCGATCTGGCTGCCGTGCTCACGATCGTCGACGGACGGATCGTTCACGACGCGCGGTAGCGGCTCCGCGTCGCTTTTCGGAAGGCACGTCCCTCGGTGGTGGTCCGGTGGCGCTGCCGGACCAGACCCGGAAGGCGCGGTGGTCGGCGACAACGCGCACGTCGCCGAGCGTGCGCGCCAGGAGCTTTCCGACCGGCAGGCGGCGCTGGGCAACCAGGAGGAGTGTGCCGCCCCTCGTGAGGACGTCCGGGGCGTCGCGGATGAGCGCCTCGACGGTGTGGAGGCTGTGGGCCTTGCCGCGATGGATCGGCGGGTTGGAGACGATGAGGTCGAAGGGGCCGGATACCGCGGAGAGGTCGCGCCCGTGAACCGGGACCGCACCGGGGACGTTGCGGGCCGCCGCGGCCAGGGAGACCGCGTCCGGCTCGAGGAGGTGGACCTCGCCGCCGCCGCCGCGTTCCAGCACCGCGGCGCCGATGACGCCGGTGCCCGCACCGAAGTCGAGGACCCGTCCGGTGGCCCCGGCCGGGGGCAGGCGGCCGATGAGGAGCGCCGTGGCGGGGTCCAGGCGGCCGTAGGCGAATACGCCCGGGTAGAACGTCCACGCACGCTCGCCTGCGCCCCAGTCGACCGGTGCCTGAAACGTCCACCGGTCCAGGCCGTCCGCGCGTGGCGGCGGGTTCTGCCTGACCGCTACGAGTACCCGGCAGCGGCGTTTGATGAGGGCGGGGCGGGGCACCGCCATGCCCGCGGGGAAGTGCCTGACCGCCGACCGGATGCCCTCGTCGCTGGCGCCGTAGAGGTGGATGGGCGCTCCATCGACGACCCGCGCCGCAGCCGCGTGGAGGAGCATGGCGGCTTCCCGGGATGACCGTGGCATCCGTACCCAGACCTCGTCGAAGCGCCCCGTTGGCGGCCAGGCCGTGCAGAGTTGGCCGGGGGTGAGGAAGCGGTGCCAGCGGGTGACTTCGTACCCCGCATCCCGCAGGGCGAGGGCAAGGTGCGGGGCGGGGTCTCCCATGAGCAGGGCGGCGGGCGTGTGCGAGGTCTCGCCGGGTGGTGGGCCGGGCCGTTCCCGCGCGAACTCGGCCGCCACCAGCGAGGCCGCGTCGCCGCGACGGGAGGTCACAGCAGCGCGCTCACCAGGCCGGCTGCATTCTCCGCCAACCTGACCGGCCAGCGCCGCGCCGACCAGAGCGCGGCGTCCACCTGGCGGCAATCCTCCAGGTACCTCATCTGGAGGAGGCGGAGTTGGGAGGCGAAGTCGCTGTCGTACACCAGCGTGCTGAGCTCGAAATTGATCTCGAAGCTGCGCCGGTCCAGGTTGGCCGTGCTCACCAGGGCGAAATCACGGTCAACGGTAATTGTCTTGGCGTGAAGCAGCCCCTTCGTGTACTCGTGCACCTCGGCGCCCGCTGCCATGAGGGGCTCGTAGAAGCTGCGGCTCGCGAGTGCCACCAGCGGCGAGTCGTTCCGCTCCGGCACCACGATGATCGTCCGCACACCGCGTATCGCGGCCGTTGTGAGGGCCGCGAGAGTTCCTTCGTCCGGTACGAAGTAGGGCGTCGTGAGGATCAATTCCTCCCGGGCCATGTGGACTGCGGACTGGATCACGCGCACGAGAGCCTCGTTCTGGGAATTCACGCCCGTGCCCACGATCTGCACGGTGTGGCCGCCCTGGTGTTCCGCCGGAGCGATGGCCAGGAGATGGTCCAGGTTCTCGGCGGTGTCCATGAACCAGTCTTCGATGAACAGAGCCTGCAGATCGCGCACGACGGGGCCCTCGATGCGCACCGTCGCGTCAATCCACGGGGCAAATCTCGGCTTGGGATGAAACGCTTCGGAAGCGATGTTGTGGCTTCCCGTATAGCCGATCCTGCCGTCCACGACCGCGAACTTGCGATGGTTGCGCATATCGAAGCGAATCGACGCGATCTGGGTCACGCGCGTCGGCAGCGCCGCGACCACCTGGATGCCGGCGTCTCTCATTTCGCGGCAAAGGTCTGCCTTGAGGAAGTCGGCCGATCCCACGTTGTCGACGAGTACCCGGCACTGGACCCCTCTCATCTCGGCCCGGACGAGGGCGTCCGCCACGGCTCGCCCCACCACGTCGTCCAGGTAGATGTAGAACAGAAGGTGTACATGGTCCTGGGCCCGGTCGATGTCGCCGACCAGCGAATGCAGGAATCTCTCGCCGGTGGCCACGAGTGTCAGGCGATTTCCCTTTCGCGGCTCGGTCTCGCTACCGAGTCGGGCGAGTTTGGCGATGGCTTCGGTTCCCCATGGGACGACTGCGGTCCCGGACGCGGTGTGCCAGGCTCGCTGCAGTGCCCTGCGAATATCGCTTTGGATCGTCCGATGCCGGCGCTTTCGCCGGCTGCCGGTGCGCACTTCACCAACCGCCAGATAGAGAACAATGCCCCCGACGGGGAGCGCGAGAATCACCAGAATCCAGGCCAGGGAAGAAGGCTGCCTGACACGCGGCCGCAGCAGCACGAACACCACGAAGACGGCATGCACTCCGACAAAGCCGGCGGTGAGGGCGAACGCGGCGAGGGCGTCGATCATGCCTGAAGGCTCGGGGGCCTCACCGCCCTCCGTGCTCTCTCCATCCTGTCCACCAGGCGCTGGCAGTCGATGAGGCGCCCTCCTTCTCCGGCTACTCGTCCCCGGGCGGCACGATCATGATGTGGGCACCCGGTGTGCCGGGGAACATGATCCATGGACCGCCTTCCTGCGGTATGATCGAAAGCCCGGTCGTCTCCTCTGTCGCTCCGGGAACGTAGATCACCCATCTCACCTGCCCCTCCGCGGTGTTGCTCTCCGGGTCCCAGCTGCCATCAAGGATGTACTGCGCCGCCGACATCACCGGCTTCGCCAGTGTCCCGGCGTCCATTTCCTCGTACCGGATCCGGTACCTCTCGTCGCGGGTTGCTCCCTCGGCGTCGAGTTCGCGGCCGCGGGCGAAATACGGCTCGAGCGACGCGTGATAGCAGGAACTGGAGAAGGTCTCACGGGCCGGATTCGATGCCAGACATATGAAATCGTTCGATCCCGGCCTCAGCTCGACCACGCTGCCGTCGGCAGCATAGCCAAGGATGCGTGCTCCCTCCGCCTTGTCCTCGGGCGCGGCGGCGAGCGCCTGCGCGATCTGCTCCTCCGGGTTCGCGACCTGGGGGGACGCGCAACTCCAACTGCCGGAAATTGCCAGTGCCGCCAAGGCGAGTGGCAGGCGTTCCATGATCATCCGATTCCTCTCGTTGCGAAGACGTTGTGCCCTGGGGTGGACGGGGTCGCACCGCACAGTCGAAGATCCCACGGAGCGGGCTCCGGCGCCAGTGGACCCTCACTGGCGTCGGGAGGGTAGTCGTGTACAGATTCCCTCTGCCAACGCTGAATGCCCCGCGACGGGACCGTTGCCGTGCGACATACGATCTGCCCTTCCTGCCCGGCACCGTTGCGACGAGGGGTTGTTGTTGCAGCGGTGCTCCATTCGGCGTGCGGTCCCGGAACCGTCTCCCCCCCGTTGGGTCCCCCCGACATCGACCTGGCTCTGCCGTGGGTGACGGCGTCGGTACAGGAGGTCGGCGGCTCTGACGAGATGGTGGCCGGGGGGCTGGAGCGGGCCCGTGCCAACGACCGTCTCCTGAGCCTGCTCGTGGTAAAGGACGGACGCCTGGTCGTGGAGGAGTACTTCGGAGGGCGCGGGCCCGACGACCTGCACGATGTCCGCTCCGTCACCAAGAGCGTTGTATCCACACTGGCCGGCGTTGCCCTCGCGCGAGGCGACATTGGCGGACTTGACGATCCCATCGGCGACTACCTCGATCCGTTGGTGAAGGGCGCCGGACCCGAGAAGCGGGCGATCACCGTTGGTCAGCTGTTGACGATGACCAGCGGTCTGGAGTGGGATGAAACCGGTGGCTTCGGCTCATACATCGAGTGGATCCGATCCGGCGACTACCTCAACTTCGTTCTGGAACGGTCATTGGTTTCACCTCCGGGAACCGACTTCAACTACAACTCCGGGGCCGTCCACCTCTTGGGCGTCGTGGTTGAACAGGCGACCACAATGCGGCTCCCGGACCTTGCCCAACAGGCACTTTTCGAACCCATGGGCATTTCGATGAGCCGTTGGGAATCCCTGGGCGGAGGGTTTCACAACGGCGGTGCGGGGCTCGACCTGCGCCCGAGGGACCTGGCCCGATTCGGCCAGCTGTTTCTTCAGCGGGGCTCGAGCGCCGGAAAGCGGATCGTGCCCGTCGATTGGGTCGACAGGTCGACGATCGAGCGCTTTGACTGGCGAATCGACTCCGGCTCGCTCAAGGGAATCTCCTACGGGTATCTCTGGTGGATCGTGCCCGACGCACCCGAGCCCTTCTACTTTGCATGGGGGCACGGCGGCCAATACATCGTTGTCGTCCCGGACCTCAACCTCGTTGTCGTCGCCACCAGCAATTGGCGTGGAGCCGGGGAACAGGCCGGCCGGTACGAGCGGCTGACGATGGACATGCTGGTGGAGTACATCGTCCCCGCCTTCCGATAGCAGCGCCGTGGCCGGATCCCGTACGGGTTCCCGGGCAGTGGCCAGCACGGGCGGTGCGTGGATTACCCGGTGTGATCCGGAAAGGACACGATCCGTGCCGGATGGTTCTCCGCCTCCAGGAAACGCAGGAGCCCTGCGGTGGAGACGGTGGTGGTCATGGCGTTGTCGAGCGGGTGGAAGTTGAGGGGTTCCGCGGCCAGCAGATCGGCGTCCAGCGCCACCTGCACGGCGCCGCCGGTGTCGTTGAGGATCGCGAAGGGCGAAACTGCGCCCCGCCGGATGCCAAGATACCCGACAAGGCGGCGCTCGCTGCAGAAGGTCAGCCGCTTGGTCCCCAGTTCGTTGGCCAGCCACTTGAGGTCGAGGGTCCGTTCGCTGAGACAGGAAACGAGCCAATGGCGCTCCTTCTTGTCGCGTACGAACAGGTTCTTGGAATGGGCTCCGGGGAGCCGGCCCCGCAGCCGCCGTGCCTCGGGCACGGTAAACACGGGGGCGTGATGCATCGTCCTGTGGAGAACCCCGAGTTGAGCCAGGCGGTCAAAAAGGTCGGTGGGTCCCCTCGGCGTGCCGCCGTCGATCAGGGTGAGCGGGAGGTCGGTCATGGTTGGGTATCCGGTCTGGTGAGGCGGAGCTTGAGAAAGTACGTTGTCAAGGGCGCTGTGTGCCGTCCACGCGAGGGTTTCGCAGGCGTCCTGCGGGTATGTTAAGGAGGAGACCGTGGTTCGTTCCAGATTGAAACTGCTCCTGCCCGTTCTGATCGGGACGTTCGTCGCGGGAGGGTGCGGCGAAGGGGAGGATCCGGTGGAGCCGGACAATTCGCCGCCCGACCTTACAGGCACCTACACCCTCCGGTCGCTGTCCTCGATCCTGACCGCCGGCGAGACCCTGACTGCGCCCGCCGTATCGGGGACGTTCGAGGTCACGCAGTTGACCGTGGTGGGACCGGAGGCCAGCGGCACCATGACCGTGGAAGTCATGCTACCGGACGGGGCGGGCGGAACCCAGCTCATCACCGATGAGGGAACCTACACGGTGCGTACTGACGGGACCTGGGAACAGGCGGGTCAGGTCCTGCAGGGGAAGGGCACCTACGAGCTGGAGGGCGGTACCCTCACCGTCGTTGTTACGGAACCCGCCTTTTCGGTATCCACCACGGTATGGCAGCGGCAATAGTCAGGCGCCGCATGCCGCCGCTCGGATCGTGTTTCGGGCTGCTGACTACCCGGATGGTCAGGGCGTGCCGGCTGCTGGCATTCGTCAGTTTCGTGCCACTGTCTCTGGTCGCCCAGGAAGGACCGCGACTCCGTGGTGTCGTCGTCGAGGAGGAGTCGGGCGCGCCGATCGTGGACGCGGAAGTCCTCCTGCAGGCGACGCCCCTCCGGGCCGCGACCGGAGCGGATGGAACCTTCGAGATCGCGCTTCCGGGCGGGCGTGAGTTTACGCTGGTCGTGGTGGCCACCGGATTCCGGACCGCGGAGCAGACTGTCGACTCCGCGAGCCTGTCAGGCGAGCCGCTGCGCATCCCCATGGAACGCCTTCTCTTCGAGGTGCCGGGACTGACCGTTACCGCAAGCCGGGGGGTCGCCCGCCCGGGAGAAGCACCTGTGAGTGTCGCGGTCATCAGCGCGGATGAACTCGAGGGGCGCAACGTCACCAACCTCAAGGAAGCGCTCCCCTTCGCCCAGGGGGTGACCTTCAACGCGGGCCACATGGACATCCGGGGATCCAGCGGCATCGCTCGTGGCGTGGGCAGCCGGGTACTCATGCTCCTGGACGGCCACCGGGTCCTCGGGGGCGTGGATTCGGCCATCGACTTCGGTGTCCTGCCCCTTCTCGACGTCGAGCGGATCGAAATCGTCAAGGGTCCCCACTCGACGCTTTGGGGCACGAACGCCATGGGCGGGGTCGTCAACGTGATCACGCGGGCGCCGCCGGGAGGCCAACAAACCGTGGTGCGAGGCTACTACGGTGTCTTCGATATCCCCGGCGAGCTGGACTTCTCCGAGGAACGGCTGAACATGGAGGGGATTCAACTCCAGCACTCGCGAAGGATCGGCGACAACGACCTGACGCTCTCCTTTGGGCGCGAGGGCTCCGATGGATTTCGTGAGAACGGGGCCATGGGCCGGTGGCAACTCAGGGTCAAGACGGTGTTCGGTCCGGAATCGGCCAACCCCTGGGAGGTGTTTGCCAGCTGGAAGCGGGAAGAAGCGGAGGAGTTCTTCACCTGGCTTTCCGAGGACCGGCGTCTGGAAGTCGATCCGGTCGCGTTGGGTGACTTCAAGCGGGGTTCGGACCTCGTTGTCGGGATGACGGCCACCCCCCTGGTGACCTCCAGCCTGAAGCTGCAGATACGGCCACAACTTCAGCACGTCCGCTCGCAGAACTACTTCCACGACAACGTGGACTACCATCGCTCCACCCGGTTCGGGACGGACGCCCAGCTCTCCGTATTCGGCGGTGAGCGGCACGCCTTGACCGTCGGTGGGGATGGCGCGTACACCAGGGTCGCTTCGAACTTCCTGAGCCCGACACCGTCCGTGACGGACCTGGCCCTCTTTGCCCAGGACGAAATCGAGGTCTCGGACCGGGTGCGGGCGTCCGTTGGCGTTCGGCTGGACTCTCACCGGACCTCGTTCGTCGAGGACGACCTGACATTGAGCCCCAAGATCGGATTGGTGTATCACCCCGGCGAACGTGTCAGCCTTCGGACCTCGTTCAGCCGGGGATACCGCGCCCCGAGCGTCTCCGAGCAGTTCACCTCGACGACCGTGTTCGGCTTCCGTGTGGTCCCGAATCTGGAGATCCGGGGCGAGTCGGCCTGGGCCGGCGAGGTAGGCGCGACGGCCAGCCCTCACGATCGGATCTGGCTCGATGCGGGGCTCTTCTGGAGCGAATACACGGGTCTGATCGAGGTCGGTGCCGCCCCGAATCAGTTCTTCACCTTCCAGTTCCAGAACGTCGCCGAGGCCCGGGTAAGGGGCATCGACACGGGTGTCCGCGTGGGGCTCGTCCCCACCAGGCTCAATCTCCACGCCAACTACATGTACGTCGACTCGAAGGACCGGCGAACGGGCAGACACCTTGCCTATCGATCCCGGCACAACCTGACGACGACCCTTTCCGGCTGGAGCGACGTCATCGCGGTGGATGTGCGTCACCGCAGTCGTCCGGACCAGGTCCTGGTCTATCCGCTCGACGAACGGGGAGCGGTCACGCTGTTGGACCTGCGAATGGCGGTCACAATCATGGACATGGATGTCCACGCCAAGATCGCCAACCTTCTCCAGACCGAGTACGTAGATGTCCAGGAACGGAACCCTGGCGCCACCCGGAGCGTTCGTTTCACGTTGACATCCCGGTTCTGACTCCATCCGAATTCCGTTTTTTCACGGTGATTTGCCCATGAAACAGTTGTTTTCCGCCCGTCACGTCCACCGCTCCGCGGCTGGCCCGATGCTCGCGGTGTTGCTCCACACGGTGCCGGGCTCCGCCCAGGAGCCCGCCTTGCAGTCCATGCCGGTCGATCCGCTGGTCGACGTTGAATGGCTCCTGGCCCACATCGCTGACGACAACGTGGTCGTCGTCCAGGCCGAGCGCCGGGCGGGACGTTTCGAGGAGGAGCACATCGCGGGCGCGCGTCCGCTTCGCTTCGACGACATCGCCTGGGAGGGCGACGAGGGGTGGATCGCCGAGTTCAGGAGCGTGGACGAGATCACGCACGCGTTGCAGGCGGCCGGGATCAACCGGGATTCGAAGGTGGTCATCTACGGCGCGAGCATGACGGCCACGGCGCGGACCTGGGTCACCTTCGACCTTCTGGGCCTCGGCGACCGCGCGTTCGTGCTCAACGGGGGAATGGACGCCTGGAAGGATGCCGGAGGCGCGGTGGAGAGCGGGCCGGCCGAGGGGCTTGCGTCCGGTGACGTCGTGCCCGTCGACCCGGTCGACTTTCGCGTTTCCGCCGACTGGATCAACGCGCGCCTGGACGACGAGTCACTCGTGCTGCTCGATGCGCGTCCGGATCACGAGTACACCGGCGAGGATGGAGGACTGGGCAACGGGGGGAGGCCCGGACACATCCCGGGGGCTGCCCAACTCTACTGGGAAGAGCTCATGGACCCGGCCAACAACACCCGCTTCCGACCGACCGCCGAGATCGCCGACATCATGGCGCGCCACGGGGCGGGCGAGGGGAAGACCCACGTCGCCTACTGCATGATCGGCATGCGGGCCAGCGTGGACTACATGGCGGCACGCTTGCTGGGGCTGGACATCCTTTTCTACGACGGCAGCTGGCGTAACTGGGGGGACCGGCCGGACCTGCCGACGGAACTGGGCGCCGATCCGCGCGACGCGCGTGAACGTCGAGACGCTCGGCCCATGTGACCCCCCCTCAGCTGCCCGACACCGTGAAGTGGTTCGGGCTGCGGTACCACCCCCGGATGTCCGGCACGTGCGGTTCGTACAGGAGGGACATTTCATACACCAGGCGATAGTCACCCGCGTCGGTTGTCGCATAGGGACAGATCTGTCCGTTCGTTTTCTCGGAGCCGGGCACGTCGGACCACTCGGCGGTCGAATCGCTTCTCCATTGCCACTTGGAAGCATGCACCGTAAGCACGCTGCCGTCGGGGATAGGCAGGTTGACGATAGGTGGCAGACATACACCAACCTGAGACCCGCCTACGACGATCACGCCGTTGGCTACGAAGAACAGGGGGAACGGCGTGTAGCCGGAATCCGCTACCGTCACATCGATCGTCCAGTCTGTGCCGAGTCCGCTCGGATCGGTGGCGGTCACGGTCACCATGCTCGAGCCCTCCGCGAGGCCCCTCAGCGCAATCGTGGCGTGCCCCAGGCTATCGATGGCCAGCACCGCAGACAGCGAAGTCGGGTCGGAGTTGGTCAGCGCGAACGTGAGGGCGTCACCATCAGGGTCCGTTAGGAATCTGCCCGCCACGAAGGCAATCGGGCCGCCGCCGGACCCGAGCGTGAGTGCCCGGGTGTGAGACGGGTCGAGCACGGGAGCCCGGTTCCCCGACACGGTGTCCACCACCGTGAAGGTGTTCTCACTGCGATAGTTGCCCGTGATCGGGGTGTGATGCTCGTCGACTTGCACGGTCAGGTTGAAGACCAGGCGGTATTCGCCGGCAACGGTGGTGGTATGGGAACAAGCAGTACCGTCGGTCCTCGTCGTGCCTTCGACGCCGGTCCAGGCAGACGCCGAGTCGCTTCGGCGCTGCCAAAGCGACGCATTGAGTGTGAAAATGAACCCTACCTGGGTGGTCACGTTCCGCAGGGTCGGGGTACAGACGCCCACGATCGTATTGCCCAGTATCCTGAGCGTGTTGTCCGCTACCGTGATGCCCGGAAACGGAGTAGCGCCTTCACCGTCGGTTGTCAGGGTAGCCGACTGCTCGGCGGAAAGGTCCCCGGGGTCGGTGGCGACGATCGTGAGTTCCGTGGTGCCGACTGCCGTACCGGTCAGGACGATGGCTGCGTGCCCTTCTTCGTCAACGACCACCTCGGCGGTGGCCACGGCAGGATCGCTCAAGCGGGTCGTGAAGGTGAGATCCACTACGTCGTTGTCGGGATCCTGGAAGAAAGCGGCCAGCGCCACTGCCATGCTTCCGCCACCGGCCGAAAGCGAGAAGTCCGGGAATTCGCCCCTGGCCATGGGGGGCTTGTTCGCGTCGACGGTCACCGTCACTGTCTCCTAGCGGGGTCCAGTAACATCCAAGAGCGTTCGAGGAAGTACAGTATATCGTTGTGTTATCATCGTTTATCCTACACATACTCGCCGTTTGTCTTCCTGCCACGTGCCTTGACTTCCGATCCGATCCCACATATTATGAGGTAATGGATGACGTAACCCACACACCCGCTCCGACCCGGAAAACCAAGCCGAAGGGCCGCCACCCCCACAAGCGGCTGTCGGCTGCCTTCGTGCGCGCCGCACCTCCCGGGAGGCATTGCGACGGCAATGGACTCTACCTCTACGTTCAGCCGAGCGGTGCACGCAGTTGGGTGCAGCGCCTCGTCATTCGCGGCCGCCGCCGCGACTTCGGACTCGGCAGCGTCGCGCTCGTGTCGCTGGCCGAGGCCCGCGAGAAGGCGCGGGCCAACCGCAAGCTCGCCCGCGAGGGCGGCGATCCGCTCGCCGAACGGCGACGGGCACGGGGCATCCCGAGCTTCGCCGAGGCGGCGGGGCGCGTCCTGAAACAGAAGCAGGCCGGATGGCGCAGCAAGCAGCATGCGAAGGACTGGCTATCGACCCTGAAACGCTACGCCTTCCCGCGCATCGGTCAGATCGCGGTCTCGGAGGTGGCCACAGCCGATGTTCTGGAGATCCTCACACCGATCTGGCACACGAAGGGATCCACGGCCCAATCGGTGCATCAGCGCATGCGCTCGGTGTTCGAGTGGGCGGTGGCGATGGAGTACCGGACCGACAACCCCTGCGACCGGATCCGGTCGGTGCTCGGGCCGCAGAACCGGGTCGTGAAGCACATGAAGGCGCTCCCTCATCGGGAGGTTGGATCGGCGATCCGGAAGGCGAGGACGACGGACGAGATGCCGGTGGCCCGGTTGGCGTTCGAGTTTCTGGTGCTGACGGCGGCGAGGTGGGGTGAGGTGCGTTGGGCCGAGTGGTCGGAGATCGACTTGAGCGAGGCGGTGTGGACGGTGCCCGCGACGCGCATGAAGGCGAAGCGGGAGCATCGGGTGCCGCTGTGCCGCCGCGCGGTCGAGATCCTCGGGGAGGCTCGGGAGCTGGGCGGCGAGGGCTGTCGGTTGGTGTTCACGCGGTTGAACGGAAAGCCGCTCATCGAGAAGCGGCTGCGCCAGTTGCTCCAAAAGCACCGGATCGCGGCGGTGCCGCACGGGTTTCGGTCGTCGTTCCGGGACTGGGCGGCAGAGGAAACGGATCACCCCCGAGAGGTGGTCGAGGCGGCGCTGGCGCACATGGTCCAGAACAAGGTGGAAGCCGCATACCGTCGCACGGACCTGTTCGAGCGGAGGCGTCGGCTCATGGACGACTGGGCAGCGTATCTGGCGGGCCAGAGCGCGGGCACCGAGACCTGACGCCTCCGCGACGGGTTCGGAAGCCGTTTACGGTCGGTCTAGAGGCTATTCGGGGAATCTACGGGCCACAGAATGGCCCTGGATCGACGATCTCGGGTCCCAGAGGGGATACGGTAGAGCAGAACGCGGCGGGCGGCAGAGAGTGCCGCCATCGCCACCGGGAACGGACTCGTCCTCGTCGCCCGTGAGCCGCTCGACCAAGAGGCCGGCAGCCTGGCCCGCGACGGCCCGGCCGAAGCTGTTTCGGGCGATGACCCGGAGCGGCGTTTCTAAGGCGTCCGCAGGGGCTGGCTCACGACCCTTAGTGGTCGTCAGCCAGCATACCCCGTGTATAACACGGAGGCTGACGAGGGGTGGCTCCGCCCCCCTTCGATCCCCCCAACAAACCGGCGCTTGAGCGCGAGTTCTCGCGCCTCTGCCTCGTCCTCCCACCACCTTCCCGAGTTGGACATCGGCAAGCTCGCCGAGCTGCTATCTCCGCCGGACGCCGACCACCTCGCCACCGGAAGATCCCGCGCGGTGGAGGGAGTCTCCATTCGGTTTCCCGATTGGTGACAGGCTCAATCCGTCCATCTGAGCTAACCGGCATCGCCCGCCGCCACCAACTCGTACACCGCCACGCTATGCTCATCGAATTTGCCGCGCTCCAGTAGGAGCACCCAGCCCGGCCCAGCGTCCAGCAGCGTCGAGCGCGCGGGGACGACGAGGCGAGCCACCCACGCGCCGCTTGGGTGCAGCAGATGGAGTTCTTGGCTCGGTGCCCGCCAGCCGAAGGTGGTGACCCACAGACTGCCGTTCGGCAGCGCCATGAGCCCGTCCGTTTCGAAGGCCGGGAACCGCTCCGGCAGGTCATTCCGAATGCTCTGCCAGCGCTCCCTCTCGAAGCGCCGGCGTTCTGAAGGTGTGTCGTACCGGGCCAGGTAGGCGCGCAGATAGCGGTCGAGATGCTCGGTTGTCACCTCCCGGTCCGGCCCGGCCCACCGCGCAATGCGCGTGACACGACCGTTCCAGTCGACGTGTTCGAGTTCGTAGTCGTCGCCCGACCCGTACCACACGCCGGTGCCCGTCGCCGCAAAGACCATGACCTTCCCCCACTCCCTCGGCCCGGTGCCCCCGCCAGAAAAGAAACGCTCCGTACCGGGTATCTCGGAACGCAGAGCGATCACACTGTCACCCCGCGTCCGGTTCAGCGACATGCTCCAGCGGTAGATCTCGCCCACTGTCAAGGATGCGTAGTCCGTTTCCGGCCAAGGCGTGAAGACCAAGCTGCCGTCGGGCGAGCACATGGGTTCGCTGTACGGGTTTACTCCGACCGCGGTGAGTGTATGCGTGTCGGTCACGTGGCCCTCTGCATCGAGTTCGGTGACTCGGTCCAGATGCCAGTCGAAAACCGTGATCGCGGCTCCCGGGCAGCCTCTCAGCAACCGCAGGCCCCCGTATTCCCCCGGTCCCTCGCCTTTCCGTCCGCTCGTCCACACGTGCCGACCACCAGCGTCAAACATCCGGACCTCGTAGCTTTGCTCGTCCGCTACAACTACGCTCCCGTCTTCGAGGCGAATCGCGCCGGTTACTTCGCCGAACATGTATTCCATCGGACCATCAAGGACACCGATACGCACCAATGGCTCGTCCGACAGGGTCAGGTCGGGGCCACCTGGATCTTCACTCTCGACTATCGTCTGAGCGGCGAGCGTGGTGGCGGGCATAAGCCCGTAGATGGCCACTCGGATCATGGCTCCGTACAGTACAATCCTTGCGTTGGCGGCGTTAGTGTTCACTGCGTGATTCTCCATCGGGTCGGGCAGAGTGTGTGGTATGCCAAGCTACGGACGCAGCGGTGGTCCGGCGAGGATGCGGGATTGTCGAGCGCCTGCGATGGCGGCATGGAATTAGAGACGGGCATCATGAAGGACGGAGGCCTCGTCGCCTTCATCGAGAGGGATGAGTTAGATGTCCCGTCCGCCGGGAGTCCGCGAGTTCGCGCTCCACGTTTCGCTGGTGGTTGCGGTGCTCGGCTGAAGGCGGGAGCGCACCGGTCGGCGGGGTTATCGGCGCGGTCTCCCGCGCCCTTCCGCTGATCTCTCAGCGGCGCGGGAAGCTGGGGGTCGAAGGGGGCGCAGCGTCCCCCTTGCCAGCCGCAATGTTCAACGTTGCGTGGGCTGGCTTAGGATCGGTAACGGTCCTGAGCCAGCGCCTCGCCGGGCCCGTGCGGCTTCCGAATCGTGACGCTCGCTTGGAGCCCGATTAGAACGGCGCGGACGCAGCCGAATACGCTGGCTTCCCAAGCGTCGCGCATGTCATTGCTCCGTACCGGCCATGCTTCAGTCAAGTCGTTCGCAGCATCCCTCGCACCCATCGGGTTCTGGTTCAGTCAATCGACCATGCTCAATGGTACGATGCGGGCACGGACGACGTACTGCACGTCGAACTCGTCCGTCACGATCAGCCAGGCGGAGTCGCCCCGCACAACCGGGGCGACTTCGTCCCAGAGGCTGAGGTCCGCTCCCAAGCTCGCCGTTCCAAGATGGCTGCCCTCCCCCGAGTAGACATCGAACAGAACCCCTCCGTCCGCTGACGGGGTGCGCACCCACAAGTTGCCCTCGGCCGACTGGAAGATGGCCTCGACTGCGGGTTTGACGTTGGGAATCCGGGACCAATCCCACTGGCTGCTCACGCCCCTGTCCGCGAGCATCTGCCGCATCGCGTCGATCACCGAGTCGCGCTCGACCTCCGGCACGGGGACGGCGGGACGACGGGTTTCGACCACGAGAGTCGAATCGGCGCCCGGTTCCCACCGCGACAGGCGGTATTCGGGATCGCCCTCCCGCGTGGACCAGATGGAGCCACGCGAGTCGATGTGCCAGACCTCGGAAGCGAAAAACGGGATCCCGTACAGCATGTAGCCGCCGCCCAGCGCTTGGTAGAACGTGCCGGGCTGCCTCTCGGGATCGTACTCTTCGTCCTCCGGTTCATCGCTGGGCAATGGAATCGAGTCCACCAGCGTCATCGTCAGATCGTAGACGCGAATCTGTCCCCGGGTCCCGTCCCACCACGGCCGGTGGATGCGGCTCCCCTCCACCAGCGCGCCATTCCAAACCCAGCCGTAGTTGCCGTCGTCGAACGGAAAGGACTCTGTGAAGCCGTCCTCGGGATCGAAGACCGACATGCGTCCGTTGCGCCCATCCGGGACCCAGAGGCGTCCGTTGGGGCCAAGCATGATACCGTTCGCGGCCGCGAACTCGCCGGGTCCCTGTCCCCTCCCACCATGGGTCGCGATGTGAGCGCCATCAGGGCCGAAGACACGCAGTTCCTGAACCTGGGAATCCAAGACGGCGAAGCCTCCGCCGTCCAGCGCCACGAGGCCCTTCAGATAGGCGAAAGCGTCCGGTCCGGTGCCTTCGAGGGTGCCGACGCGGAGTTCCTCGACAAGCGTCCAAGTGGGAGACGCGTTCGCGGCGGGGATGTTCGTGACGTGGACCGCGCCGGAAGGCAACGTGTCCCGCAGCGTGGTCCAGTCGCTTCGGGACTCGGAGTCCCCGCAACCGGCCAACGCCACCCACGCCATGGCGATCAGTATCGCTTGCGTTCGTTCGTACACCTTTCAACTCCTTCGAGCCATCAGCGACTGGCGGGGCCAAATCGCGTCCCCGCCGACCCTCTCAAGGTCGCACTGCTGAAGTATTCTCGCCACAAAACGGCGAGGCAACGTCGTCCTCGACAGGCTTCTGGCATACATTGAATGAGACGAAGAGCCGGGCGGGTGAGAGCTTTGGGGTCTCCGCGCGCCTGCGAACGACTTGCACGATCCCCTTGACGTGGGGGAAGGATCGAAAATGAGGAACCTGACGATGGCGAATGCGACAACAGCGCGACGGCGATGCCTCGCGCCGTTCCTTCCTCTCGCCCTCTTAGTGGCCTGCGGGGATGCCGGGGACGGATCGGCCAATGGTGCCGCCGGAACGTTGGACGGCCCAGACGTGATCGTGAACGCCGTGACCGAGGAGGTCTTCACCGTCGGGTCGGTGGTGGGCGACACTTGGGACACCTTCGGCAACGTGCGCTCGGTCCACTTCGACGCGCAGTCCAACCTTCACATTTTCGATAGCCAACTCGATCACATCCTTGTGGTCGGGCCGGACGGATCGCTGGTCCGTACGGTGGGCGGACGGGGAGAGGGACCCGGAGAATTCGACAACGTCACCAGGGCGATTGTCGCGCGCGACGGATCCTACACCGTGATGGGACTCACTCAGATCGACCTTCTCGAACCCGGCGGCGAGTTCGTCCGGCGTGTTACCATGGACCCGATGACCACGGGCATGGCCCTGGCCCGCATGGCGCTCCCCGACGGCCGCCTCGTCGCCACACAGATCATGCGCTTCGGCGAAGACGAGCAGCCGGAGGAACCCGGTCGTCCGATCCACCTCTTCCCCCTGGACGGCACCGAGCCGACACTCCTCTACACCGCTTGGGAACTGCCCGAGGAGGACGAAGACGAATCCGAGCTGAGCGGGGATTTGGAAAGCGGCATGCGCATGCGCGTTGCCGCAGGCCGCGCCTTCGAGCCCCGCCTCGATATCGATTTGCTGACCGACGGCCGTCTCGCGCTGATCGACTCAATCGGATACCGCATCAAGCTCATCGGCCCCGACGGAAGCGTTGCCGGAATGATCGAGCGACCGATTGCGCCGCTCCCGGTTGACGATGCGATCAGGGAGGCCGAACGCGAGCGCTACCGCGAAGCCGAAGCGGGGGTGCTTGAAAGCGCATCGAATACGAGCCTGCCCATCCAGATCAATCGTGAGGGGGTCGAGGGGCGCACATTCGCCGACGAGGTGCCGGTGCTGTACAGCATCAAGGTGGACTGGGAGGATCGTATCTGGGTCGAGCGCCGGGGTCCGACAGGCGACGACGACGGCCCAATCGACATCGTGACGCCCGAGGGAGATTACATCGGCACCCTGCCGCCGGAGGGGCTGCGGACGCCGGACGCCTTCGGCCCCGGCGGCCTCATGGCCTATATCGAAAGCGACGACCTGGATGTGCCGACCGTCCGCGTGGTCAGGTTGATTGCGCTGGAGCCGCAAGGGTAGAGCGCATCCGCGAGGTCCGTCGGTTACGTCCAAGAGTAACTGTTCTGCCAAGCCGTGGCGAGGTGCTATCGGGCGGGTCGTGGGGGGCCTGGGCTCAGCGGTTGAGGATGCGTTTCCAGTGCTTGGCGAGGGGGCAGAGCCAGACATCCTTGGTGGGCTTTCCGTACTGCTTGGCGGTGTCGTAGCGCCCGCGTCCCTTGGTCGTTCCGACGCGGATCCAGCCGGAGGCCCTGTATACGCCGCCGGTGAAGCGTGGGACCTCGACGAAGGTCTCGACGAGAACGGGGGCGGTGTTGTAGCGGCGGGTCCAGTCGCGGGGCAGACGGCGGCGGACGAGTGCGAGGATGTGGGATCCGAGGTTGGGGATGCGGATCCAGGGCAGGATGAGGAACCGTGGGTTGTCGACGACGAGCGGCAGGTTCTTCCCGCGCAGCTCGGGAGTCCATCCGATGAAGCGGTCGCGGGGCGCGAGCGCCCATGCGGCGGTGCTGAAGCCGAGCATGGCGAGCGGCCAGCCGTTGCGGTCGTGGACGGCGTAGCGCATCTGTGCGCCGACGAGGGTCTTGTAGCCGAGGTAGTGGTGTCGGGCGACGAACTCGTTCCATAGCCTGCCTTGGCCCGTGCCGCCGACGACGGTGCGGATCTCCAGCGGGCGGACCTCGTCGAGGGTCGTGGGCGGCGGGAAGAGCGGCGGTTCGGTGTCTTGTCCGAAGACGATGGGTCGGGGGCGCCTCTGTTTCCACTTCGGGGGCGGCAGGACGATGAGGCCGTCCCTGTGCATGGCGAGCATGGTGACGCGCGCCATCATGTCCTTGAGCCCGCCGTCGGGCTTGAGCCATCCGATGCGCCGGCAGAACTCCTTCGACAGGGTGTAGCGGTTGAGCGCGGGCGGTCCGGCGATCAGCTTGCGCAGCAACGCCATCTCCCCTTCGGTAAAGTCGCGCCCGTGGTAGCGGCACTCGATGCGGTCGCTCATGCCGTCATCCCGCTCCTGCGTCCGGCGTCCATCGACCACGGCAGCCAGGGCGACAGGTCGTCCGGCGGTCGGCCGCCGCCCTCGGCGCACGCCGCCAGCCAGTCGTCGAGCCAGCGCGGCACGTCGATGCCGTTCAACCTCAGGGTGCCGGTCACCGAGTACATGAGCGCGGTGAACCGGGCGCCGGTCTCGCTGTCGGAACCGAACGACAGGCGCCGCCCGATGGCCGGGCCGCGCAGCACCCGCTCGGCGAGGTTGTTGTCGAGCGGCACGCGGGGCCGGTCGAGGAAGACGCTCAGCCCCTCGCGGTGGTTGAGGAGCGAGCGTAGCGGCTTGCCTTCCCCCGCCTCCGGTGGCAGTCGGGCGAGTTGGCCCTCGGCGGCCGCGAACATGCCGCCGAGCGCATCTTTCAGCGCGTCGTGCGCCGCGTCGAACGCGGGCGTCTGTTGCCCGAGGCCGGGGTCGTGGAGTTCCAGCCGCGCCTTGTTCAGGCGATAGACGGTCGCGATACGCCCGAGCCACTCCCGGCACCAGCCGGTCAGGTCGACGTGCCCGGCCGCGCACCGGATGAAGTCCCTGCGCATGTGCGCCCAGCAGTACGAGAGGGTCACCCTGCCCCCGAGGAGCCGCGCCAGCTTCTTGTAGCCGCTGTAGCGGTCGCAGACGAGGACCGTCGGGCACGCCGCCCCGTCGAACAGCTTCATGGCCGCCTCGGCGCTCCTCGACGGATCGACGCGGAAGTATACCGCGCCGTGGCCGACCGAGGTCCACAGCCACGCGTACCCCGATCCGCCGCCGTCGCGAAGCGACCGCACCCGCCAGCTGGTCTCGTCGGCGTGCCGCAGCGCCGCGCCGTTCTGGTGGGCCAGGATCGCAGCGCCCAACGGCTCGAACAGCGGCCCGAAGCGGTGCACGCTGTCCGCCAGCGTGCCCGGCGAGACCGGCAGCCCCTGGTCGGACAGCCACCCGCAGACCCGGTGCAGCGGACGCAGGCACGCGTAGCGCTCGAACAGGAAGCGCGACCATACGCTCGTTCCGTACGGCGTGCGGGCGAACAGGCGCGGCACGGGGGGCGCCGACACCTCGACGGGCGCCGACGCGCACCCGCAGGTCCGCCGCCAGCGCGGGCGGCGGATCACCCGCCGGTACGCGCTGACCTCGATCTCGACGAGGGTGGACTCCTCGGCGCCGTTGGCCGTGTACGGGCTCCCGCAGCCCCCGCATACCCGCGCATCGGAGGACGGGTTGTGTTCCTCGGCACGTTCCTCAAGCCCCGGCCGCTTCGTGCGGCCGTGGCCGGGCGCGCCGGGCTGCTGGCCCCGCCGCCGCCCCGAGCGCGGCCGCTCCTGCCGCTCGCACGGACCTCGGGACTCCCCCTTGGGCAGCCCGGATCGCGACGCGCGAAGCTTCGCCAACCGGCCTTCGAGGCGCTCGATCCGCCGCCGCGCCACACGCACCCTCTTGCCGAGCCGGGCCTTCTCCCGCGTCAGCGCTCCGATCGTCGCCTTCTGCCGCCTCGACCGGCGCAGGGCCTTGCGCAACTCCGCGTCCGCCGCCGACGGCGACAGCGCCCGCTTCGCCTCGACCGCACGCCGCAGCCGAGCCTTCAGGCGGCCCTTCGACGCCTCCGAGACCCTCAGCGCCTCGCGAAGCGACCAGATCTCCCCCTCCAGCGACTCGATCCGGTACCGCTGGTCGTCCAGCTTCGACAGCTCGCCGTGGATCTCCAGCATCTCGCGCAACTGCCGCCGCAGCGCCAGGATGACCTCGTCCGCCTCGATGCGGCCCTTGTGAAGGTCCTGCAACTCGGTCGCACGGGCATCGACCGCCTTCTCCAGCGCCCGACCCTCCTTGCGCAGCCGCGCCACCTCCATCCGCAACGCCATCTCATTGCTGCGCTTCCCCGCGTCCACACCGGCCTCCCGAAGCAGGCCGTGCAGACGCCCCACCTCGCTCTGCAACGCCAAGGCGTTCCCCGCCGCGCGCCGGGCCTCCCGCGTATCCGCGACGACCTTCCTCAGCTTCCGGCGCGATGCCTCCCACCGCCACTTCCACGATCCCGCGTCGCTCCGCGCCCGCACCTCCGCCCACCGCAACTCCTCGGCGCGCGCCTCCGCCGCCTCCGCCCGCTCACGCTCCCGCTCGTACAGCGACCGCCAGTCTGGAAGCTCCGCCCTCTCGGAGCCGGACACCGCCCATGGCTCCTCCGGCCCCTCGGCCAGCGCCACGCCGACTTGTCCGTTCGCGTCCCGTATCGCCATGCCACCGACGATACCACATTCCGGATCATGTTACCAGACCCCCCCCACGACCCGCCCGATAGCACCTCGCCACGGCTTGGCCGAACAGTTACTCCGGCACCGTCCCCTTCGGTCCAGTGTCATCCAGTTCAGGAAACACGAACTGATAAGGGAACGACAATCATCATAGGTAGTGTAACACCAATCATATCAACGAGGTACAAAATCGGTGCCCATCCAGCCATGTATGCGCCCCGCGGCAGGACCGATCTTCACCGCGAGACACGTCACCTGGCGCGGCCGGCGCACCGCCTTCACGGTGGTCCCGGTCGCCCGTCCCGCAATCAAAACGGAGGATTGACCCGTGAGCCGTTCGGTAAACAAGATCATTCTGGTGGGCAACGTGGGGAGCGACCCCGACGTGCGCACGACGAGTGCCGGCGTGAAGGTCGCCCGCATCTCACTCGCCACGAACTGGAGGACGGGAGGAGAAGACCCCGAGGAGCGAACCGACTGGCACAGGGTGAACCTGTGGGGGAGGCTGGCTCAGGTGGCCGAGGAGTATGTCTCCAAAGGGGATAAGCTCTTCGTGGAAGGGTACCTGCAGTACGATTCCTACGAGCGTGACGGGGTGACGATTCCGACGGCGGAGGTCAGGGCCCGGGAAATGGTGATGCTGACGCCGCGCAATGACGGCTAGTCGCGGGTGGAAGAAACCCCCGGCATTCGAGCGGCAATGCAGCCGCGCGTGGGTCAGCGCGGCACCCGGATCGTCAGTTGGCGGTCCAGAAGCCCGAGAGAGAGTCGCCCTGGGGGCTGTCACGGAGCTTTTCGAATGCCCGGTTGCGGATCTGGCGAATGCGTTCCCGGGTGACACCCAGGAGGGAGCCGATCTCCTCGAGCGTGCGCTCTTCGCCGTCGTCGAGCCCGTAGTACAGGTAAAGGATCTTCCGCTCGCGCTCCGTCAGGTAGCTGTCGAACATGGTCTCGAGGTAATTGCGGCGAGCAAGCGCCTCTACGTCCTCCTCGATCTCTTCCGCGTCCGCACCGGCGAAGCGTTCGCCGAAGGAGGCGCTGTCCCGGTCGCCCCGGTCGAGGGGGGCGTCGAGACTGAGCTCGGCGGCGGCCACGCGCCGCAGCGCACGAACCGTGTCGAGGGGTTCGCTCATCTCCCTGGCGAGCTCCTGGTCCGTCGGAGTACGGCCCAATTGCTGTGTCAGGGCGGTGTTGGTCCTTGCCAGCCGCGCCAGGTTGGAGTTCTGGTTGAGCGGGATCCGCACCGAGCGGGTTTGCTCCGCAAGCGCCTGGAGCACGGTCTGGCGAATCCACCAGACCGCGTAGGAAATGAACTTGACGCCCTTTTCGGGATCGAACTTCTTGACGGCCTTGAGGAGCCCTTCGTTCCCGATGCAGACCAGCTCCGCGAGTCCCAGCCCACGGCCCTGGTACTTCTTCACGTAGGAGATCACAAAGCGAAGATTGGCGGTGACGAGACGTTCCGCCGCCTCCTTGTCACCTGTTCGAGCTCTTCGCGCCAGTGCCCTTTCTTCTTCCGGGTCGGAAATCAGAGGGTAACGCTCTACATCCTGGAGATACTGATCAAAGGAATCGAGACCGCGCGAGGCTGCGAACAATGCCGTCCTCCGGTAGGGGTGAATCCAGCGTCAAATCCTCCCCGGGGATTCCGGGCCACAGCGCCTCATGGAAGGTCGCAACCTTCAGGGACGACGGCTCCTGGCATCCGGGGAAAGTGGGAACATTTTACCGCCACGGGTGTCTCAAGTCAAATGTTTTTTTTCGTCCTGATTGAATATTGCGGGGCTGCACGCCGGATAGTCGGGGGCTCCGCGCCGCATAATCCGGGACTGGAAGCCCGGCGATCAGAGGTTCGGCGGCGGACATTCGGCGGGTCGGCGCCGGATGCCTCGGGGCTCAGCGGTTGAACTGCCCCCCCAGAATCGCGGAGGCGGGGTTCACCCCACGGCTTCTCCGAACCTGGCGGTCTCCAAAGCCGCTGAGGAGGCTTACCGCATCGTAGCCGATGCGGAACTGCAACGAGCTGAAGGGGCTTTCCCTCATGGGCACGGCCACGTCCATGCGCACGACCCGCCGGGCGCCGGCAGGGAATCCCATGCGCAGTCCGGCTCCGGCGGTCCCCTTCAGTCCGGAGTCCGCCCCGAAGGGCACCGCGCCGTGCCAGCCGGCTCCCGCGTCGACGAAGAGAGTGAGGCCGAGGTCGAACAGGTCACGCAACGGCCCCGACAGGGCAATGCGGTCCTCGAAGTGTGCGACGACCCGTTGTCCAGCGGGGAGCTCTTCCCTGTCGTACCCCCGGACCCCGAAGGGTCCCCCCAGGGTGAGCTGGAAGGGGAGGGAGGTGTTCCAGCCGCCGGCCCCGGACACCCCGACGACGAAGGTGTGATCGGGGGTCGCCGGGGGCTGCCAATAAAAGTAGGCGCCCACTTCACCCAGGATGTCGCGGAATGTCCGCTCGGAGTTCCCTCCTGCAAAGAGGCGGGCCGCTTCGATGGTCAGCTCGGAGTTGAAGATCCAGCTCTCCCCGGCCGCGCCGCCGAAGAGTGAAACCGTGCCTTGCAACTCGTGTGAACGGTTCTCCGGAGCGGCAGTGGGGTTCCCCACCGTGGTGCCGATGGTGACCAGCGCCTGGGTGCCCACCCGGATGTCCTGCTCGCCCCGAATCGCGTCGAGACCGCGGCGCCTGATGAATTGGACATTCCGCTTTCCCGCCACGAGATGGAGGCGAGCCATCCTTCTGGGATTGACGTGGCGGCGGACGGACTCGACGGTGGCGGAGTCGGCCGGGTCGGGGTTCGAGAAGTCGAATCCGGTGATGACCGTGACGTCCCCGGGGAAGTCCTCGAAACGGACATCTTCCCACGACACCCCGGCGCCGAGCACAGTGAGGTTGCCGGGAGTTCCGAAGCGCCGCCCCAGGGTTGTCGCCGCGCGGCGAACTTGCACGGGCAGGCTGACGTTGGTGAAGGGAGAGCCCGTGGCGGCGGCGTAGCGGAAAAGGTCTTCCCGCAGCGAGTACGATTCGACGAACGCCCACTGACCGACCTCCCCTACGAACGGATAGGTGATCGACTCGTGGAAGAAGATCCCGGTACGGGTTCTGCCGCCGCCGATCCGGGCGTCGGCCCGGGTCCCGACGAAGCGGGGCGTGCTGAGTTCCAGCCCCAGGTCGCGCCGCTCGTCACGCTCCACCAGATAGAAGCCGAGGAGTGTCCCCGTGCCTCCGAGGTTCTCTTCGGTGAATCCGACCCGCGTGATCTTCAGTCCGTTGTCGAACTCGGGACGCACGTCCAGTTTGAGCGTCCAGTCGTCCCGCGTGTCGACGACGACGTGGACCTCGTCCCCATTGATGTGGATCGGGTAGATGTCGGCGTCGGCGATGAAGGGCAATAAACGCAGAATGCGGGCGGACTCGTCGATGAGTAGCGAATCGTAGCAGTCGCCGACCGCGAAGAGCAGCTCGGCCTCGATGAAGCTCCGCCTGGTCCGGCGATGCGCCCGGTTGGCAATGACGCGGGCCTTGGCCGCCGCGCTTCGGACCCAGCCGTCGGATCCGCTGGAATCCGTGGGCACGGCATAGATGCTGTGGTTGTCCACGAACACGTGGCTGATCACCGGGCCCCCGCACTCCGCTTCGGAAAACGAGTCCGGGGGTTCCTGAGCCGACACCCGGGAGTGCGTTCCGGCCACCGCGCACACCAGCATTGCGGGCATGGTCAAACGGAGCGAGGCGCCAGTCATGGTCTCATTGCCGGTGGGATTCCAAACGCGGAAGTGGGAGCGGGGCGGTCAGTGAATGATGGTTAGAACCAGAGGGGGGATCAAAGGGTTGGCCATCTTGCGCTGTCCCGTGGCCGGGGCGGGACTTCGTCGGAGACGGTAGTGCGCGGTGATTGACGGAGCTTCGGGGATTCCGGTAGGATCACAGCCGGCGCCGGGTCGGCGAAAGGCCCCCGGCGACCGAAACTGCAAAGGAGACAAATGTTGTCGGCATTCGAGAGCGACGCGCTCAGATATCACGCGGAGGGCCGCCCGGGGAAGATCGAAGTCGTTCCCACGAAGGCGGTCGCGACCCAGAGAGACCTCACCCTTGCATACAGTCCGGGCGTGGCCGAGCCATGCATGGCCATCCATCATGACCCGGAGGAGGCATTCCGCTACACGGCCCGGGGGAATCTGGTCGCTGTGGTTTCCAATGGAACGGCGGTGTTGGGGCTCGGTAACATCGGCGCGTTGGCGGCAAAGCCGGTGATGGAGGGCAAAGGGGTTCTTTTCAAGAAGTTTGCGGGGATCGACGTCTTCGACATCGAGATCGACACCAGGGATCCCCACGAAGTCATTCGTTTCTGCCAGTTACTCGAGCCGACCGTCGGCGGCATCAACCTGGAGGACATCCGCGCTCCGGAGTGTTTCCTCATCGAGCAGACGCTGAGGGAGACCTTGCGGGTGCCCGTCTTCCACGACGATCAGGACGGCACCGCGATCATCGCGGGGGCGGCCCTCGTGAACGCCCTGGAGATCACGGGCCGGGACATCGGCGATGTCAATGTGGTCTTCGTCGGGGCCGGGGCGTCCGCGGTGGCCACCGCCCACCACTGCCTGCGCCTGGGGGTGAAGTCGGAGAATCTGATGATGGTGGATCGGACCGGGGTGATCCACCAGGGGCGCGAGGAGGGGATGAACGAATACAAGGCACCGTTCGCAACGTCCCGCCCGGCCCGAACCCTGGCGGAGGCGATGGAGGGTGCCGATGTCGTGGTCGGTCTGGCCGCCAAGGGCGCGATCACGCCCGAGATGGTGGCGTCGATGGCGCCGCGGCCGATCATCTTCGCGCTGGCCAACCCCGATCCCGAGGTAACGCCAGAAGAGGTGGCACGGATACGGGACGACGCGATCATGGCCACGGGCCGGTCGGACTATCCGAACCAGGTGAACAACGTGCTTGGCTTCCCCTTCCTGTTTCGCGGCGCGCTGGACGTGAGAGCGCGGCAGATCGACCAGGGGATGATGCTCGCGGCCACGCGGGCGCTTGCCGAACTGGCCCGCGACGAAGTGCCCGAGTCCGTGGTGAAGGCCTACGGCGACGACGGCTTCGAGTTCGGACCGGAATACCTGATTCCCAAACCGTTCGACCCCAGGGTGCTTCTCCATGTCTCGCCGGCCGTCGCGAAGGCGGCGATGGAATCGGGCGTCGCCCGGGTCAGCCTCGATCTCGAGGATTACAGGGATCGTCTCGAGGCCAGCCTCGGCCCGGGAAGGGAAGCCATGCAGAGGATCATGGGGAGGGCCCGCAAGGAGCCCGCCCGCATCGTACTGGCGGACGGCTACAATGAGCGGGTACTCAGGGCGGCCGCGCAGGTGCTCGAGGAAGGCACAGCCCGCATCGTGCTCATCGGGAAGGACGAAAAGATCCAGCGCTTCGCTTCCGAGCTGGGCATCGACCTGGACGGCGCGCAGTGCATCCACCCGCCTGCCGTTGAAGAGATGCGCTACGCCTATGCGGACGCCTTTCACAAACGTCGGGAGCGCAAGGGCCTGACCCTTGCAGAAGCCCGCGCCCGAGCCTATCAGCCGGTCTACTTCGCCGCGATGATGGTGGCCGCCGGCGACGCCGACGCGATGGTCGCGGGGATCGACTCCAACTACCCGCAGATCCTCAGACCGACCTTGGGCGTCATCGGCACGTCCGACTCCGTGCGGCGTGTTTCCGGCCTTCACATGGTCGCTTTCCGCGACCGCGACCCCCTCTTTTTCGCCGACACGACCGTCAACATCGATCCGGATCCGGAGACGCTGGCGGAGATCGCAATCTCGGCTGCGGGGTTCGTGCGCGACCTGGGGATCGAGCCGCGCATCGGCATGCTGTCCTTCTCCAACTTCGGGTCGGTCCGGCATCCCGAAGCGGCCAAGGTTCGCGAGGCCGTGGGCTGGATCAAGCGTCTGGCACCCGATCTCGCCGTCGACGGAGAAATGCAGGCCGATGTGGCCGTGGACCCGCACATCATTGCGAGGAAGTACCCGTTCAGCGACCTGACTGGACCCGCGAATGTGCTCGTCTTCCCGACCCTTGGAGCCTCCAACGCTTCGTACAAGCTACTCGCCCAATTGGGCAACGCCGACGTGATCGGTCCGATTCTGCTGGGCATGAGGAAGCCGGTTCACATCCTTCAAAGGGGTTGCAGCGTTCTCGATGTCGTGCATCTCATCGGCATTGCATCGGTAGACGCCCGGAGCTGACGAGATCAGATTACCGGGTTGTCCGGCGCACCAGCAGACCGGCGAATTCTCACAAGACGGCATTTAGAGCAGTATGGAGGCCTGAAAACGGTGGACCTTACACAACAGGGACTGACACCGACGCGCTGCATCCGGCGCAACCTGTCGCCCGCTCACCTTTACGAAGAGACGCTTCGCCTCGGGACGGGGAGGATCGCCCGTGGGGGTGGACTCGTCACCTTGACGTCCCCGCACACGGGCCGGTCGCCCAACGACCGGTTCATCGTGCAAGAGGCCGCAACGGCCGACATCATAGACTGGGGCGACGTCAATGTTCCCATCGCCGAGGAGCACTACCTGAGCCTGAAGGCGGACATCATCAGGCGGCTGAACGACAGCGAACTGTACGTCCGCGACGCCAGAGCCGGAGCCGATGCCCGCTACGGAATCAACGTGCGCGTGATCTCGGAGAGCCCGTGGCACGATCTCTTCGCCTACAACATGTTCCTGCGGCTCGCGCCGGGCGAAGAAGAAGGCTTCGAGCCCGGCTTCGTCGTCTACCACGCGCCTTCGATGCAGGCCGAGCCGAAGCGTCACGGAACCAATTCCGGCGCCTTCATCGTGGTCAACTTCAGCGAACGGGTGGTGCTGGTCGGCGGGACAGCGTATGCCGGCGAGATCAAGAAGTCCATCTTTTCGGCGCTGAATTTCATGTTGCCGGCCCGGGGCGTTCTCCCCATGCACTGTTCGGCCAACATCGGCGAACGCGGCGACACGGCTCTCTTCTTTGGCCTCTCGGGCACCGGGAAGACGACGTTGTCGGCGAATCCGGAACGCCAGCTGATCGGCGACGACGAGCACGGCTGGAGCGATACCGGCGTCTTCAACTTCGAGGGCGGTTGCTACGCCAAGACGATTCGGCTGTCGCCGGAGGGGGAGCCCGACATCTACCGCGCAACGCGCATGTTCGGGACGATCCTCGAGAACGTGATTCTTGACGAGCGCACCCGGGAGATCGACTACGATTCGGGGGAAATCACGGAGAACACCCGCGCCTCGTACCCGATCGACTACATCTCCAACGCGGTGCCCTCGGGCACGGGCGGCCACCCGGAGAACGTCGTCTTCCTCACGGCTGACGCATTCGGGGTGCTGCCTCCGATTTCACGGCTGGGTCCCGAGCAGGCCATGTACCACTTCCTTTCCGGATACACGGCGAAGGTGGCGGGCACGGAGCGCGGAGTGACCGAGCCCCGGGCCGCTTTCAGCGCGTGTTTCGGCGCGCCCTTCCTGCCCCAGCACGCCACGGTGTATGCCGACCTGCTCGGCGAGAAGATCCGTGCTCACGGCTCCCGCGCGTGGCTTGTCAACACCGGGTGGACGGGAGGCCGCTACGGCGTGGGCTCCAGAATGAAGCTGGCGTACACGCGGGCGATGGTGGCCGCGGCACTCAACGGCGACCTCGACGGCGTGGGCCGAACGGTCGATCCGGCCTTCGGCCTGAGCATTCCCGCGTGCGTGCCCGGGGTGCCCCCGGAGGTGCTCTTCCCCCGGGGCACCTGGGCCGACGGGAGCGAGTACGATGCCGCTGCCGGGGAGCTAGCTGCTATGTTCAAGGGGAACTTCCAACGGTTCGCTGGGCAGGTGACGGGCGGGGTAGGGGCCGCCGGGCCCGCGTAGGGGCGAACAGCGCACATCCGGGGGATCATGGATCGACGACTGCAACGCCGGTTCTGGCCACTCGCTGGTGCCGCCATGCTCGGTGCCTGCGAGCAGGCGGAGCAGTTGCAGGACAGCTTCCGTGATCTCACACCCCATGAGGCCTACCAGGCGTCGCTCGCGGACGCCGGGCTCGCCGAGACGGCGCTCGGCAGGGACTGGACGCGGGTCGGCGGCGAGGCGCTCCACAGTCCCACGACCGTAGCCCTGCCGTTCCGGGAAGAGGGCTACATCACGGCCGAGCACCCCTCGGCGGTGGCCTACCGGGTCAGCATCCCCAGGGGACGCAAGCTGGAGTTCGAGGTTTCGCTCGACTCGGACGAAGGCACCCGCCTGTTCATCGATCTGTTTCGCATTCCGGCGGACGAGGGCGACCGCTTCAGGCCTGTGGTGTCGTCGGATTCGCTGTCCCGGACCTTCATCTACGAGCCCTGGCGGGGTGGCGACTTCATTCTGCGCGTCCAGCCCGAACTGCTTCGGGGAGGCAACTATCGCGTGACCGTCAGGGAGGAATCGCAGCTGGGGTTCCCGGTTGAGGGGCACGGTATGCGCGCGATCCAGAGCGTCTTCGGAGATGCGCGCGACGGCGGGCGGCGCGATCATCACGGCGTCGACATCTTCGCCCCCCGCGGGACCCCCGTGCTGGCCGCGGCTGCGGGGCGCGTGCGCCGCGTGCGGGTCACGAACATCGGCGGCAAGGTCGTGTGGGTTCGCGACACGGTTCATCAGGCCAACCAGTACTACGCTCACCTCGACAGCCAGCACGTCAGCGATGGCCAGATGGTGGAGCGAGGCGACACGATCGGCTTTGTTGGCAACACCGGGAACGCGCGCACCACACCGCCGCACCTGCACTTCGGGCTCTACGCCCGCGGGCCGGTGGATCCGTATCCGTTCCTGGACCCGCCGCGTCGAGCACTCCCGGAAGTGACGGCCGACCTTGCGTTGCTGGGAGCCCGCGTGCGGCCCCGCAACGACGGGATCCGGCTGCGGGCGGCTCCCGGGAGCCGGGGCGAGGTGGTTCGGGAACTGGGCGCCGGGGAGCCGGTGCGAGTGCTCGGCGCGGCCGGGGACTGGTTCAGAGTGCGCCTTGGGGACGGGTCCGACGGTTTTGTCGCGGCCCGGCTCATGGAGCGGGTCGGTGTCGTCGCCGACGCCGACGGCGGGGACAGGGAGTAGGCCTCGCATGGCGCGCCGGTACTGGCTCATGAAGAGCGAACCCTACGTCTACTCCATCGACGACCTCGAGCGGGACGGCACCACCTATTGGGACGGAGTGCGCAACTACGCTGCCCGGAACCTGATGCGCGACAGGATGCGGATCGGCGACCGCGTCCTCTACTACCACTCGAACGCCAGGCCGCCGGGAGTCGCGGGGGTGGCCGAGGTCGTGCGCGAGTCCTATCCCGACCACACGCAGTTCGACCCGGCCAGCAAGTATCACGACCCGAAGGCGACCAGGGAAACCCCGCGCTGGTTCATGGTGGACATCCGGTTCGTGGAGAAGTTCCCGCAAGAGGTGGGCCTCCCCGAGATCAGGGCCACGCCCGAGTTGGCGGAGATGGTTCTGGTGAACCGGAGCCGGCTCTCGGTCCAGCCGGTGACCGAGGCCGAATTCGAGCACATCCTCGGCATGGCGAAGGGCAGGTAGGAGCATGGCGACGGACGCGCACGGCCTCTCGGCCAACTACGTGGCGGGGCAGTGGGTGGTGCCCGAGACCGGAGGCCGGCTTGCAATCGAGGACCCGGCGACCGGCGAGACCCTGGGCGCGGTCCCCGACTCGGGGAGGACCGATGTCGACCGCGCCGTCGCGGCGGCCCGCGCCGCCTTCCCGGACTGGCGGCGTACGCCGGTGGCGGAACGCGCGAGGGTGTTCTTCCGCCTGAAGGCGCTGCTGGACGAGCACCACGACGATCTCGCGGTGCGTCTTTCGCGCGAGCACGGCAAGAACGTCCCCGAGACGTGGGGCGAGGTGCAGCGCGGCATCGAGAACGTGGAGCACGCCGCCGGCATGCCGACACTGATGATGGGCGACACCCTGGAAGACATCGCCCGCGGCGTGGACTGCGAGACGGTGCGCCAGCCCCTCGGGGTCTTCGCGGTGATCACCCCGTACAACTTCCCCGTGATGATCCCGCTCTGGTTCTGGCCGTATGCGGTCGCCGCGGGCAACACGGTCGTGCTCAAGCCGAGCGAGCAGGATCCGCTCACGCACCAGCGCGTGGTGGAACTCGCCGCGCAGGCGGGCCTTCCGCCCGGCGTGCTGAACGTGGTGCACGGCCGCCGCGAAACGGTGGAAGCCCTGATCGACCATCCGGACGTGTCGGGGGTTTCGTTCGTGGGGTCGAGCCGGGTGGCCAGGATCGTGTACCAGCGCGCGGGGATGGCCGGGAAGCGGGTGCAGGCGCTGGGTGGCGCGAAGAACCACATGATCGTCCTGCCGGACGCCGATCCGGCCATGGTGGCGGACGCGGTGGTCGCCTCGGTCTTCGGCTCGGCGGGACAGAGATGCCTGGCCGGGTCGGTGGTGGTGGGGGTCGGGGACGCGTACGAGCCCATCCGCGAGGGCATCCTGGACGGCGCGTCATCGCTGAAGGTGGGGCGGGGTCTCGAGGAGGGCGTGGACATGGGGCCCGTGATTTCGGGGGCCCACAAGGACCGGGTGAATGCCTTCATCGACGAGGGGGAGCGCGACGGGGCGCGCCTGCTCATGGATGGGCGCCGCATGGAAGTGCCGGGGTACCCGCGCGGCCACTGGGTCGGCCCCACCGTCTTCGAGGAGGTGACGCCCGAGATGCCGATCGGCCGCGAAGAGGTGTTCGGTCCGGTCGCCGGGCTCACGCGGGCGCCGACGCTGGAAGCCGCGCTCGAGATGCTGGCGAAGAGCCCATACGGCAACGCCGCCTCGATCTTCACCCGGTCGGGCCGCGCCGCCCGGGAGTTCCGCTACCGCGCCGGAATCTCGATGATCGGGGTCAACATCGGGGTGGCCGCGCCGATGGCGTTCTTCCCGTTCGGCGGGGCGCGGAACTCCTTCTACGGAGACTTGAAGGCGCAGGGGCGGGACGCGGTGTCGTTCTTCACCGACCAGCGGGTTGTGATTTCACGCTGGTAACTGGACGGGACGCCCCCCGGTCGCGAATATGACAGCCGCAATTCCCGGGGAGGTCGCGCCCTGGAACGAACCCGACAATCAAACCTGGATCCCGAGAATATGGAAACGGTAGCGAGCCGCGGCGCCGAGGTCTTCGCCGAGCAGCGCAAGTACATCTTCGACTGCGTGAAACCTCTCTACGAAGAGCCTGTGGCGATCGCCGAAGGGTCGGGGTGCCGGGTCAGGGATTTCGACGGACGCGAGTACCTGGACGCCTTCGCGGGGATCCTCACGACGTCGCTGGGCCACTGCCACCCGGAGGTGGTGGCGGCCGTGCAGGAACAGGTCGCCCGGGTGGGACATCTGTCGACGCTTTACGTGAACGACCGCCAGGTCGAGGCGGGGAGGGCCCTGGCCGGGATCGCGCCGGGCGACCTGAACCGCACCTTCTTCCTCAACAGCGGCACCGAGGCGATCGAGACGGCTCTGGCGGCGGCGCGCCTGCACACGGGCCGCACCGAGATCGTCGCGCTTCGCCAGGCGTACCACGGCCGCACCAGCATGGCGGCGGCGGTCACCGCGCACGCCGCATGGCGGGTGCTGCCCAGCACCGTGACGGGGATCACCCACGCGCTGTCGCCGTACCCGTACCGCGCGCCGTTCGGCGACGTCGGCGACGAGGAGCTGGTCGAGATCTACGCCCGTGACCTGATCGAGGTGATCGAAACGACCACCAACGGGCAGCCGGCCGCCTTCATCGCAGAAACCATCCAGGGGGTCGGCGGCTACATCGTGCCGCCGCGGGGCTACTTCCAGCGGATGGCGGAGATCATCCGCTCGTACGGTGGCCTCTTCATCTCGGACGAAGTCCAGGCCGGCTTCGGGCGCACCGGGGGGAAGTGGTTCGGGATCGAGCACTGGGGGGTGGTGCCCGACATCATGGTCATGGCGAAGGGAATCGCGGGGGGGATGCCCGCGGCGGCGACGATCACGACCGACGAGATCGCGGCGAGCTGGCGCGGCAAGACCATCTCCACCTTCGGGGGCAATCCGGTGTGCATGGCTGCGATGGTGGCCACGCTGAAGGTCATGCGCAGGGAGGACGTGAGGACCCGCGCCCGCGTCAGGGGCGCGCAGCTGCGCGGGGCCCTCGAAGGTCTCGCCGCGACGTTCCACTGGATCGGAGAGGTGCGGGGCATGGGTTTGATGCAGGCGCTGGAGCTGGTGGAGGACCCGGTCACGAAGGAACCCGCCCCCCGATTGGCGGGCATGCTGCTCAACGCGGCCCGGGACGAGGGGCTCCTCATCGGGCTCAGCGGCCTGAACGGACACGTGATCCGCCTGGGACCGTCGCTGTTGATTTCGGCCGACGAGGTGGACGAGTTGGCCGCGAGGCTTGCGCGGGCATGCGCCGCGGTCGAGGCCGCCAGGTGATCGCCGGGCTGCCCATCGACACCTGGCTGCTGATGCTTGTGAGCACCGTACCGGGATTGGCCCTCGTCGTGATGTCCTATCGCGTGCACAGACGGGCGGATCTCGGGGGCGGCGCCCGGTCGGGTGCAGGGCGTGACGGACGTGGCCGCGACCAGGCGGACAGCGTGGGCCGCAGGCCCCGGCAGGCGCAGCGGGACCGGGATTCCAGCCGTGGGTGACGCGGGCGCCAGCGGCGCGATCATCGGCGTCCTCGTCTGCTACTTTGCGGCCCTGATCGGGATCGGGTGGTGGGCCAGCCGCGAGAGCCGGTCGGTCAAGGGCTTCTACGTCGCGGGCAAGAAGCTGCCGTCGTGGGTGATCGCCTTTTCGTCGAACACCACCGGCGAGAGTGGGTGGTTGCTGCTGGGGCTCACCGGGATGGGGTACCTGGTGGGCTTTCACGCCCTCTGGATCGTGCTGGGCGAGGTTATCGGGGTGGCCCTCGCCTGGTCGATCGTGGCGCGACCCTTCAAGGAGTTCACCGACCGCTACGACGCGATCACCGTCCCCGACTACCTCTCCGACCGCTTCAAGGACCGGGCCCACACGATCCGGATCGTGAGCGCGATCATCATCTTCAGCATGGTGTGGGCCTACACGGCGGCCCAGCTCACCGCGTCGGGCAAGGCGTTTTCGTCGTTCCTGGGCACGAGCTACGAAGGCGGGGTGCTTATCGGCGCGGGCGTGATCTTCCTGTACACGAGCATCGGCGGCTTCAAGGCCGTGGCGTACAGCGACGTGCTGCAGGGTGTCCTCATGTTCCTGTGCCTCCTCGTGCTCCCGATCGTGGGGATCGTCCAGGCGGGTGGCTGGGGCGAAGTGATGGCGGCGATCGGCGCGGCCGACCCGGCCCTGCTCCGACCCATGGGTGAACATGGACTGACCGTGACCGGGGTGATGAGCGCCGTGAGCTTCATCGGCATCGGTCTCGCCTTCCTCGGTGCGCCCCAGCTCCTGACCCGCTTCATGTCGGCGCGCAACCGGGGACAGATTCTCGAGGGCGGGGTCATCGCGGTGCTGTGCATCATCGTCTTCGACATCGGGGCGGTGCTGACGGGGGTCGCCGGACGCGTGCTGTTCCCGGGGCTTGCCGATCACGAGACCATCCTGCCGGTCATGTCGACGGAGCTGTTCCCCGCGATCGTCGCGGGGGTGATCCTGGTGGTGGTGCTGGCGGCGATCATGTCGACGGTTGATTCGCTCCTGATCCTCGCGTCGTCGGCCGTGGTCCGGGACGTCTTCCAGAAGGTCTTCAGACCGGACTTCTCGGATCGGCAGCTGTCGCTCATCGGCCGGAGCCTCACCGTGGTGATCGGGGCCGGGGGACTGGCGGTGGCCCTGCCGGAAAGCCGCATGATCTTCTGGTTCGTACTCTTCGCCTGGTCGGGGCTGGCATCCGCCTTCACGCCGGTAGTGCTGTGCTCTCTGTTCTGGCGGCGAACGACTCGCGCCGGAGCGATTTCGGGCATGATCGCGGGGTTCCTGACGGCCGTGGTCTGGGTGCTCTTCGTCAAGGAGCACGTCTACGACCTCTACGAGATGATTCCGGGCTTTGCCGCGGGCTTCATCGTGACGATCGCCGTGAGCCTTTTCACCGAGCCGCCGCCGGGCGCCGACGCCGAGCTGGGCGAGGTCAGGCGCGCGGTGGGGGGACCGTTCTCGGCTGCCGCGGGGGACCGGTGAGGAAGGGGATCGCCGGGAGGCGCGAGCCAGCGGCAGACGTACCCGTGCGGTTCGGGGGCTAGCGGAATGGCCAGGAAACGCAAGCCGGGCAAGGGCGGGGGCGGCGCACCCAAGGCACCCCGGAAGGAGCGCAGCCGTGCGGGACTCACCGAGTGGATCAGGTCGCTGGCGTGGGCGGCCGTCGGCTTCCTGTTCATTCGGATCTTCCTGCTTGAGACCTACGTGATCGACTCCGGGTCCATGGAGGGAACCCTCCTGGTGGGCGACTTTCTGGCCGTCAACAAGCTGGCGATCGGGCCTGGCATCCCCTTCACCGACATCCGGCTCCCCGGTTATTCGGAGCCCCGGCGCGGGGACATCCTGGTCTTCGATCCTCATCACGAAGAGGACATGATCATCGTCAAGCGGGTGATCGGAATGCCCGGCGACACGGTGGAGATGCGCGACAAGGTGCTGTACGTGAACGGCGAGAGGCGGGATGAGCCGTATGTGGTGACGATCGGCGCGCGTGACGTCCACGACCCGCAGATGTTGTGGCAGAGGGAGTTTCTGGTGGGTGGCTCGATGGACGACTATCGGCCCACCTGGGACAGCTGGGGGCCCCTGGCGATCCCGGCGGACCGCTACCTCATGCTCGGAGACAACCGCGATGACAGCATCGACTCGCGGCTCTGGGGCTTTCTCGAGGGGTGGCGATTCAGAGGGCGCGTGGCGCTTATCTACTTCTCCTACGACCGAGATTCGTTTCGACCCTTTCCCTGGATCACGGAGGTTCGCGGAAGCCGTATCGGGGACAGGGTCCGGTAGTTCAAGACGCCCGCCGACGTGCGGACACAGCTGGAGGACGAGATGAAGTCATTGACACGGGGCCAGTTTCTCGGGATGGCCGCAGGCACGGCGGGCGCGGGGCTCCTGACGGGTTGCGAGGGCAGTCCCGGCGTGGTTGTACGGACCGGATCGGCGGCCGCCGCGACAGCGGACCTGATCGTGCACGGCCGCGTCATCCACACGATGGACGAGGACAACCCGACCGCCGAGTCGGCCGCCGTCAGGGACGGTCGTTTCGTGGCGGTCGGTTCCCGTGGCGACATCGAGGCTCTTCGCGGTGCGGGAACGCGGGTGATGGACCACGGGGACGCCGTGATCACACCGGGCTTCATCGATGCGCACACCCACCCGGCGGGCGCAGGCGTGCGCGAACTCAAGGACGTGAACGTCGATGTCCGGAGCATTGCGGAGATCAGGGAACGCATGGCTGCCCGCGCCCGCGAGACCCCGCCCGGCGAGTGGATCCGCGGCTTCAAGTACGACGACACCAAGCTGGCCGAAGGGCGGCCCCTGAACCGGCTCGACCTGGACGAGGCCGTGCCGGACCACCCGGCGGTCGTCGGTCACCGCGGCGGGCATACCAGCGTGTACAACTCGCGGGCCTTCGCGGCCGCCGGCGTCACGATGGAGACCCCCGATCCCCAGGGCGGGAAGTTCTACCGCGAAGGCGGGGAGCTGACCGGGCTGGTGGCGGAGCGGGCGAACTACGTCTTCTCGTCGCTCATTCCGAACACGCACTCCGACGACGACCGGCGTGCGGGCGTGAAGCTCATCACCGAGCTGATGGCAATGGCGGGGCTTACCTCCTTCCACGACGCGGGGACCTCTGCCAACAGCGTGGAGGCGTACAGCGCCGCCTACCGCAACGGCGAGCTGAGCTGCCGCGTGTACATGATGATGCGGGGGCCGTACGAGAGCCTGCGACAGGCCGGCGTGTCGACCGGACTCGGCGACGATTGGCTGCGCGTGGGCGGGGTCAAGTACGGTGCCGACGGCTCGGCGTCCGAGCGGACCATGCGCATGAGCACTCCGTACGTGGGCCGCCCCGACGACTTCGGCATCCTCACCATGAGCCAGGAGGAGATCCACGAGGCGGTCGAGGTGGCCCACCGCGCCAACTGGCAGGTGGGTATTCACGCCAACGGCGACGTCACGATCGATATGGTCCTGAACGCGTACGAGCGCGTCCAGGAGCTGTGGCCGCGGCCGAACCCCAGGCACCGGATCGAACACTGTTCGCTGGTGAACCCCGACCTGCTCGCGCGGATCAAGGCCGCCGGGGCCGTCCCGACGCCCTTCTACACCTACGCCCACTACCACGGCAACAAGTGGGTCGAGTACGGTCCCGAGAAGATGGAGTGGATGTTCCCGCACCGGTCGTTCCTCGACCACGACATCCCGGTCGCTCCCGCGTCGGACTACACGCCGGGCCCGTACGAGCCCTTGATGGCGATTCAGAGCATGGTGACCCGGAAGGACTTCGAGGGCCGCGTCTGGGGTCCGAGCCAGCGGATCACCGTGCCCGAGGCGATGCGCATCTGCACCATGGGCGGGGCCTACGCGTCCTTCGAGGAGGGCAGCAAGGGGTCGGTGACGGTGGGCAAGCTGGCCGACTTCGTGGTGTTGGCGGCGGACCCGCACGACGCGGATCCGGATGCGATCAAGGAGATTCCGGTGCTCAGGACGGTAGCGGGGGGAAGGGTGACCTGGGAGGGGTGATCCTCTTCCGCCAGTCCGTCTCGTGGAATCATCACGGGGCGGATCTGGAGTCAGCCGATTTGGATTTCGACCACCTGGCGGCCGTGGGCGAAACGGCTCGATTGACGCAAGCGCGAGATGTGGACTAGAAAGTCGGCCACGGCGGGCCCTGGTTTTCGGCGGACACCGGAGCCAGGCCCATGTACACGAACTTCTGGATGCGCTTCCCCTCGTAGGTCTCGGTCGTGTAGACGTTGCCCTTCGAGTCGGTGGCGATGCTGTGGACGCCGATGAACTGGCCCGGCTGCCGACCTCCGTCGCCGAACGTCGTCAGAACCTGGAGCGACGCACGGTCCATCACGTAGACCCGGTGATTGGTGCCGTCGGCGACATACATGTAGCGCTGCCCGGGATCGCGTGAGAAGGCGAGATCCCAGGTCGAGCCGCCGCCCAGCGTGCGCGGTGCGATCATCACCTCGTCCACGAAGGTTCCGTCGGTTCGGAAGACCTGGATCCGGTCGTTCGGGCGGTCGCAGACGTACACCAGACCGTCCAGCGAGGGCTCGGCGCAGTGCACCGGCGTGCGAAACTGCTGGAGAGGCGGCGCGTCCGGGTCGTACGGCGGGGTGGGCGTGTCGTCCGGGGCGTTGCCGTAGGCACCCCAGTAGCGCTTGAACACGCCGGTCGACGCATCGAGCACCGCCACGCGGCGACCGCCGTAACCGTCTGCGACGAACGCCTCGTTGGCATCGGCGTCGAACGCCACCTTGGCTACGCGGTTGAAGCGCGTCTCGCTGTGGCTGTCGGGTTCCAGCCCCACTTCCGGTTGCCCGTAGGAGGCCAGAAACCGGCCGTCGCGCGAAAACTTGAGGATGTGCGAGTCGGTTTCCCCGTTCCCGCCGATCCACAGGTTGTCCATGTGGTCGACCGTGATTCCGTGGTTCGAGGCGGGCCACACGTACTCGTCGGAGGGACCGCCCCAGGAGTTGACCAGATTCCCCTCGGGATCGAATTCGAGCACTTCAGGCGCGGCGCGGCAGCATTCGGCAGTTGGCGGATCGGCTTCCGCGCCCAACTCCGTGCGCGCGTCGATCGAGGCGCGGCGATGGATGATGAAGACGTGGTCGCGAGAGTCCACGCCCACCCCGATCGTGGAGCCGAGCAGCCAATGCTCCGGCAGGGGCTTCGGCCAGAAGGGGTCCACCTCGAACCTGGGCGCCTCGGGACCGCCGGCTCCGGTGGAGGTCGCTTCATCGATCGCGTCCTGAGCGCACGCGAGCGCAATGGCAAGGCCGGCGATCGCGCCGCCGATGAGGTGTCGTCGCTTCACGTTCATGGCGTCGCTCCTTCCCTGTGGTCCTCGTCGAATTCCAGCTACCAGACCAGGTGGAAGCGGCTCTGGCGCCGGAAAGCCCAGTGCCGCTCTCCCTCGGAGTCGAGGTAGGCCTCTTCTTCCTGTCGGCAGCTGGCCGGCTTGTCGCCCCACTCCGGGATCGGCGTCGTCGCCTGCAACTCGATTGAATGCCAGGTCGACGGCAACAGGATTGCGTCACCGCGGACAGGCACACCCTCCTGCGAATCCCACCGGCCGATGAGTGGCCCCGCCCCGTGCCCGTGGTCCCCTATCGGGTGCGTGTAGACCGTCCCGTTGATCCCCTCCGCCCGCATCTGCGCCAGTGTGTTGGCCAGGATTGCGTTTCCGCTCAGCCCGGGCTCCATGTGTTCCAGGAGAATGTCCTGCAGCCGGTTGGAGGCGGCAAGGCACCGGCGCAGTCCGGCAGGCACCCCGGCTTCGCCCTCCCTCGGCACATAGCCCAGATGCTGCGTGTCGGTGTGGAGGTTGAGCGCCACCACACCGAAATCCGTCCAGAGCAGGTCGCCGCGCTCGATCACCGCGGGGCCCGACGAAGGCACCTCGCCCGCACGCTGGACGTCCACGTTGGCCTGGAACCAGGTCGTGTAGCCAAGGTCGCGCACGCGCTGGCGCATCCACCACTCCACGTCCTCGACGGTCGTCTCGCCCGGCGTGATCACCGCATTCGAGAACGCTTGCGAGATGACTGCGTGAACGGTCTCCTGGATCTTCCGGTAGCGCGGCATCATCTCGGGGAGGCGCAGCGCGATGTAGTTCATGGCCAGGCGTGGTTCCCGCTTCACCCGGCTGAGCAGTTCCGGACCCAGCGCCTCCTCCAGCGCCTCGCGCTCCCCGGCGTGCAGGCCGTCCGAAAACGCCCAGTCGGAATCGATATTGAGGACGATGTTCTCAGGATCGCGATCCTCCACCAGTTCACGCAGGAGCCGCCACTGCTCGTTGCCGACCAGTTCCGCGGTCGGCTGCGTGGGCGCGGGCCGGGTGGAGCGGTACGCCTCGAAGACTCCGCCCTGGCTTGTCCCACCGAGAGCCAGGCGCTCGACCGACCCGTCTTCCTGCCGGGTAAAGACGTAGAGGGAGCGGCGGCGCGCGGCGAAAGTCGTCGGCGAGGTGATGGACCAGAAGACGGGGTCTTCCGCGTATTCGCGCATCGACAGGATCCACATGCGTACGTCGTATTCCGCCATCAGCCTCGGCAGAACCCTCCCTATCCGCAGTTCCAGCCACTCCTGCCGCTCCTCTGCCTGTTCCCGCAGCGTAGGCAACGGATGGATCCGCGCCGGTACGTCATCGGGGACGTTCGCCGGCTTCTGGGCCGCCAGATCGCCGTCCGTCGCGGACAACAGGGCGAGAACGAAGGGAACCGTGCCGCCGAGGCGGCGCCCCCGTTGGGAAAGGTGTGTCATTCGCCTACCCCTTTCAGCTGCACCACGATCACTTCGACCGGCTCGGTGCCCTCGTTGACGTCTCCGTGCAGCTCGCCCGGGGGATCGGCGTCGAGCCAGTAGGCGCTGCCCGTCTCCCAGGTCATCTCGCGCCGATCGCCGGCGTCGTTCACCACCGTCAGCGTGCCGCCCTTGAGCGCGATGATGGCCCGTGGGTTGTCGTGGCGGTGCATCTCGAGGGGCTGGTTCGGGACGATCACGCTCTTCCACACCTCGACGTGCTCGTTCTCGAACTGCGGCGTTCGGCCGGTGGTCTGCTCCGGCTCCTCATTCTGCTCCGCGGGTTGGCCGCAGGCGGCTATGAAGAGGACGAGGAGCGGTGTAACTCGGCTGGCAATCGTCATGAGAGGCTCCGTGAGTTTGAGACCGGGCACCGATACCTGATCATAGGGAAGATGATCGAGGGCACAAGCGGCTCGCCCAGGCTGTCGTGACGCATCCGGAGCGATTTACCTTCCACAGTCTCGCGCCCGGGTTGCCGGGCGCAACGCCAACTTCAGCCAGAGGTTCTGTCGAATGCCGGATCGTGACCACCTGCTCGTCGTGCTCGCCCTGGGAGTCATCCTCGCCGTGCCGGTAGCCGCCAGCGCCCAGACCGAGTCCACCCCCGTCGCCCTCACCGTCCCCGGCCTGTCCGAGCCGGTCGAGATCATCCGCGACCGGTGGGGGATCAACCACATCTACGCCGGCAACGAGTACGACCTCTTCTTCGCGCAGGGCTACGCGGCCGCGCGCGACCGTCTCTTCCAGTTCGAGGTTTGGCGGGCGCAGGCAACCGGGACCGTCGCGGAGATGCTGGGCGAGGGCGAACTGGAGCGCGACATCGGCTTCCGCCTCTTCAAGTACCGGGGCGACATGACGCAGGAGATGAACCACTACCACGACCGCGGTTCGGTGATCATTCCCGCGTACGTGGACGGGGTGAACGCGTACATCGCGGAGACCGAGGCCGACCCGTCGCTGCTGACCGTCGAGTTCGAACTGCTGGGTATCCGGCCGCAGCGGTGGACTCCCGAGGTCGTGATCTCGCGCCATCAGGGCCTGCTCGGGAACATCGGCGCCGAACTGAACTACGGGCGGGCGGTCGCGGCGCTCGGCGACGAGGCCGTGAAGCGGGTGGCCAACTTCCATCCGGGGGAGCCGGACATCGCGCTCGATCCCGCGATCGACGGCGCGCTCCTCGGCCAGGACATTCTGGGGCGCTACAACGCCTTCCGAAGTCAGGTCCGGTTCCGTCCCGAGCACATCGTCGCGGAACACCGGGGTGACGAGGAGGCGTTCGCACGGCTGGAGGCGGCGGCGCGGCGCGGCGGGCCGGCGGCGGGCCCGGGGGATCGGCGCGGCGGGGAGCCCGGCTGGCCGGATGCCCCCAGCTGGCGCGACGCACTCGCCTGGCAGGACCAGGAGGACATCGGCTCCAACAACTGGGTCGTCAGCGGCCGCCTGAGCGAAAGCGGCTTCCCCCTCATGGCCAACGATCCCCACCGCGCCCAGTCGTCACCGTCGCTGCGCTACTGGGTCCACCTCGTCGCGCCCGGCTGGAATGTGATCGGCGGCGGAGAGCCCGAAATCCCGGGCGTCAGCATCGGCCACAACGAGTACGGGGCCTGGGGCCTGACCGTATTCCGTACTGACGGCGAGGATCTGTACGTCTACGAAACGGACCCGGACGACCCGGATCGCTACCGCTACAGGGACGGGTGGGAGCGGATGACCGTCATCACCGAGGAGATCCCGGTGAAGGGTCGGGCCGCGCACCGTGCCGAGTTCAAGTACACCCGCCATGGTCCGGTCGTCTACGAGGACACCGACAACAACGTCGCATACGCGGTGCGCGCGGCGTGGCGGGAACCCGGCGGCGCCCCCTACCTGGCGAGCCTGCGCATGGACCAGGCGAAGACGTGGGAAGAGTTCGTGGAGGCCTGCAACTACTCCAACATCCCGGGCGAGAACATGATCTGGGCGGACAGGGAGGGGAACATCGGTTGGCAGGCCGTGGGCATCGCGCCGGTGCGCCGCAACTGGTCCGGCCTGGTTCCCGTGCCGGGCGATGGCCGCTACGAATGGGACGGCTACCTGCCCATCAGGGCCAAGCCCAGTGTCTTCAACCCGGGAGAGGGTTTTTTCGCCACGGCGAACAACCACGTCACGCCGCCGGACTACCCGTACCGGGACGCGATCGGCTGGGAGTGGTCGGACCCCTACCGGTGGGCACGCGCTTCCGAGGTCCTCGGCTCGGGACGCCGCCACACGATGGCCGACATGATGGCCCTGCAGACCGACTACCTTTCCATCCCGGCGCGCACCATTGTGCCCATGCTTCGCCACGTCGCGGCCGCGGACCGCGACACCGAACGGGCCCGCGAGCTACTCCTGGCCTGGGACTTCGTGCTGGCTCCCGAATCCGTCCCGGCGGGGATCTACAACGCCTTCGAGGCCCGGTTGCGAGGCAACGTCAACGCCCTCTTCATCCCCGCGAACGCCCGCGGTCTCCTGCGCGGCATGGCGATGGTCAAGATCGTCGCCCACCTGAACGCTCCCGGCGGCGAATTCGGCGACGATCCCGTCGCGGGGCGCGATGCGGTGCTGCTGCGCAGCCTGGAAGAGGCGGTTGCCGAGCTGCGCGTGAAGCTCGGCGCCGACATGGACGGGTGGCGGTACGGTCAGTCCGACTACAAGCACGCCACGATCTTCCACCCGCTCTCGCGGGCCGTGTCCGGCGAATTGGCCGATCGCTTGACCGTCGGCCCGCTGCCGCGCGGCGGCAACAGCTACACCCTCAACAACTCGGGGAGCGGCGACAACCAGACGTCGGGCGCGTCGTTCCGGATCATCGTGGACACGGGGGACTGGGACCGCGCCGTCGGCTCCAACACGCCCGGACAGTCGGGCGACCCGGACTCGCCCTTCTACGAGAATCTCTTCGAGCCCTGGGCGAACGATCGCTATTTCCCGGTGTTCTACTCGCGAGACCGGGTGGAGTCTGTCGCCGCGGAGCGCCTGATGCTCACGCCGGGCCGCTGAGGCCGGGGCCGTGTCTTCCGCCGCTCCGCGGTTCTTCGCCACCCCTCCCGACCTGCGCGCCTGGTTCGAGGAGAACCACAATCGTGTGGACGAGCTGTGGGTGGGCTACTACAAGAAGGCGACGGGGCTCCCCAGCGTGACCTGGCCGGAATCGGTGGACGAGGCCCTCTGCTTCGGCTGGATCGACGGCATCCGCAAGTCCATCGACGAGAAACGCTACAGGATCCGCTTCACCCCTCGCCGCCGGGGCAGCCACTGGAGTGCACGCAATCTGGGGCGCATGGAGCACCTGCTCGCCGATGGACTCGTGACGGAAGCGGGATTGGCCGCGTACCGCAGGCGCGATCCCGCGAACCAGAAGAAGGCGGCGTACGAGCAAGGGGATGTGACGCTCCCGCCCGCGTATGAGCGTAGCTTCAGGGCCGAAGGGGACGCGTGGAGCTACTTCCAGGCCGCGCCACCGTCCTACCGCAAGCAGGTGACGTGGTGGGTCGTGAGCGCGAAGCGCGAGGACACCCGCCTGCGACGACTGGGCATCCTTATCGAATCGTCGGCGAAAGGGGAGGTGATTCCGGCGATGCGGTGACCCGATCGCCCGCGGACCCGCGCCTCGGAGACTGGCCGGGTCCGGTCCGGGTGGTCCCTCCCTTCCCCGCCAGCCACCTCTCCGGCGCCACCGCCCTCTTTCGCTCCCTGGGCCGTTTGTTGAACCAGGCGACCGTCAGCAGCACCTCGGCCGCCGCGTCCGCCTCGAGCTCGCCGTCACGGTCGGCGGGGACGGGGCGAAACACCTCCTCCACCACATCGTTGGCGCGGAGCCGGGCCTGGTCGGACTTCGGCCACGGCAGCTCGGCGCACAGGCGCCCCCGGCGGATGAGGTAGATGCGGTCGTCACCCCCGAAACCGGGTACGGAGTACACGAAGTTGAAGTGGTCGACCTGACCCCGGAACCCGGACAGATGGTTCCACAACTTCTCCAGCGTTTCCATGCGATCGCGGATGGTGGCTGCGTACTCGAACCGAAGCTGCGCGGCCGCCTCCTGCACGCCGCGCGCGAGTGCGTCCAGCGGGGCCCGGCTGCGCGCTTCGAGAAAAGCGCGGACCAGACGGATCCGGCCATCGTAGTCCGCGGTCGTGCAGCGGCCGGCGCAGGGCGCGAGACAGGTCCCCGTGTCGGCCCGGATGCACCGCGGGACCCGCCCGGTTGCGAAGATTTCCAGCTGGTCGCCGAAGTGGATCGGGGTGTCCGCCGAGCAGTCGCGCAGACCGGTCGCCAGCGCCAGGTCGTGAACGGCATGTGCCAGCCAGCCGGTCTGCCCGAAGGGGCCGTAGTAGCGGGCGCCATCGGTCCGGACCCGGGACACGGGGACGAGCCGGGGCGCGGGCTCCCGCGTGACCTTGATGAAGCCGTACCGTCGGTCCCGCCTGTGCTGCACGTTGTACTCCGGCTGCCACGCCCGAATCAGGCGCATTTCCCGCACCACCGCCGCGAACTCGTTGGGGATGTAGTCCCAGTTCACGGACTCGGCCCCGGCAACCATTCGGGCGGCTTTACCCGTCTCTTCCCGAAAGTAGGAGAGAAGTCGCGACTTCACGCGGACTGACTTGCCCACGTAGAGGATCCTCCCGTCGGGACCGAGCCATCGGTAGACCCCGGGGCGGTCCTCGGCGTGGGAACGCACGTGTTCTCGGAGTGGGGTGCTGGCCATGACGGCTCAACTTCGCGATTTATTCGGTAATCGTCAATCTGTCCCATCCGCGTATTGCCGAGTCCCGCCAAGGTCGCTATTGTGGCGCTCCATGGTCAGGCATGGGCGTTCTCTCGTCATTCGCGATCCGGTTTGGAACACGATCAGTCTGGATCCCGTGGCTGCGGCGATCATGGATACAGCCGCCTTTCAGCGCCTGCGCTATATCCGCCAACTGGGTCTGGCGCACCTGGTCTACCCCGGCGCCACCCACACCCGTTTCGATCACGCGCTGGGCGTCTACCACCTCGCCGTCCGGGCGCTGCGAACCCTGCGTGGGGGACCCCGTCTTCCCGACGAAGTTTGGCGGGGCGCCAGCCTGATTCCCTACGCGGCGCTGCTTCATGACATCGGCCACTACGCCTTTTCACACGCGCTGGAGGAGCTGGAGCCCGAACGCATTGCCGGCGACCACGAGGAGATGAGCGCGCGGTTCTTCGACTCGGCCCCGCTCAAGGCGGTGCTGGCGCCCCTCGGCCCGAACGCAGCCGACGACATCTTCCGGATCATCAAGGGGGAGGGCGACAACGCGCTGCGCGGTCTCGTCAGCGGCAGCCTCGACCTCGACAAGATGGAATACCTGCGCCGAGACGCGCGCTTTTGTGGCGTGCCGTACGGAGAGGTCGACGTGGAGAGGCTCCTCCAGGGCCTGGCCGTGCTGCGGGATCCCGTCACCGGTGCCTGGGAGGTGGGCGTGCACCAGAAGGCCCTGAGCACCATGGAGACGCTGCTCTTCTCCAAGTACCAGATGTTCCGAACCGTATACTGGCACCACGCGGTGAGGGCGGGCACCGGACTGTACAAGCGGATCGTCGAGACGGCGGTGGCGGCCGGGTTGCTGTCGCCATTGGACCTGATCGGCCCCACGGACGAGGAGCTGCTCTACGAACTGGGGCGCAGAGCGCGCGCGGGGTCGGGTGAGGTCGCCGCTCGCCTGGCCCGGCGCTGGCTGCCGGCGCTCAGGGAACGCAGGCTGCCAAAGCGGGCGGCCGAGGTGCCTGCCTGGCAGCTCGAGGGGAGGACTGTGCCGGAGTGGGTCAGCGGCGACACCCCGGAGAAGCGGCGATGGGAAGACGAGATCGCGGCGGAACTCGGGCTCGCGCCCGGCGAAGTTATCCTCGACTTCCCCGTCAAGAAGGCGATGTTCCAGCTCGATCTGCTGGTGGAGCGCTCAGGTCGGGTGCTGCGCCTCGGACGCGAAGGGATCCCGGGGCTGATCGATCTGCCGAAACTGGCGGAGGAGCTCTACCGTACCGCCCGTGTGCTGCGTCTGTTCACCTTCGAGCGGCGCCACGTGGAGCCGGATTGGCTGTTGGATCGGTTGGCGGGAACCCGGGTGGCTGGCGGGAACGTAAGGGAGCCGGTGGCAGTAGACACAAGTGGAGGCGGGAGTGATCCCGGATGACCTCTGGAATTGATATTGACACAAGGCAATTGCAGCCATACGATTAAAGGCTGTACATGCCGCGTTTTCGACCGGACGGACCTCGTGTCTGCTCGGAACGGAGAATAGAGAGAGACAAATGGCCAGCACAACGAAGCGCAGGAAACGGCGGGTCGGCAAGAAGGGGCGTGTAAATCCTCTAACGGGCTTCGATGCAAGCCTGGACGAGCAGACGGCGCTGGATCAGTACCTGCGGGACGTGAGCCGTCACGAGCTCATCACCCCGGATATGGAGAAAATTCTGGGGGCACGTGCGCAGAAGGGGGACGAGGAAGCGATCCAGGCGCTTGCCAAGGCGAACCTGCGTTTCGTCATCAGCGTTGCGAAGAAATACCAGAACCGGGGCGTCTCCCTCACGGACCTGATCCAGGAGGGGAACGTCGGCCTGGTTACCGCGGCCCGGAAGTTCGATCCCGAGCAGGGCGTCAAGTTCATCTCCTATGCGGTCTGGTGGATCCGGCAGGCCATCCTGGCATCGCTGGCCAACCACGGCCGGCCGGTGCGGGTGCCGCTGAACCGGGCGTCGGACCTTGCCCGGATCTTCCGCGAGAAGGAGCGACTCAAGCAGGAGCTGGGGCGGGACCCGACCAGCGAGGAGTTGGGCAAGGCGACGTTCCTCACCCCGGCTTTGGTGGAATCGCTCCAGACCCTCAACGCCGCGGAGATTCGGCTCGACGCGCCGATCGGCGACAGCGAAGACTCCCAGTTGGTGGAGCGCTTCATCACCGAGGAAGCGGCGGAGCCCGAGGTGGAGGTCGAAAACCGGCTTCTGACGGAGGCCGTGACCAACGCGCTTGGGTCGCTGGAGGCGCGCGACGCGCGGGTTCTGAGGCTGTACTTCGGACTCGAGGGCGAGCGCGAGCACACCCTGGAGGAGATCGGCAACCTCCTGGGCGTCACCAGGGAGCGTATCCGACAGCTCAGGGACCGGGCGCTGCGGCGCCTGCGCGAGGGGGATCGGGGCAAGGCCCTGAAGTCCTTCGCGGCGTAGGCTCCCGACCAACGCGTTGACAGCTCCAGCGCTCGAACACCCCCGCGGCGGCCCAGCCGGCGCGGGGGTGTTCTCGTTGGGACCACGGGCGGCACGGCCTGGCGCGCCAGGTCAGCGGGCCGCGTCACCTGCGGGCGGGCACATGAGGGCCGCGTGACGACCGGGCAGGTCATCGAGACCGTGGGCGGCGTGTACACGGTCCGCACCGCCGCGGGCACGGTAGAGGCGTCTCTGAGGGGCCGGCTCAAGCACTCGGGGGCGGTCCCGGGCAAGGTGGTTGTGGGGGACCGGGTCGGGGTCGAGGCCGTGTATGGGGGCGGACACGTCATCGAGTCCGTGCTGCCAAGGGAGACGCATCTGGTCAGGCGGGCCATGGGGGGCCGGATGGCCAAGGTGGTGGCGGCCAACCTCGACCGTCTTCTGGTGGTGGCGTCGGTTGCGGACCCGCCTCCGTCTCGCAGCGTGATCGATCGCATGCTGGTCATGGGCGACTCGGGTGGGATGGAGAGCTGTCTCGTCCTCAACAAGGTGGATCTGAGTTCGGGCCGCGCCGTGGCGGCCGATCTGTCGAGGGAGTATCGGACGGCGGGCTATGCCGTGTTGTCGACGTCGGTGGTGAGCGGCGAAGGGATCGACGCCTTCCGCGAGGTGATCCACGCCGGGTCGTCGGCGCTGGCGGGGCCGTCGGGGGTGGGGAAGTCTTCACTCCTCAACGCGGTGGAGCCCGCGCTCGCACTGAGGACGCGGCGCGTCGGAAAACGGTCGAAGACGGGTAAGCACACGACGGTTTCCAGCTCCCTGATTCCCCTGGCCGGAGGCGGCCATGTGGCGGACACCCCGGGGTTTTCCGATGTTGGGCTCGGGGATGTCGCACCGGAGGCACTCGACCGATGTTTCGTGGACTTCCGTCCTTTCCTTGGGCAGTGTCACTTCAAGGACTGCCGGCACGCTCATGAGCCCAACTGCGCCGTTCGGACGGCGGTCGAGGAGGGGCGCATTCAGAGGCTCCGCTATCGGAGCTACCGGACGATACTCTCGGAGTTAGCATGAACCACGAACCTCCAATGCCCGGCGAACCGAGAGCAGTCGGCACACCACGGCATCGTGCGGGGGGCGAGGATCCGTCGCACACGTTGCTGGATTCCAACCGCTTCCGCGAGATCATGGGCCACTACCCCACCGGTGTGACAGTCGTGACCGCGGTGGATCGGGACGGCGCTCCCGTGGGGCTCACGGCGAACTCGGTGACGTCCGTGTCGCTGGATCCGCCGCTCGTCCTCGTGTGCGTGTCGGAGCAGTCGGCCTCCCTGGGCGCCATCCTCGCCAGCGGCACGTTCGCGGTGAACATCCTGGGCGGCGGCGCGGCGGAAACGGCCGTGCGCTTTGCCGGAATGGACCGGGAGGACCGCTTCGACGGCATCGCCTACACCGTCAAGGAGGGTGGTGGTCCGATCCTCGAAGGGGTGCTGGCCTGGATCGCGTGCGGCCTCTACCGGACGTTCGAAGCCGGTGACCACCTCATCCTGGTCGGCAAGGTACTGGACGGCGCCGGTGCCGAGGGTGATCCCCTCCTCTTCTTCCGAAGCCGATATGAGACCCTCGACGCGGCGCTGACCACCACAAGGAGGGGGGTGGAAGGCCGATGAATGCGCGGCGGACCATCTGGATCCCATCGCTGCTGGTCGGGATCGCCGTCGCGACCGCGCTGGGCACCGCTGCCGGTGTCCTCCTCTACGATGACCAGGGCCTGTTGCGGGAGGTCCGGCAGGTGTTGAGCACCGAAGGCGACTCGGGGTCCCTGCCGGGTCTCCTTCTGGGCGATTCCCAGGGCTTGTTGCGCGCGTTCGGAGTGCTGCTCGGCGTGGCTGCGACTTCGCTTGTTGCCGGACTTTGGGTGGGCACGGTCTCCCGGGACGACGAGACTGTTACCTCGGCGGCCCGCGGATGGATGGGGCTCCTGGTCGCACTCCTCCTCGGAGCCGGCTATGCGGCTCTGTGGGAAGCGCTGGACGGGTTCGGCGGGACGGCGGCCGCTCAGGGGGCGGGACTCGCCCTGACCGCCGCATTGCCCGCGTACTTTGCCGGGGGCGTATGGGCCGGCCTCGGCAGCTTTGCCGAGACTCTGGGAATCCGCGCAAAGAGGCAGGTGGGTGCAGCCGGGATCCTGGGGGTCGTCATCGGCTGTGTGCTGGTCGACGCCTTTCTGGGCCAGCCGTTGTTGGCGGTCACCGCCTTCCTGGGGGCAACGGTGCTGGCGTCGGCCGGGGCACGGTTTCAGGGCTGGATCTTTGATCGTGTGCCTCGGCGGCGGCTGGTGTTGCGGGAGCCCGGACGTCCCGAGCTTCGTTTCGAAGTGTGGCAGACGGCGGTTCCCGAAGAGGCGGTACGGCTGCTCGTCGAATCCGGACGCGACCTTGCGGTCGATCCGCCTCCCGGCGGAGACTGGAGGCGAGCCGTGGCTGGTACGCTGAGGCCCGACGAACCCGTATTGTTCATCGGCGCCGGGAGCTGGTTTATTCCCGGGGAAGACCGCGAGTGGAGCGTGTACGAGACGGACACCGCAGTTGCGGAGCTGGCCGCGAAAGGCTTCCGCTGGGGCGAGGGTGCTTTGGTCCGGTCACCCGTTCCGGAGGTTCCCGGCCATACCGTGGTCGCAGAGTGGGGGGCGCTGGGAGACTCGCTGGCACACACGCTTCCACTCGGAGAGTTGCTGGCCGCGCTATGCGAAGCGGAGGTCTTCCGGGTGTGGATCCGCCGGCGCCGCGGCGGCAATCCCGACATGCTGGTGGAAGCGGGCCGGCAGGCGGGCCTTGATGTTTCACGCTACCTGGGCGCCGTGCCCGCGGTGGCGGGTCCTCCTCGCCTGGCGGCGCGGGGGGACGAACTCTGGTGCTTCAGCCAGCCGTCGCAGTCACCGGGACCCCTTGCGGGGATGACGATGGCCCCGGTACCGGGTGATGCTTCAGGAGAACGGAGCGTCTCGTGAAAGTGGCTCACCTTTCGGACCTGCACCTGGGTTACGATGGTCAGGGGGCGGAGCGCGGTGCGGATGTGCTGCGGATCTTCGAATCCACCCTTCAGGGAGTCGCCGAACTCCGCCCGGAGCTGGTGGTCATCGCGGGAGACGTGTTCGACCATCCCGACGTTACGGCTTCTCCCATCGCCACGTTCACAAGCGCGGTCCGCAGACTTCGCGACACCCTCCCCGAAGTTGTCGTCGCGGTAGTGGCGGGAGTGCGCGACACACCCCTGGATCCGCGCCGGCACGGGCCGTTGACGGTGATCGGCGCCCAGGACCGTGTAGAGGTCGCGTCCACGAGGGTGAGGCGCCTCGGCCTGCGGGACGGCGAGGTCAGCGTCACTCTCGTTCCCCACGCGGCGTTGATGACCTCGGGCAACCTGAAGCTGGCCCCCGATCCGGCGGCCAGGTGGAATGTCCTGGTGATCCACGCGGCTCTGGCCTCCGAAGCCTCTCACGCGCACGGGGTCCGGACCCGGGGCTGGGACTACGTGGCGCTAGGCTCCAATCATGCCCACACCCGGGTCGCGGATCGGATCAGCTACTCGGGATCCCTGGAGCGCATAGGCCAGGATCCCTGGGAAGAGGCGGCGACGGACAAGGGCTTCATCACCGCACGGCTGGACTCGGGCGAGGTTCGCTTCTGGCCGGTACAGGCGCGGGCGGCCGTGAGCCTCGCCCCCGTAGAGGCGACGGGAGGGGGGGCGGCGACGGTGGCCCGCCGGCTGAACGAGGCTTTGGCAGGCGTCCCCGGGGGCATCGACGGGAAACTCCTGAGAGTGCCGGTCCGGGGACTCTCGGCCGATGACATGGCCGCGCTGGACCGGGAATTGCTGGCCCGGGTGCGTCGCCGTGTCGCGGAATTGAGGGTCGACGCGCTCCCGGGACAGGGTACGTCGCATGGCAAGGGCGGTCGAGGGGCGTGGCGCGGCTCCCCGCCAGGCGACGAGGCCGTCGGCGACCTGCTGATTCCTGTCGGCCGCCTGTCTCGGGGTGGTGAACCGGCGCGGGCATGAGGATCTCGGCGCTCCGGACCGGATCGGGCGGTCCCCAGCTGGATCTGCGGCACGCCCGGGGACTGGTGGCATTCGTCGCCGGGGGCGATCCGCTTTGGAGCGAGTTCATGTCGGCGCTCGAAGACGCGTACGCGAGCCAGGGCCGGTACCGCGGCGCCGGACCACTCGTCCTCGCCGGGGAGGGGCCGCTCCAGGTCGGCTCGGACGGCTTCGAGTCGCTGTTGCACCCGATCCTCGGGGCGCACGCGCTCTCGCGGGAAGAGTACGCCGCAATCTGGTTCGGCGCCGGCCCGGCGAAGGTGTGGCTCGCGGCGGCGGGGACCCTGCTGCAGGGACCCGACGCGACCCGTATGACCCGGGAACCGGGCCGCGCGCCGGCGAGTGAAGGAGATGCGGCCACGCCCGACGCGGCGTCCCTTACGAAGTGGGTGCGGCGCCTGGCCCGCGAAGCCCGTAATGAGGCCGCGCGGCTGCGGCGCTCCCGCGCGGGGACGGAGCAGACCGAGGCGCGGCTGCGCGAGCTGCGCGAGGAGCTGACCGAAGTGCGGGGAGAGGTCGAGGCGGGGATGATGAAGTGGGTCCGCGAGCGGCAGGATGCCGAAACGCGGCTGCACCTCTACCGGGATCGGGAGCGGGAGCTGCGCGCACAGCTCAAGGCGATCGACGAGGCGGGAGAGGAGGCCGTGTGCGGGGGCTGCGGCCGGGGCCTGGGTGATCTCTCGGCCGCGGTGCGGGAAGCCCGCAGCGAGGAATGGGAGGCCGTGGTGCAGGATGGACGCTGGTGGCGCCGGCGGCGGGACCAGCTCGAGTACAAGCCCGACGACCTCAAGGCGATGGAGAGCCGCGCCCTGGCGCTGGACGCCGAGGTGGACGACCTCTCCGAAGAGTTGGAGCGGCGCAGTGTGCAGGCCCTCCAGCTGGAAGCCGCGAACGCCCGGCTGGAGCAGCTCACGGAAACGGAGGCCGTGCTGGTGGGGGGTACGGGGGGCGGTGCGGGGACGGGGGGGGACGGGGGGGAGGGCGCGGAAGCGGCGGGCGAGGCCCGGGCGGTCCGCGCGCGACACCGTGCTGCCACGGCGAAGGCCGTCAGGGACAGGATTCACGGGAAGTTCGTATCCCTGACGGGTGGCCGGCTAATGGGCGTGTTTCCGACGATCTTCGCGGCCTGGGCCGAAGACGGGCGAAGGGGTGGGGAAGACTTCGCGATACTGGAGTTGTCCGCGCGCATCACGTTGGCCGAGTTGGCGGTGAGCGCCGGGATGTCCCCGGGCTCGGTGATCTTCCCCGCCGGGCTCGACCGGGTGAACCGCGAAGATCGTCCGCGCGTGCTCGCCGACCTTGTGCGCCTGTCGCGCCACATCCCCCTGGTGGTCGTCAACGCGACCGCGCGTGTGGCGGCTGCCGCACCCGAGTGCTTCGACTTTCTCTACCGGATTGACGATCCGGCCCGAGGAAGCCATATCCGCCGCCAGGAATCGGGACTGGGGACGATCTGGCTTCAGGGAGGCTGAGACCCCCGGGTCCCGCCACGGACTCCTGCCCTCAGCCGGCTAATCCGTGCCGGGCACCGTCCCGAGGCGTCTCCATGCGTCGTAGCGGGATCGGAGCTCTTCCATACGGTCGACGGGAGCGCCTTGGCGGGCCGCGTGCTGGTACAGCGAGTAGTAGGCCCAGGCGTAGTAGTTGGGGATCCCGATCGTGGACCTGTCCGGCCAGTAGTCCCAATCGTCCGGGATGCCGGATCTGTGGATGTACACCCGGTCCGCCAGCACGGCGGTGCGATCGATGTCCAGCCAGGGGCCCAGAATCCCCGCCAGGGGGGACGTGTCCAGGTTGCGCACGACGCCACGGGGCTCCAGCTCGGCGGGGTCGCCCGGCCACACCATGAACGCCAGGCCCTGCCGGACTACGTGCGGCCCGAGCCCGAAAGTGCTCGCCGCGCTACCGCTCGAGGCGAAGTAGACCGGCCTGTCGCCCAGCGAATTGGCGATGGCCGCGAGCGTGAACTGATGCCAGGGATACATGTACTGGCCGCTGGACATCGTAGCCGTGATCGGTCCCAGGTTGACCGTCTGATCCGCTTCAATGGGCACATAGCTCCGCACCACCTGGTCTATCGTGGCATCGTCCAGGTCGGTGCGGAAGATCGACCGTGTGGGAAGCCGAACGGGTTCGGCCAGGACGATGGGCACCTTTCCCGCGGCTTCCGCCTCGGCGGGGTCGTGGGTGTACATCGCGCCCGTGTTTTCGGCGGTGTAGGGGCGCTGGCAGATGATTCGGGTGGGGTCGGCGTCGGGGTCTTCTCCTGCTTCACAGGGGCGAGTCAGGCCGCGAAGCTGCTTCACGTACCAGGGGGTGTTCAGGTAGGACGTCACCGCGACCGTTACGTCGCGCCTGATGCCTTCGACCTCCTGCAGGTACCACAGCGGGAAGGTGTCGTTGTCGCCATTGGTGAAAAGAAGCCCGTACGGTTCCACGCTCATGAGGAGGTTGTACGCCCAGTCACGGGCCGAATAGTCGTGAGACCTGCGGGCCCGGCTGAAGTTGAGGACGAACGGGATCAGGGCCAGCACCAATACGGGCGACGCCAGGGCCAGCGAGCGTCCCGACGCACGGACCACCCGGTCCCACAGGCTGGCGATGCCGATTCCCGCGATGAGTCCCCACACCGAGAAGCCGGCGACGAAGAAGTAGTCCCGCTCCCTGACTTCCCTGATGCCCTGCGCGGTGGTCGCATTCGTCAGCTCCATCGCGCGGCGCAGCGCCTCTCCCTCCCGGGGGGCCTGCATCGAGTAGCCGTACTTGAAGTTGAGGTAGAAGACGAGTCCGGCGGAAAGGACGGCGAAGAGGGAAACGATGTAGGCCCAACTCGCCTTGTCGCGCCGGTAGTGTTCCACCATGCCCAACACGCCGAGTGCGATGAAGAGCGCCGTGAGCGCGATGCGGCCCCTGCCGAAGACCATGTCCTCGGAATCGATCCCCCGTGCCCACTGCCAGTCGAAGTATTGGAGCCAGTTCCCCACCTGCGACGAAAGCGGAGCCAGACGGGGAAGAAGGGGAGGCTTGTCGTACTGGTCCCTCTGTAGCGCCGACGAGAGGTCGTCGCATCCACCGTTGCCGTAGGTGACGATGCTGCCCAGCGCTTCGCCGATGTTCTCGCACGTCGGCTGGGCCTCGTTGATCACGGGGCCGAGTTCCGAGCGCACCGGGAGAAAAAGGTGGATGCTGAGCCCCAGGATGATGGCGGGAATGCCGACGAGGTACAGACGCGGGTTGAGAAGCTGTCTCGGGCGCACGAGGGCCACGAACACGAAGAGCGCCGGGGCCGCGAGGAACGCCATGAGGTGATTTCCGACAGACAGTGCCAGGACGAACATCATCAGGACGAGGATGTTGTCGTTGCCGTCCTGGCCGATTCGCTCGCGCCACCGGAAGGCGAGCCAGGAGAGGAGAGCGATGGTGAGGAGGGAAACCGTGTACACCTTCTCGTTCACGTTCGACTGGTTCCAGACGGTGAACGCGGTTGCGCTGACCAGAACCGCGGCGAAGGCACCGATGAGCCGGAAGCGGCGGTCGGGCGAGAAGTGTCTGAGAATGTGGTGCACCACCAGGAACCAGAGTCCGTGCGAGAGAGCGCCCATCAGCGCGGAGAAGAGGTTGATCCTGACCGCGGTGGAGAAGCCGAAGATACCCAGGAAGATCTCCCAGGTACGTGCCAGGACCACGAAGAGCGGATTCCCGGGGGGGTGGGGGATGCCCAGGATGTGCGCGGTCGCGATGTACTCGCTGGTGTCCCAGAAGGCCGTGGTGGGAGCGAGGGTTGCCGCGTACAGGATTCCCACCGCGCCGGCCGCGACCGCCGCCCACCGATAGGGCGGAGGCCCGTCAGGCGTCACCCCAGTAGCTGTCGGCTGTCGAGGCATCAACGCTTCTCCTTCGTTATCGTTCGCGGGCGGCCCGCCCGCCATTCTTCCGTGATCCCTCCAAAGGTACCCGGTATCCGTTCACCTCGCCGCCTTCACCGTTGAACGCCAACCCCTCACTCGAGTCCTTCCGCGAGGGCGTCGCCCCCGGATCCCGGATTCCCGTCTGGTGCGAGTTGCTCTTCGACTCGGATACCGCGGTCACCGCGTATCACAAACTGCACAACGGCACCTTCGGCTTTCTCCTGGAGTCGGTGGTGGGGGGTGAACAGTGGGCCCGGTACAGCTTCCTGGGAAGCCATCCGCGCGAAGTGTGGATGCTTGAAGGTAGCGACCTTTCCACCTGGAGCCCCGGAGAGGGGTGGCGCCGGCGCGACTCGGCCGATCCCCTGGAGGAACTGCGGGAGCGGCTGGCCGACGCGACACCGCGACCCGATCCCCGCCTTCCCCGATTCTGGGGCGGAGCCGTCGGCTACTTCGCCTACGATCTGGTGCGGCGAATCGAGCGGCTCGGACCGGCGCCCGACGACGATCAGGGACTGCCGACGGCTGTGGTCATGTTCTCCGACGTCGTCGTTGCGGTGGACAACCTCTACGGGCGCGCCAAGGCGATCACCACGGTCGAGATCGGCGACGACGACGACCCGGCCACCGTCGAGCGTCGCTACCGGGAGGCCGTGGCCCGGCTGGAAGCGACCGTTAAACGCCTCCGCTCCGGGGCCGGCCCCGACCCCCTCGAGTTGGCGTTCGAGCGGGCGGCGACATCGGTCGCCTACACCAGCAACTTCGCCCCCGCCGCTTTCAAGGACGGGGTCCGGAGGATCAAGGACTACATCGTCGCGGGCGACGCCTTTCAGGTGGTGCTGAGCCAACGGCTGTCGACATCCTTCGGCGAGCCGCCGTTTCAGCTGTACCGGGCGCTTCGAAGCATCAATCCATCGCCATACCTGTATCATCTGGACCTGGACGGCTTCAGCGTCGTGGGCTCGTCACCGGAAGTCCTCGTCAGGCTGGAGGACGGCATCGTTACGGTGCGTCCCATCGCGGGGACACGCAGGCGAGGCAGGACTCCGGCGGAGGATCGCGCCCTCGCGGGCGAGCTCGCGCGGGACGAGAAGGAGCTCGCCGAGCACCGCATGCTGGTCGATCTCGGCCGGAACGACGTGGGGCGCGTCTCCGAGTACGGCACTGTCAGCGTTCCCGAGCTGATGCAGGTCGAGCGCTACTCCCACGTGATGCACCTGTGCAGCCAGGTCGAGGGGCGCGTGCGGCCCGGCCTCTCCGCGATCGACGTCCTCAGCGCCTGCTTCCCGGCGGGAACCGTATCCGGTGCCCCCAAGGTTCGCGCGATGGAGATCATCGACGAACTTGAGCCCACCGCCCGGGGAATCTACGCGGGTGCGGTCGGCCACATTGGCTGGGGCGCGACCCAGATGGACACCGCCATCGCAATCCGCACCATGATCGTCCGGGACGGCGAGGCCCACGTTCAGGCGGGGGCTGGAATCGTCGCGGACTCGGAGCCGGAAGCAGAGTTCCAGGAGACGCTGAACAAGGCTCGGGCTCTTCTGCGAGCCGCGGCGATGGTAACGCGGCCAGCTCGACGGCAGCCCCTGGAAGAGCGCTGACGCCACCGGGCCTGACGTAACGTCAGGGTCGCTGGCGGCGGAAGAAGCGATTCCGCGGCTCGCCGGAGGGTCCCCCGAAGAGGGGATGCCGTCGCCCACGAACGATCTCGATAATATCACGATATGGATTTATGAAATCGCGCATTCATCGTGATCGTAAGGCAACAGCACGACGTGTCAATCCCTTCAATGAGGATAACACACAGAACGGTGCTTCGCGGAAATGCCTTGGCTCTGTTCATGAAAGGCTGAAAGGGGGTTGACCAGATGTTGAACCGATTCTGGCCCAGTGCCGCGGTGGCATGCCTGGTGCTTGGGGCCTGCACTTCAGACGCCCCGGAAGTAGTAGCACCAGTTGTTGAAGCCACGCTTCACGATGAGGCGCAGGCTCAGACTGCCGTGACCCATGCGCTCACAGACCGTGAAATCCTCGAAGTCTTCTATCACGCTACCGGGGGTCCGGACTGGTACTATCAAGGCGGCTGGATGTCCGAACCGCTGATCGAGCACTGGAACGGCGTCAGCGTGGATACGGCTGGCCGGGTGCGAGAGTTGTGGATCAATGACAACAACCTGTCCGGGTCGATTCCGCCGGAACTTGTCTCACATGATGTAACACACGATGTTCCAATAGTTTAAGTAATCTCACCCTAAACGACGTATCACTTACGATATGCATTTCTGAGCGAGAAACTATCGGACTACATCGGACGTGGATGGTAAACCGTATTGGTCACGCCGTGGGTTCGATCTCCTGCGGGTTTGCCCTCGACGGCGACCGAGCAACCGACGAGGCGGCTCCCATCCACCACCATCGGGTCGCGGAGCGGCGAGCCAAGACAGAGCCGTGGTGCCGGAACGATATGGTCGATCCCCAGCTGCGAAGGGGGGCGGGCACGACTGAACGGCGGATGTCCCGCTCCGGGAACGAAACGCCGACCGCCGCAACTGCGTAAACCGTTCATACGGCAAACACTGGACCACACGGGCCCGACGTGCACGCAATCCAGCTCTTCGACCTGACAAAGCGCTACGGGACCAGCACCGCGAAATCGGTGCTGGCAGTGGACCGGATTTCCTTCGCCGTCGAGGAGGGCCAGGTGTTCGGTTTCCTCGGTCCCAACGGAAGCGGCAAGACGACCACTATCGGGATGCTCGTGGGCACCATCAAGCCTACGGGCGGCCGCTTCACCCTGTTGGGAGCTTCCGGCCCCAAGGGCCTCATGGCCGCCCGTGCCCGCGTCG
>Ga0209543_1000261_pt1 | contig 73845 bp, 62 predicted proteins | sample MesohylFT_FD_187296 | JGI IMG/M metagenome (GOLD analysis project Ga0209543, IMG submission 187296) | Host-associated microbial community of the marine sponge Aplysina aerophoba from Gulf of Piran - sponge mesohyl, lysed by freeze-thaw... | ecosystem: Host-associated > Porifera > Sponge >...
CACTGCGGCCTCCCGCGCAAGACGCAACGCCCGCCAAAGGAACCTCGGCGTCGCTCGAACTTCGACGTGCCAGGCCCATTCCACGCCCGTGTCTATTGACGAATCACCCGGTAAACGAAGACCAATCTGCCACCGGTCGCGAAGGTGACGCGGCCGCATCGGTTAGCTCTGGCGGGCGTCTCTGGCCGCTGGCTTCGGTGCTGAAGGGCCAACCGCTTCGGCGCGTCGGAGCCGGCTACGCCGTCAGGCGCGGATCTTAGACGGACGCTGCACGCCGTCGAAGTCGACCACGCGGGGATCGACCCCGTCGCCGGCCGGGGGCAGCCTGCCGAGGCCTCGCCCCGCCGTTCGACGCAGCCAACTGCGGAACGCGACGACGCTCGCTGCGGCGGCGCCGGCTCGAACGTTCTGCGCGACGCAGCGCGAGTTCCTCGATGGAGATGCGTCGCGGATCCGGCGAGGGGCCTGACGAAACGACTCGCGTGAGGATTCCCGTACCTGACCGTAGCTGGCCCAGGCGGTCCCCTGGAATCCTGACCAGAATTGCACACGGAATTGGTCATGGCCTCGCGCGGGTGTTCATGGGATCCCGTTGATAACAGCCGGTTGTCCGCAGTCGGCGGATTGCGCACCGAAACCCACGCATCATCGCGACTGCGCGACGGGATCTGCCTTGGAAGTCCACGCCGACCAGTACGCGGCTGGCCTTATTATCGGCGCCGCCGAGTCCGTCGCGAGCGGCCCGGTCGCCGTCGACTTCCCTACGACCGAGGGCGCCTCAATATGCTGATCCGCTCACCCCTGCCAGTTCCGCGAGACTCCAGTGCGCTACTTTCCAGGTCGCCACTGCAATGGTCTGGGACCTCATCGGCGCCTGCGTGCCACGCCTGACAACGGTCTGGAACCTCACCCAACCGCCGTTGCGTTACCGCTGGTTCCGGCGGTTCCGGCCCCTATTCCGTTTCCATCGCCATCGTGAACCCCGGGTTAAGGTCAGCAAAATCATTGGGATGCTGAGAAGCTAGGCGCTGATCGAGGCTGAGAAGATTGATATCAATCAACTGGTAGACCGCCCCGCCGTGCAGCAGCCGCAGTACCTCCGACAACGCCAACGTCCCTGCGATCGTGCCCACGAACGGCGCTCCGACCGCCTTGCCCGCGAGTAGTGTCATACCGCAGCGATCAAGCACGCCGTCCTTCATGAGCTTCGCATATGCGGGTCGGTCCTCGACCCTTTCTCCCTCCCTTTTCTGCTTCCAGATGTCGGCTGCGGCGCGCCGCCCCGGCAAGACGTGAAGGCGCATGGCGCGGAAGTCACGATGCCCGCGTCCGAGACCGGCTTCTACGACAAGGTCAAAACCAACTTGATCCAGCGCCTGTCGACCTGCTCCATTGTCGAGCCCGCAAAGCGCAACCGCCGGTTCATCCGCCTGCCGTGTGAAATCTGCCGCGAACATCCGCTCTTGGAGAGAGGTCGCAAAGCCACGGCGCTCAGCCCACGCCGCCATCGCCCGTGTCTTTTTTTGACCGATCATGGCAGCGTCGGTGAGAATGGAGGTGCTCTCCGTCGACTCGGCAATAACGTCGATATCCTGCAGGACCAGCGCAACGTCAGTGGGGTTCCTATAGGGCAGCAAGCCGAGCCCCCACAGATATGCCTGACCTAGATGCCCCAGACCGATCAGCCAGAGGCGCGAGGGCAGATAGGTTAGCGCTGGTTCGCTTTCGTCAGGCTGCAACCAGTCAGCCTCCGGACCAGGGCGCCACAACGAAAGCCCCAACGCCCGTCGCCCAGCCGCGGGCATCCCGCCGCTTACAAAAAGGAATGCCTCGTTGACGGCTAGTCCCGCCGCTAGCATTCCGCTCAACGGCATCGCGCCCTCACCGCCCGGCTCTAGGTCTGAATGGACTGGCAAGATGCCGCCCCGCCAACCCACCGCTACGGTGCGCACACAAAAGCCCGCTCGCCGTTCGCGCACACCCCCGCCGATCATGATCGTCGGCGTCTCCCCAACCACATTACCAAGTGTGACGCCCAGCGCCTCGACCGCGTCCCCTAACGTGGGACCGAACGGTATCGCCAGCATCAGCGGTGCTTCGAGCGGTCCGGTGACGGTAACTCCACCGAGAAATACTCGACGGCCAAGGGCGACAGCTGTCAGCAACGCCGCCTGCTGCACAGGATCGGAGACGTCAGCGGGACCGATCTCTACTCGCAGCCGATAGCTCCGAAACAGCGCCTCCGCTTCAGTGACGCTCGCGGTGGTTCCGCTATCGATGGCGTGTTTGATCAGCCGATGAAGTGAGTCTGCTGAAATCTGCGCGGTCACGATCCCTCACCCCTCTAGCTCTAGAACAAGCCGATGTGAAGAAATTGGCGGCGCGCGGACGGCTGCACTGTGTCCCACTGCTTGCCGCCCCGATATCGATAGATGCCGATGGCCCGCCGTGGCTGGGCGCCCGTTGCGAAACGCGGCAAGATTAGCGCGATGTGCCCAGCCTGACAGATCATGGGGTGCGCACGGTCGGAATCACTCTGGCCCGACCCGCCGGGATGCACGTGGACATCGGCCACAACGGTCAGTCCGCGCGCTTTACAGATCGCCCAGAGGTCGCTGAAGTAGCGTCCATCGAACCGGACGATACCGCTGTCGAGCGCGTGCGGATCGAGATCGTCATAAAGCACAAAGTCCAGTATCCGGGCGTTGCCGCCGTCGCGATAGCCAAGCAAGAACGCCCCACTCTCGCGGCCGCAACGGCGGCCACGTTCGAGCAGCTTCGCCTTCAGGCGGCGCCACAGAAACCAGGAACACGACAGTTCATGCCGCGGAGCGAAGAGGCGACGCATAGTCGCGCGATTGAAGAAGTTCATGGACGAGCTCCAGGTACTGGACGATCCCGCTGGCGGGACGCCAAATCTTCGCTGGCATCTCGCGACGCCAGTTGTCGTGACCGACGAGACTCTCGCGGTCACACGGCAGATAGAGGGCGCTCCCGTTCTTCCAGTCGGTGCGAAAGACCGCCGAGACACGACCGCCATGACCCCGAGGCCACAAATCGAACGCAAGAACCGCATTGGTCTTCATGTTCCACGGGCCACCGGTCGGCGCGGTCTGTGGGTAACCGGAGCAGTTCAACCGAAGCACATATTCTCGGTCGTCCTTGGCAACCACGCCTAAGAAAGCGAAGGGCCACGCCACCCTGACCAGCCGCCAGCGGCCCTCCGCCTGTCCGAGGCGGAACGCGGCCTTCGCCACGTCCGCCTCGAAGGCCCTCTGATCGGGACCGATCACGCGACACCCATGACTGCGCCGTTGACCCGCTCGTCCGGCACTAGATCGAAAAACAGCCTGTCGGCCTTCTCATCGGTCAGCACGCCGATGTGGGTCCCAGGCGCCGGCCGGTCATGCGTGCCTGCGACCTGCAGCACGTGCTCGCCGGCCTCGTCCTCCGACATGCCGAACTCCTTTTCCGCCGCCCAGCGCTTCACCCGCGCGACCGTGGCACTTGGCGGAAAATGGCACTCCACGGTCTTGCCGTTGAACATCACCGTCACCTTGACGTGGCGGCAGCGGTGGATGTGGACCTTCAGTCCCTTGGCGGTTGCGTGGTCCTTGACGAGCACGCTCTCGTCAATGGGCTCGTCCTCGTCCTCGATGAAGAGCAGCGCATCGTCGGGGATTCGGTACTTTTCGGTGAGGCGGGCCTTGAGGACAGCGAACGTCGCCTCCATCTCGAGTTCGATATGCACGATCTCGCCGACGCCTTCGCCCTGGCAAAAGAGATCGACTGATTTCATCGCGTTGCACTCCGGGGATCGACGTGCGAGGCGGGATTGCCCGGCTTCGTCCCTTACCCGCTTGATCGCCAGCAGACCAGGAACCCGGAAGGGTCACTTCCGTGCGAAATTACTCGAGCTCAAGTGCCCCGGTCGGAGAGGAGGGGCAAATGAAGAAGTGAGGGCACCGCGGGCACGTCACGGGATCCACCTCCGGCGGAAATTTGCCGGCGGCGATACTGGCCAACATGGCATCGCTCTTCTTCTGTCGGTTACCCAGCTTGGTCCCGCTGACCATGACGGTCTCATGAATCTCGTCGGTCAGATGCAGCGCCTGCACAACAGCGCGGCCGCCAAACCGATTTTGGGCCGCAAGGCGGTAAACGGTGTATTCTAACCGGTCGTATTCGTCGCTCCGCTTGTAGCCCGTGCGAACCCGGCGGATGACGACAGTGCCATCGGGCGTTTCCGCCATTTCATTGGGCTCCACGAGTACCCGCCCGTTGGGAAATTCGACCGCAAGGGGTTCCGCGTCGCGGAACTTAAGGCCAGCCCCCGCTTTGAGCAACGCCGCGATCAGCCGGGACGCAAGCCTGCGGTAATCGGCTGCGAAGGCATGACCCGCCGGCCCTCGGGCCTGCCAGATGGCTTCGAAGGCGGTTTCGGTGTCATCCAAATCAGGCTCGCCCATACTCCGCGCATCGGCAAGCCAGCGCAGCAAATCGTAGAGACAATCATGCGTGCGCGAGAACGCCGTGGGCTTGCGGGCGCTGCCCAATCCCAGAACATGCGTATAGTAGAAGCGTCGCGGACATTTCTGGTACGAGCCCAGACGGCTATCCGTTACTGCCCAATCGGTTGGCCAGGAGATTGCGATTGGCTGCAGCCGCGGGGCGTTTGCGGGGAGCGCCAGTCTTGGCGGGTTGGCTACCTCCTGGACGTACCGCGCCGCAAGCCATTTCAGAAACGGCGACGGAGAGCGCCCGCTTCCATTTCGCTGTTTTCGCGCATGGTAGAGACGAAGGTATGATCGGGCGCGCGATAGCGCCACGAAGAACAGGCATTCCTCCTCGTCACTATGGGCGCGGTGCGCGCGCTTCGCTTCGTTCTCTAGCGGGGCATTGCCAGATCTGTCGACCATGCCCGTGGGCGGCGGACAACGCTCGCCGCGGTGGGAGTTCGGGAAACTCGCAACCGTCAGTCCAGGGACGTGCACAGCCTCGAATTCAAGCCCCTTGCTGCCGTGGACGGTCATCAGCCGAACGGCATCGAGATGCAGTGCGGCGACTGGGACTTGTCGCAGGTCGCGCTCCTCCGCCAACAACACCAGTTGCCGCACGCGATCCAGAGTACGCTGGATCGGTAGTCCCATCCTCACCGGACTCTGCTCACGCACAAAGTTCAGGAATTGCCAGACTGCCACAGCACGCATGCGCTCCCTTACGGACGTGGCATTGCCCAACTCCTTGGCAAGATCCGTACGGTCGAGGAGAAAGATAGCGAGAAACTCCCAGGCCCTGGCACGCGAACACAGGCCTTTCAGATCGGCGGCCAGGCGCTCGATGCCTTCCCGTCCCGATGTTGACAGCCCGGGTGCCTTCACCCCCTCCGCCAGCCGCGCCAACGAGGGTTTCTGAAGAGATCTAAGAAATCGGCTCACACAGTGCACATCCTGTAACGTCAAACCATATCGCGGCATCGCTCCGACCCTAACCAGTGCGTCGCCGAACGGGTCTACGGCTATGCTGAGTACGGCCAGCAGGTCACGAATCTCCTCCCGCTCAAACAAGCTGCCGAAGTGAAGGACAGGGATGCCGCGCACCTCAAGCGCCGAGGCAATCTCGTTCAGCCGTCGGTTGGTGCGACAAAGGACGGCCTGGTCCCGAAGCCTCATCCCCGCCCCCTCCAGTTGACGGATGCTCGCCGCTACGCCCTCGGCTTCATCAGCCAGCGTCTCGAAGCGACGAATCTCGGGATGGTTCGGCCCTTTGCTGCGAGCGGCCTCCAATTCGAGGGTCAGCATGCCTTTGGATGCGCCCATATGCGGCGCCATGGCGACAAAGCTCTTTACGATCTGCACGGTCGAACGATAGTTAACACCCAGCTGATCCGTTACAGCGCCAGGGTAGTCGGAGCCGAACCGAACCATGTTTTCGGAGGAAGCACCACGAAAACGATAAATCGACTGCCGTGCATCGCCGACGACCCAAAGCCGCTCGCCATTGCCCGCCACCGCCTTCAGCAGACGCGCGCTGGCCCGGTTCACGTCCTGATACTCATCGACGAGGACGTGCCGGTGGCGAAGCTGCACGCCAATGCGCACGGCTTCGTCGTTTTCCAGCAAACGCGCAGGACGCATGATCAAGTCGCCAAAGTCTACGCTGCCATGTTTGCGCAGAGCCTCTTCATAGAGATCGTAAATGTCCGCAATTTCAAGGCACTTCGCCGCGGCAATTCCGGCCGCCACATCACGATCAACCGCTTCCGCTTCCATGGCCTTCGCCAGCGTGCGGTAGAGCTCCGGCCCGACCAATTCGTCCTTTGCGCGAGAGATCGCATTAACGATGTCCCTGAGCACCGTCACCGGATCCCAGAGGTTGCGGTAATGGACCAACGGCAGAGTGGGCAAGATGTCTTCGAGGACTTCGATCGCGTCGCTGCGGTCAAAAAGGGAGGGATTGAGCGCGAGTTCAAGCTTGTCGTGGTAGCGGCGCACAAGGTCGAGACCAAAGGCGTGGAACGTTCCGATCCAGAGTTTTTGCGCCGCCTCTGGAAGAGCCCCTGTCAGCCGCTCCGACAGCTCGCCGGCCGCACGATTGGAAAACGTCAGAATAAGGATCGCGGCCGGATCGATGCCTTCGCCCAGCAGTGAGAGCACGCGCTTGACCAGCGTTCGAGTCTTGCCGGTTCCGGGCCCTGCCTGCAGCTGAAAGGGCTTGCCGCGGTGCGCCGCAGCGCGTTCTTGCGAGGGATCGGGCTCGCCCGAAGACGTTTGCTCGGATGGGGTCTCATCGTCGAACACCATCGGCGGCAGGAGCAAGGCGTCGAAGAGTTGTTGCCGAACCAGCGTTACGTGGAGGTTTGTTCGGTCAGCGATCGATCCGGCGGTCAATTCCTGCTTGAGGTGTAGCTGGCGCACAAAGGCGCGCGGGAGCAGAAGCTCGCGCGCGTAAACGTTCGCCTGCAATTCACGCCGCTCACGCGGACCGTAATCCTCGACACGCGGTAGACCAACTGGCGCAGCCTCGATGCTTCGGGAAGGGTCGATATCCGAGCCGGCACAGGTCACGGATCCAGCGTGTAGTTCGGAGTGCCCAAGTTCGTGCGCGACCAGTAGCGCTCGGCTCGTAAAATTGCCTACCTCTTCGCAGCAGATCGTTCCGCTTTGGTCGTCGTACAGAGCCCGTGCGCCCTTGAGTGCCGGGTCCCCTTGCGGCAACCATACGAGGTTCAGATCCCGGTGTTCCACTGCAGCTTCAACAAGGGTGAGTAGATCGAACGGGTCTTTCCCTCCGGAAAGCAACTCCTCATGAAGTGCCGCTGCCTTAGAACGGATCGGATCGAAGGGGTCCATAAGATCAGAGCTCCAACAGAAACTTCTGCTGGGTCTCGTTCAGACCCGAGCTTCGCACCGCCTCCCCGAAGCTTTGCTGTGCCCCGGTTGATGGCATGCCTTCTGCTTTGAAAAACTGCCCGATCGGTGCTGCCGGTCGCGCGGCGAAGTGCGCCACCACCACATCAAGCGGTGCCGTCAGGTCGTCTGCCACCCGTCTTTGGAAGCCTCCGGTCATTGTGGCGGGGTCGATTTGACGGTCACGCAGCTTGCTAACGAAGACAGTATTGGCGTTCAGCCGCGCGGCAAAAGCGCGGAATTCGTTACGCGACAAACCCGAGAAAGGGTTGGGGGCATCAGCGATGTCCGCACGTGTGCTCCTCGCCTCACCCGCACGCAGCGTCACAGCATGAAGTCGGTTTTGGAAATGGCTCATCGCTCGGCTGACAGCCAGGCTGACGGAACTCGGATCGATTGCCCTTTCCGCATTTTCCACGGGGTGCTCACCGCGCTGGGCGTCTACCGCAATAGCGATAGCGAACTCGGTCAGTTCTTCTCCGAATTGCGGATACCGTCGAACGACGTCGTCCAACAGCTTCGCGTCCGGCACATCCTGCTTTGTGGACAGGACATACAGGGCTTCCCGCAATGCGGGCGGGCTTGCGCGGAGAGTCCGGTTCATAGCTCCTCCTTAAAGCGGGAAAGCCTCGCAGCCGCCCGCGTGAGCCGATTGCGAATCGTTCGTCCCGTGCAGTTGCACCGGGTTGCGGCTGTTTCCTTCTCGGGATCATCGGACTCTTCCGTGTACCCGAGGACATGGACGAGGATGACGGCGTCGCGTTCGTCGGCCGGCAGAGCTTCGATCGCCTTCAGAAAGGGTTCCCGGAGAACATCCCAGTCCTGGGTCGGCAGAATCTTGAATGCATCCGACACGCGGGCGAATGCGTCCTCATAGCCGTCTGGTCCACTTGCCACTTGGGATGGCGGAAGGTCGACCACAGTAATGCCGCGTTTGCGCCGCCGGACGTTGCGGCGAACCGCATCGATGCGCAGGGCCCTGAACGCTTTGTTGAACCGACATTCGTAGAAGTCGAGCTCATCGGGGAGGGCGCCCGTTCCGTCTGTTACGAAAAGATCCGTCAGGTCTTCCAGGATTTCTTGCCGAAGGCCTGTAGCGTCTGGCATTCCACCGTCCGGTACCTTGACCAAGAGATTCGCTTCGCATCGCCTAAGCAAGACTGGCAACACAGCGCCCATCAGCTGTTGGTCGTCAGACCGCCGTCCCTCTCGAACAAGATGGACGAGACACTCGGAGCACAGATAGTCAGGGGCATCGCGATCGACGATCGAGAGGCGAATCTGCAAGTCGGATCGTGAGAGGCAGATGACGCGGTCGATCTGGGCCTCGACGGCAGACGGGCGCGTATACAATTCACCGTCCGCCTCGGTCTTCGTCAACGGTCGAGCCATTTGGCCCCCTTTTCACAACGCTGCAGCGGTTCGTGAGTGTTCAACCCACTTGATCGCACTCCGTCCGGGAACCCGGAAAGCACTCGCCGGCTATTTTGACGTATCGTGGCGATCCGGGGCGTTGCGCGGGGTGATTTTGCCGCCGGGCCGGCCTGCATCAGCCGCGGGACGTCCTCCTCGGGCGTCGCTGTCGGGCCGAAACGCGTCAGCAGCAACGTCACGTGCGTGCTCACCGCCGTCACATCGGCTCGATCTCCGACCAGCAAACCCGTCGTACCGCGCGAGATCCGGGCGGGGGATGTGGACCACGGGGACGGTCGGTACCGGTGGACGAACCTCGGTCTGAACGGCGACGTAGTCGCAGGGTTCGCCAGCGTCGAGACGAACGCGAGCGTCGCCTCGACCCGTCGCTCGCTGGTCGTGGCCGCGAAGTGCCACAGGCCCACGTGGTCGACATCGGACCGCGCGCCGTGCGTCCGGCAGAGCGCGTTATACGGCGCGCGGACCATGAGCGACGGGAACAGTTCCTCCCGGAAGCGATACCGCGCGAGCGCGGCCGGCTTGCGGACCAAACTCCCGACGATGTGGCGGTAGTCGATCGCTGCTCCGCCGAGCCCGGCGACCGCGGCATCCTGCACAGCACTCGGCCGCCATGGCGGATATTATCGTCGGCATCTCCGTCCCGACAGCACTGGCGTACTGGCGAGCGCCCGCGCCTGTCGCTCTTCAACGACCGCTGAATCCCCCACGATTTCGACTGCGGGGGCTCGCACCCGTGGGACTCGGCTTATCATGGGCTACATGATCACCACCGGTCCGGCGCGGCATTCGGGGTGCGGCAAAGCGCAGATCTTCAAGATCCGAGCCGGCGGTCGGCATGGGGCCGGAGGCGGGGCTACCTTGACTCAGAGGCGGGCAGACGTTCGCGACGTTGTGGGGTACACCGTGGGATATTCTCTTCAGGCAGACCGTTAACCGAGTGCATTTGCAGTCACTTACAGAGAGAGTCGCGCTGACCCTGCCGGAGTGACAGCTTCACGACGCGTCCCCGCACGCCGGTCCAGTCCCAGACGTGCCAGCCGTCTTCGATCCGGTACAGGATGCGGTCCAGCCACTGGTGCGCGTCCGGATCGTTCGCCGCACTCGTGTCAATCGCGATTCGCACTCCGCTCCAGCCCCTGCTTTCTCGCGGCGCGCCGAATCGCGAGGATCTCCTCGTAGTCCTCTATGAAGACGCCGTCCGGCCACGTTTCCATCTCGCCGTTCTCTCGAATTCTGATTCTCTCCGCCACGGATCCATGCCCCGGCTCTGCGTGGATCCAGTAGACCAGCACGTGTCCAGCCGGTAGGCGCCCCTCCGCGACCCAGCGCCGAGCGCGGAGTAGGACCATTTCCGAATGTGTCTCGACGACAAGTGGTCGCGTGGGTCCCACCAGGTTCTCCATCAGGAGTTCCGCGATGTCAGCGTGTGCAGCCGGATGGAGTTCGGCTTCCGGATGTTCGATGATGTCGACGCCGGCACCCGCCCGGGGCGAGGTCAGCGCCATGACCACGACCGGCAGAACGTGGGAGAGCCCGCGGCCCGATTGGGCGATGCCTACTTCGTCGTCCCGCAACGGCGTTCCGGTCACAAGATTGGAGTAGCTGCCCTGGGCAACGACGTCGACGCGCACGCCGAACGCCTTGCGGTACCAGTTGCGAACCGAGTCCTTCAACACGTCGTCGCCTGCCAGGGCCAACGGTGCGTCGCGCCCGTCGCATCCGATGCTCGCGGGCGAGTGCTCCGGGGCCAGGAAAGGAGACGAGACAAGTCGCCGCGGGCAACGCAGGTGGCGAACCCCGGCTGCCCAAGCCTTGAGGGTGTCGACATGCGGCGCGATCCACTGCGCGAGTTCATCCGGTCGCTGGGGGATCAACCCTTGCCAGACAACGGTTCGTAGATCGGAACGCGCCCGTGCGCCCGAAATACGGTATGCGGATACTCCGTCGAATCCCTGTCGCTCGGCATGGATCTCTCCGTGGTCGCTCTTCAACCGCCAATCGGAGACTTGCCGCTCGGAAGGCTGCCCCGGCGCGACCACGTTGGTGACGGTGGCGGACAGTGACAACGCGCCACGTTTGCCGGCGAGAGTCACGGAGAAACGCAGCCGGCCATGGGCGGCGCGCCCGGTCACGAGATCCGCGAAGTGCTCCCCGTGTCGAATTCCACCGGATTCCAGAGGAAGCGGTTCACGCGCCTCCCGGTTGGAAGGAGCGAAGCCGCCCGCCAGCAATTGGATCGCCTGGGCCAGCGCGGTCTTGCCGGAATTGTTGGGTCCGACGAGGATGGTCAACGGAGCGAGCTCCAACTCGACCCGCCGAGCATATCCCTTGTACCGTTCGAGAGCTATTCTTCGCAGTTCCACGGCCGCCACATGATAACCGTCCGAATCGGCCCGCTGGTGGTTGGGGTCTGCAGTGACGCCGACCTACGGGTACCCGCGCGGCCCGCTACCCCAGCCGGATGGTCATGTTCGGACGCTCCACCGGCGCGTCGTCGAACCAGCGCGCTGTCACGGTCTTGGTCTCGGTGTAGAAGCGCACCGCCTCCTTGCCGTAGACGTGCTGATCGCCGAAGAACGAATCCTTCCAGCCGGTGAACGAGAAGAACGGCAGCGGCACGGGAATAGGGATGTTGATGCCCACCTGGCCCACCCGGATCTCGCGCTGGAACCGGCGCGCCGCGCCGCCGGAGGACGTGAAGATGGACACGCCGTTGCCGTAGGGATTGGCGTTGATCAGCTCGATGGCGTCGTCGAGGGTCTCCACGTGGGAGGTCACGAGCACCGGACCGAAGATCTCGTCCCGGTAAATCGACATCTCGGGGGTGACGCCGGCGAACAGCGTCGGTCCGACCCAGTTGCCGTCGGGGAAGCCGTCGACCTCGCAGCCGCTGCCGTCGAGGAGACAGCTCGCGCCCTCGGCCTTGCCCCGCTCGATGTAGCCCAGAATCCGCTCCCGCGCGGCGCGGGTGATCTGCGGGCCGTAGCTCGCCCCCTTGTCGTCCCAGCGACCCGGCCGCACGGCCGCCATGGCTTCCTTGAGGTCGTCCAGCCAGTCGGCCGCCGCGCCGACCAGCACGGCGGCGCTGATCGCCATGCAGCGCTGGCCCGCGGCGCCGCAGGTGGCGCCGACGAGGCTCGCGATGGCCTGCTCCTTGTCGGCGTCGGGCAGGATCACCAGGTGGTTCTTGGCGCCGGCGAGCGCCTGCACCCGCTTGCCGTTCGCGGCGGCCGTGGCATAGATGCTCCTGGCGACGGGCGCGGAGCCGACGAAGCTGACCGCGCGCACGTCCGGGTGCGTCAGCAGCGCCTGCACCTGCTCCTTGCCGCCGTGAACCACCTGCACGAGCCCGTCCGGGGCGCCGGCTTCGGCCAGCAGCTCCATCAGCCGGTTGGGGACCGTCGGATCCTGCTCCGACGGCTTCAGCACGAAGGTGTTGCCGCAGGCGACGGCCAACGGGAACATCCACAACGGCACCATGGCCGGGAAGTTGAACGGCGTGATGCCGGCGCACACGCCGACGGGCTGGACGAGGCTGTAGGTATCGATGCCCCGGGCGACGTTCTCGACCGTCTCGCCCATCATCAGCGACGAGATGCCGCAGGCATGCTCCGCCACCTCGATGCCGCGCCAGACCTCGCCGCGCGCGTCCTCCCAGGTCTTGCCGGTGTCCCGGCACAGGAGCCGGGCTATGTCGTCCTGGTTCTTTTTCAGGACGTCCTGGTAGGCGAACAGCAGCCGCGCCCGCTCCGGCGTCGGCACGTCCCGCCAGGTCCGGAAGGCGGCCTTCGCCCCCTGGACCGCGCGGTCCACCTCGTCGGCGGTGGCGAAGGGAACCTCGCAGAGCACCTCCTGGGTGGCGGGGTCGGTCACGTCGATGCCGCCGGCGCTGCTGTCTATGAATCGACCGTCTACGAAGAGCTTGAGCTTGTCCATGGGTCAGGGTCTGCCGCACTCGCGGCGCAAACGATCCGGAAAGTGTACGACGTGCAGTTGTTGTCGCCGACGGCGGTTGATTAAGCGGTACGGCGTCCGATGGCGCCGTCGTACGCCCGCCGTACCTCTTCCGCGATGATGTCCAGCCCGCGTTCCGTCCTCTCCCAGTCGTCTGCGTAGCTGATGCGGATGCACTCCCGCTTGTGCGGCCAGTCGTCGTCCTCGCGCCCCGGAAAGAAGTAGTGCCCGGAGACGACGACGACGTCGCGCTGCTTGAGCCGCTCGTAAAGCGCCGCGTTGGTTATCGGGAGCCCCGGCATCCAGAGCCACAGGAAGAAGGCTCCCTCCGGCTTGTGAATCCTGATGGGATAGTCGTTCAGTCCGGCGCGGAGCCGCTCGACCGCGCGGGCCGCACGCTCCGCGTAGTGGGGTCGGATGACGTCGCGCGCGAGCGGCAGCAGCGCGCCGTTCTCGATGAGCTCGGTGCCGAGCGCCGGGCCGAGCCTGCCCGGCGACAGGCAGTAGATCGCGGTGGCCGCGGCCAGCGCCTCGATGAGCTCCTCGTTCGCGATCACGATGCCGGTGCGGAATCCGGGGAGTCCGAGCTTCGACAGGCTCATGCAGACCACCGTGTGCTCGTCCCACACGGGCGTCGACTCGCCGAACACGATGCCCGGAAACGGCGCGCCGTACGCGGTGTCCAGGATGAGCGGCACGCCGCGGGCACGGGCGATGGCGCCCAGCCGCTCGACCTCCTCGTCGGTGATCACGTTGCCGGTCGGGTTGGTGGGTCGCGATACGCAGATCGCGCCGATGTCTTCCACCGCGTCCAGTCCGTCGAAATCCACCCCGTACTTGAAGAGCTTGTCGTCCAGCTCGTGGATGGTCGAGCGGCGCGCCGTGAACAGGCCCGGCGTGAAACCGAGGTCCGCATAGCCGATGTACTCGGGCGAGAGCGGCAGCAGGATGCGGCGCGCCGGCCGGCCGTCGTCCATCGGCCCCGCCAGCAGATTGAACAACGGAAGGAAAGCGGACTGGCTGCCGTTGGTCAGGGCGATGTTGCGCGCGGTGACCTTCCAGCCGACCTCGCGCCGGAAGAGTGCCGCCAGGGCGTTGGCGAAGTCCCGATCGCCCTCGGGCCCGCCGTACAGGCCGATGGCCCGCTCGAACGCCCCTTCGCGCCGCAACAGCGACTCCATGTGACGCCGAAACGTCGCTTCCGCGGCCGGAATCAGGCTGGGACTGCCGCCCCCCAGATTCATGATCGCGCCGCCGGCCGCCGCGATCGCGCCGAGGTCGTCCATCAGCGACCGCGTGCCGGAGTCGCCGAGCAGCCGTCGTCCGTACGCGGAAACATCCATCCCTTTAACGATAGAACGAACAGGGTCGTGGTCGCCGGCCATGATCGGGGCGGTTGATCCTGGGGCCGGACCGTGGGTGACACCGGACCAGCTACCCGACCAGCGGCCGGAAGTCGACGTCGGTCATGGGCTCGTGGCTGCCCCAGTTGCCGGCCAGCTCGATCAGCAGGCGCTGCTTGGACGGCGCCGGCAGCGGATTGACCCGCACCACGTGGGCCACGCAGGTCCCCGGGCTCTCCGCCATCGCCATCATGAGGTCCTTGACGAGATACCGCGGCGCCCAGCCGATGACGTGATAGTCCAGGGTCTGGAGCTGCACCGCCACCCGGGCGACCGGGTTGGAGAGCTCCAGCGTCACGTGGAGCCGATCGTCCGCCACCACGCGGTCGAGCCGCGCTTGCGCAGTCGCGTTGACGTAGCGCCAGCCGTGCAGGAAGAACCGGCACCGGAAACCGCCGTCGTCGCCCTTCTCGATCTTCGGAAACACCTCGAAGGCGTCGGTCCCGGAGGCTCCGCCGTCCACCGCCAGAATCTCGATCGGATCCGCCTGCACCGACAGATCGAGGTTCGTCACGTAGGTGACGAAGTCCGGCCGCCCGAGCGTCGTGATGCGATTGCTGAAGAGCGGAAACAGCTCGGGCGCCCGATAATCCTCCCGCAGCGACGGGAAATCCGCGGCCAGGGGAAAACCCACGTCCCGTTGCGCCCGCTCGGCGCCGCCGGTATAGCGAAACCGGAACTTCGAGTGCTCCGGGTCCGCGTCGAGCCGGCCCACCGGAAACCACTGCCGGCTCCGATTGTCCTGCCAGGCCAGGAACAACGTTCTCGCACTCATCTGATCATGCTCCGGAGCGAGTGCTCGGCCAGCGTCCGCATCCTGTCGTTCGCAGAGTGTCCAGAAACGGATCCTGCCGGTGGCCCCCGACGGCAGACCCCCGCCGCCCGGCGCGAAGCCCGTCAGCGCCCGAGCAGCTCCGACGGCCGATGCAGCACGTAGCGCACGAGCCGCCGCCGGCTGACCTCCCCGGCGTAGATGTTGCCGTCGAAGTCGACGCCGAGGAACTCGATGCCCGCGCCGACGTCCTCGTCGTGCTGGGGAATGAAGTGGGTCACCCAGGCCTGGTCGGTCTTCAGGTCGCCGATCCGCACGCCCTTCTCCCAGCCCAGGTTGCTCCGCCAGTTGTCGGGCGGACCCTGGCGCACCATCCCGGACAGGCCGTCGCCGGCGTAGAGGATGTCGTTGCGGTCGATGAACAGGCCGCTCGGCTTGCCGTAGTGCGTCCAGATGTACAGGAGGTCGCCGTCGGAATCGAACACCTGGATCCGGCTGTTGCCCCGGTCGGCAACGTAGACGCGCCCCTGCGAGTCCATCTTGATGTCGTGCGGATCGCTGAAGCGGGCGGCTTCCTTGCTCTCCGAGCCGACCCCGCCGCCTACCGCCAGCAGAAAGGTGCCGTCACTCGAGAACTTCACGATCCGGTTGTTGCCGCCGCGGTGCCCGTCCGACACCCAGATGTCGCCGTTGGGCGCGACCACGACCCCGGAAGGGCCGTTGAAGTGGTGCTCGTCGTCGCCCCAGACGGCGGCCTCGCCCAGGCGCATCACGACCTCGCCCCGCTGGTTCAGCTTCAGCACCTGGTGCCCGATGCCGATCCGCTCGCCCGGCGTGGCCCGCGAGTCGCCGTGCGACCCGCCCTCGGTCACCCACAGGAATCCCTCGTGGTCGAGAAAGAACCCGTGCGGGAAGCCGAAGAGCCCGGCGCCGAAGCTGTCGACCAGGTTCCCCTCGAGGTCGAACTTCATGATCGGGTCCAGGTCCGTTCCGGCGCACTGGTTCGCGCCGCAGCGGTCGAGGATCCACAGGTGCTCGCCGTCCGGATCGGGGAAGACCCCGCTCACCGTGCCCATCACGCGGCCCTCGGGCATCTTCTCCCACCCGAAAGTCGCCCGGTACGGGTTGGTGGTCGACGACTGGGCGTGGACGTCCGCGCCCGTCCCGAGCAGCGGCCCAGCCAGCACGATCAACGCGACAGCGACTCCGAGAACCGAACCACGTCGACCCGCATTCAGCATTGGCTCTACTCCCTCCCCACTGCGGCCCGGCGAAACGACGCGTGCCCGCACGTGCTCTGTCGATACGCAATACTAGCGCCCTCCGCCGGAGCGTGCGCGGAGGCCGGAAATGTGCGGGTCCGGGTGAAGTCCGCTACGATTGTCGGGCGCCGTGGCGTCCCAGATTCACCCCTATCGCCGTCCGCCGGCCGGCCACGATCCACCGAACGACGTGCCCGCGTACCGGTCCACCGCGCTGCGCCATCCGGCGCAGCCGCTGGTGGTGATTCCGCAGACGCTGTCCGAGATCACGGGTCCCGTGCACGGCTACGGACCGGTGGGACCGCTCGACGGCGACCTGACGCGGCAGCACGACGGCGCTCCCGTCGGCGAGCGCATCGTTATCGCCGGGAGAGTGCTGGACGAGGATGAACGACCGGTCCCGGAGACACTGGTCGAGATCTGGCAGGCGAACGCCGCCGGCCGCTACGCCCACGCGGGAGACACCCACGACGCGCCGCTCGATCCGAACTTCAGCGGGGCGGGCCGCGTGCTCACCGACGCCGGGGGGCGGTACCGGTTCACGACCATCAGGCCGGGCGCGTATCCCTGGGCCAATCACGACAACGCCTGGCGTCCTGCGCACGTGCACTTCTCGGTCTTCGGACACAGCTTCCTGACCCGGCTGATGACGCAGATGTACTTTCCCGGCGATCCGCTGCTGGCGCTCGATCCGATATTCAACGCGGTCCCCGACGCCGGTGGCCGCGAGCGGCTGGTGGCGGCGTTCGATCTGGATGTGACGGAGCCCGGACGGGCGCTCGGATACCGCTTCGACATCGTCCTGCGGGGGCGGGACGCCACCCCGCTGGAAGGCTAGGCGCCCGCCATGCTGCCACTCACCCCTTCCCAGACCGTAGGTCCCTTCTTTGCGATTCTCGTGCCGGAACGGGGCCGCCTGTCGCTCGTGACGGACGCTACGCCGGGGGAGCGCATCGTCCTCGAGGGGGTGGTCCGCGACGGCATCGGCCAACCGGTGCCGGATGCCCTCCTCGAGATCTGGCAGGCGAACGCGGCCGGGCGCTGCAATCACCCGGAGGACCCGCGCACCAACGGGCGCGACCCGGCGTTCGACGGATTCGGCCGGGTGCACACGGACGCCAGGGGCCGCTTCCAAATCGAGACCGTCAAGCCGGGATCGGTACCCGGCCCCAGGGGCCGGCCCCAGGCGCCGCACCTCACGGTCGGGCTCTTCGCCCGCGGACTGCTGACGCGGCTCGTCACGCGCATCTACTTCGAGGACGAGCCCTGGAACGCACTGGATCCGATCCTGGCCCACGTAGCGCCGGACCGCCGGCCGACGCTGGTCGCGGCACACCGAGGCAATGGCAAGTACGGTCACGCCATCGTGCTCCAGGGGCGGCGCGAGACGGTGTTCTTCGATGTCTGACGGGTCGGCTCCGCGATGACGGGCGGCGCACGCCTGCACGCCCGTGTGCTGGGCGACGCGGACGTCGCGGCGCACTTCTCCGGCCGGGCGCAGCTCCAGGCGATGCTGGATGTCGAGGCCGCGCTCGCCGCGGCGGAGGCGCAAGTCGGGGTGGTCCCTCCGAGCTGCGTCGCCCCCATTGGGGCGGCCGCGCGGGCCGAGCTGTACGACGGCACGCGCATCGCCGCCGAGGCGACCGAAACGGGCAATCCCGTGATCCCGGTGGTGCGGCATCTGACCGCCCGGGTGGAGGCAGCCGACGCCGGGGCGGCGCGCTTCGTCCACTGGGGCGCGACCAGCCAGGACGTCCTGGATACCGGCCTCGTGCTGCAGCTTCGGGCCGCGGTCCCGACCGTGATCGACCACCTCGCGCGAGGGGTGCGGGCTGCCGCCGGCCATGCGCGGCGCTACGCCGACGCCACGATGGCGGGGCGCACCTGGTTGCAACAGGCGACGCCGGTGACGTTCGGCCTGAAGGCGGCGGGCTGGGCGGACGCGCTCGACCGGGCGCGGAGCCGCCTGCAGGTCGCGCTCGGCGACGCGCTCGCGCTGCAGTTCGGGGGCGCGTCGGGCACCCTGGCGTCGCTCGGGGCACAGGGCCCGGCCGTCACCGAGGCGCTGGCCCGCCGACTCGAACTGCCGGCGCCGGACATCCCCTGGCACGCGCACCGCGAGCGGTTCGCGCAACTCGCCTGCGCCCTCGGCATCGTGGCCGGCACGGCCGGCAAGATCGGGCGCGACGTCGCGCTGCTGGCGCAGACCGAAGTCGGCGAAGTCAGCGAGCGGCCGGGGCCGGGACGCGGCGGCTCGTCGACGATGCCGCAGAAGCGCAATCCGGTCGCGGCGTCCATCGCGCTGGCCGCCGCCGGCCGCGCGCCCGGGCTGGTCGCGACGCTGCTCGGCGCCATGGTGCAGGAGCACGAGCGCGGCCTCGGCGGCTGGCAGGTGGAATGGGATACGCTGCCCGATCTGGCGGCGATTGCGGCGAGCGGGGCGCGGGCGGCGGCCGACGCGCTGGACGGACTGGTCGTCGACTCCAGTCGCATGCGCGCCAACGCCGACGCCTCCGGCGGCGTCCTCCTGGCCGAATCCGTCGCCATGGCCCTCGCGGGGTCGATCGGCAAGCACGAGGCGCACGCCTGCATCGCGGGGGCGTGCCGGCGGGCCGAGGCCGAGCAACGTCCCCTGGCCGACGTGCTGGGCAACGACCCGCTGGTGGCGCGGCATCTCGATCCCGCGGACCTCGCGCGGCTGCTCTCGGCGGACAACTACCTGGGCTCCACACGCACGTACATCGACCGGGTCCTGGAGCGGCTGGACGCTCCCGGCGGAGACGATGCACGTCGACGCTGACGGCTGCCGGCGGCGGTCATCGAGTTCCTGACACACTGAGGCTGCAATGGACGACAGCGAACGGCACGCGGCGGGGATGGCGATCCGGCGGGAGATTCTGGGCGACGCCTACGTCAACCGGACGGTCGCCGACACGACCGACGCCACCACCGAGATCCAGGACCTGATCACGCGCTACGCGTGGGGAGAAATCTGGACGCGGCCGGGCCTCGACCACCACACGCGCCGCGTGCTGGTGATCGGGACGCAGATCGCCCTGCGGCAATGGGACCAGTACCGGATACACGTGCGGGCGGCGCTCACCGAGGGCGGGTTCACCATGGACGACATCAACGAGATCGTGCTCCAGCAGGCGATCTACTGCGGGGCGCCGGCGGCTCTGACGGCCATCAACGTCGCCCGGCAGGTCCTCGACGAGATCGGGGGAAGCTCATGACCGCGGGGGATGCCGGCCCGGCCGCCGGCGCCGCGAGCGCCGCCGCACCGGGGCAGGGCACCCCGGGCACGACCGGCTCGAACGTCACCACGGCGGGGTTGTTGGGCGCGGCGGCCGTGACCGGCCTGATCCTGATCCTGCCGACGCCCGAGGGACTCCCGCCGGAGGCGCACCGTCTGGCCGCGCTGTTCGCCGGCGTGCTCGTGTTGTGGTCCACCGAGGCGCTGCCGATCGCGGTCACCTCGCTGCTGGCCCTGGCCCTGCAGCCGCTCTTCGGCCTGACGTCGCTCGTCAGCGGGCGGCCGCCCACCCCCGGCGCCATCTTCGGGGCCGCCGCCGCCAACTTCATGAGCAGCGTCTTCTTCTTCGTGCTGGTGATGTTCGCGATCGCCTACGCCTGGGTGAAGACCGGCCTGGCCCGCCGCTTCGCCCTGTGGCTGATCGCGCGGGCCGGCACCGACGCCACGCGCGCGGTGTACGTGTTCATGATCGGCACGGGCATGATCTCGATGGTCGTCTCCGACGTGCCGGCCGCCGCCATCTTCATGGCCATCGCCGTCGGCATCCTCGACAAGCTGGGACTGCGGCCCGGCTCCCGCTTCGGCCGCGCCGTGATGATCGGCATCCCGATCGCGGCGCTGATCGGCGGCGTCGGCACGCCGGCCGGCAGCTCCATCAACCTGCTCGGCCTCGTCATGATCGAGCAGGCGGGCGGGGAGCGCATCCCGTTCCTGCACTGGATGGCGATCGGCATCCCGATGGTGGCCGTCCTGCTGCCGGTGGCGGCCTGGGTGCTGGTGAAGTTCTTCCCGCCCGAGATCGCGTCCATCGGCGACCTCGAGGAGATTCACGACGAGCGGCGCCGCAGCGGCCCGGTCAGCACGGCCGAGTGGAAGGTGATCACGATCATGGGGGCGATGCTCACCCTCTGGATCGCGAGCACGTGGCTGCCGGTGTTCGACACCTTCCTGGTGGCCGTCGTCGGCGCGGTGGCGATGTTCCTGCCCGGCATCGGCCTCTTCACCTGGAAGGAGGTCCAGCAGGTGACCGGCTGGGACACCCTGATGGTGATCGGCGGCGTGACGTCGCTGGGCCAGGCGTCGTCGCGGACCGGACTGGCGACGTGGCTCGCCGAGTCGGCCCTCGGCGGCCTCGCCGACTGGAACGCCGTCGCCCTCATCGCCGCGATCAGCGCCTTCACGGTGGTCATCCACCTGATGCTGCCGATCGCCCCGGTCATCAACGCCGTGATGATCCCGCCGATCATGGTGCTGGGCGCCGCGGCCGGCGTGAACCCGGCCCTCTACGCGCTGCCGGTCATCTTCACCGCGTCGTGCGCCTTCCTGCTGCCGCTGGACGCGGTGCCCCTGGTCACCTACAGCCGGGGCTACTACCGGATGTTCGACATGCTGCCGCCGGGGCTTGTGATCAGCGCGGTCTGGGTCGTGCTGATGACGGCGCTGCTGATCGTGATCGGGCCGCTGGTCGGGTTGCTGTAGGCGTGGCGACGGCAGGCTGCCGGCATCGGCCAGGACTACATTACTGTTGCCGACCGTTATCGGCGACGGAGTGCCGTTCAGGGGTGCGCGGCACAAGGACGGGCAACTACAGTACGTTACCCCTTATGCGAACACCGCTCAGTTTCGTAAGCCAAGGCCGCTGTATTCCATATGAGTGATGCAACCTCCAGACACCACCGTGTGAATGCTAGGCGCGGCCTAGCCACTGTTGCGTTCCTAAAGGCGCGCTTTGACGTAGGAACGGACCACTTGGGGCGGTTCCAGCCCTTCGTTGACGATGCCCTTCTGCAAACGGAGACTGACGCGATTGAGCTTTCCAGCCTCAAAGATGCGATTCGGAACTCGACCGGCCTAAGTATTCCCATTGAAATCATTAACGTACGGCGTCTACGACATGGCGCGCAACGAAGCCTGGGTGAGCGTGGGATGGGACCACGACACACCGGCGTTCGCGGTGGCGTCGATTCGCCACTGGTGGCATCGGATGGGCTGCGACGCCTACCCCGATGCCACGACCCTGTTCATCACGGCCGATGCGGGCGGGAGCAACGGGTACCGGTCTCGCGCCTGGCAGCATGAGCTTCAACAGTTGGCCGACGAGACCGGACTGCGCGCAGATGGCGAGGGCTTACGGCATGCATGTTCAGGGTTCGCTTGCCCAGCGGATCTCGGTCCGCGCGCCGGCGCGGCATGGAGCGCGTCAAGGCCGGCGTGGACCTGCGTCATCGCCGAGCCGCTCGTATCGTCTCCAGCTCTCGAACGAACCGTGCTTCGGCCGGCAAGTGCTCAATCGCCTTGCGATACGCATCCTCGACCTCTCGGAATGGCGCCCGCAGGCGGTTGAGCGTGCGCGCTAGCTCCCGCCACGCCCAACCGTGACGAGTCGGCGACGCATCGAGCTGGATGACCCGCTCCAGGAGCGTCCGGGCTTCGGTGAGGAACCGCCGATTCGATTCGCGCTGACGCCGCCGGTGGGCTTCGGTCGCCAACCAGATCTTGGTCTGTGCGAACTCGTGTAGCGCACGGGGGTCGGCGTAGATGGCGTCTCCGGCGCGCTCGAAGTAGCGGTGCGCGGCGCGGGAGTCCCTCAGACGCCGGGCCAGTATCGCCGCATCACTGGCGTCCTGACCGAACATCATGGGACGGTCGCGCTTGAGCAGTTCCTGCGCCTTCCGCTTGTCGCCGGCCTCCAGCAGGACGTCGACCAGCGTGTTCGCAACATGGGAGGCCGCGCTCGCCGGGCCTTGCGCCTCGAATGTCTCGAGAACGTCCTCGGCGCGGCCGATCTCGCCCCCCTGCCCGTACGAGCGGATCATCTCCCGTGCGAGGATCGCCGAGGCCGGATTCGACGCCCACGCCGACTCGATGCGCCGGACGGCTTCCTCCTGGTCACCCAGAGCCCGCAGGTGAGCTGCGTCTCGCAACGCCGACAGCGCGCCGTACTCCGGGTGCGCGGGCAACGTAGCCTGAAAGAACGTCCGCTGCTCATCGAAGTCGAAACTTGGCGCCGGAGACCCATTCTCCTCCATTGCCCGGAACACCTTCGGCAACCCGGAGAGCCTTCCCTCCGCAAGGCCGAGCTCCTTCAGGAACTCGCCGATGCGCCGATTGCGGGCGGGCGCGGCTCGAACTTGCGCGTTCGCGACCAGATGCCGGTGCTCGATGCCGGGAACCGGCCCCGGATAGCTGATGACCTCGACCCGGCTCGGATAGAGATAGACCTTCGTCGGCTCAGGTTGATCGACATCGTATCCGCGGTGATACATCGCGTTCACGAGGGTCTCCCGCAGGGCCGGCAGAGGATAGCTGACCCAGCCGCGAACCTGGCTGCGGTCCGGCTGCTTCTGTAGATGAGACGTCGAGAGATTCTCGAGGTGATTCAGACAGCCGCGAATCTGATCCGCGAGGGCTCCCCCGAAGACGCGCTCCTCCTGCACGTCCCCGGCCCGGTCCGCGGCGAACTGCACGACCTCGATCCGGGCGCCCCGAAACCACTGCACCGGATCGCTGGAGAAGAACAGGAGACCCGCGTTCCGGGGAACCTCGTGGTCATTAACCCGCGCGGTGATGCGCATGCGGCGATACACGTCGCGAGCGTCAGGTTCGTCGAGCAGCCCGCTGTCGACGTCGCGCAGGTACTCGCGGACCTTGGCTTCGCGCAGATCCTCGACGCGGGCGTCCGACGCCCTCCGATCGTCCCAGGGAACGCGGGCGGTCTGCTGAATGAGCCGCCGGAGCATGTCGCCGCGCTGCTCCGCGTCGACGGTAGAGGAGCCGAGACGCACCCAGTACCGGCCCCGGGCGCCACCCTCGGCCGGTGCCCGGTGAGGTCGCATCTCGCTCGCGGGCGCCCAGACGACCAGCAGGAGCCGGTCGTCCACCGTCTCGGGCGACAGGATGGGAGGATAGTGCGGATCCAGGCGGTTGCAGTTGCCGCGGATCCACTGCTGCGCCGCCTCGACATCCTCGGCGGAGAGACCGGCAGGCGGCAGCGCCGCCCGTCCGTCCCGCTCCCCCACACCGATGACGACGTAGCCGCCGTTCAGGTTGTGGTAGTCGTTCGCGAACGCGCAGATCGTCCGGAGCACCTGGACGCCCGTGGTGTCCGGATCCCACGACGCCTTGAACTCGACGCGCTCAGACTCCACGCCCCGGCAGTGCAGGAGCGCGTCGAGGTTGATCGGCAGGATCCGGCTCATCGATGCAATTATCGGTCACCGGAACCGTGCCCGGGATCCGCCTGCGCCCGCGAGGACCGCTATGCGGCCCGCCGACCGAGCGTGCTCACCCAGCCGATCAGGCAGACCGCGGCGACCCCGACCAGGTTGTGCCACATGAACGACACGTCGGTGAAGGTCGCCACCAGGGCCACCGAGGCCATGCCGCCGATGAGACCCCAGAAGGCGCCGCCCGCGGTGGAGCGCCGCATGCCCACCGCGAGGACGAACACCCCGAGCAGCGAGCCGTAGAAGAAGGACCCGAAGCGGTTGACCACCTCGATCAGCGAGCCGAGGTTGGCGGCGTAGAGCGCGGTGATGGCGGCGAAGATGCCCCAGAAGCCGGTGGCCAGCTTCGACGCCAGGAGGTAGTGCGCGTCGGACGCGCCCGGCCGGAAGTGGCGCCGGTAGAAGTCGATGGTGCTGGCCGCCGACAGCGCGTTGAGCTCGGCCGCGATGCTCGACATGGCCGCCGCGAAGATGGCGGCGATCAGGAGCCCGACGAGACCGACGGGAAGCTGGGTCGTGATGAAGGTGGGGAAGACGTAGTTGACGTCGGTGTAGGCGGCGTCACCCGTCACGTCGCGCACCAAGTCTCGCGCACGCGCCCTGACGCCGTTGACCCGCCCGTCGCTCTCGACGAAAGCCGCTGTGGCGGACTGCGCCGCCCCGTCGTCGCCGGCCTGCCGCGCCGCCACCACCGCCGCCGCATCGGCCCGCCGGTCGGCGTGCGCGGCCCGGAACTCGTCGTCGAGCGCCCGGTACTCGCCCGCCCGCCCGCTCGCCTCGACCGCCGCCTCGTGCGACGTGTTGAAGAGCATCGGCGGCTCGGTGAACAGGTAGAAGCAGAAGACGAGCACCCCCATCGTCAGGATGAGCACCTGCAACGGGATCTTGGCGAACGCGCTCATCAGCAGCGACTGCCGCCCCGCGTCCACCGACTTCGCGGTCAGGTAGCGCTGGACCTGGCTCTGGTCGCAGCCGAAGTAGCCAAGCATCAGGAACAACCCGCCGATGAGGCCGGACCAGAAGGTGTAGGTCTCGTTCAGGTCGAAGGTGAAGTCGATGGCCTGCAGCCGGCCGGTGGCGCCGGCGACGTGCAGCACCGGCTCCAGGCTCATGTCGGCGGGCAGGCCGGCGATGAGGGCGGCCACCGCGGCGGTGACGCCGACCATGATCACCACCATCTGCTTGACGTCGGCCCAGGTGACGGCCTGCACCCCGCCCAGCATCGTGTACAAGGTCGTCGGAATCCCGATGGCCAGGATCGTGAGCGGCAGGCTCCAGCCGAGCACGATGGAGAGGATGACGGCCGGGGCCGCGATGATCACCCCCGCCCCGAGGCCGCGCGACACCAGGAACAGCAGGCTCGTCAACGCCCGCGTCCGCGCGTCGAAGCGCCGCTCCAGGTACTCGTAGGCGGTGAACACCCGCGCCCGGTGGAAGAACGGCACGAGCGTCACCGACAGGATGATCATCGCCAGCGGCAGCCCGAAGTAGAACTGCACGAAGCGGATGCCGTCGTCGTAGCCCTGCCCGGTGGTACCGACCAGCGTGATCGCGCTCATCTGGGTCGCCATCACCGACAACCCGACCGCCCACCACGGCAGCGAGCGCGACGCCAGGAAGTAGCCATCGACGGCCCCGGTCCCCTTCGCGCGCTTCACGCCGTCGTAGAGGACCCAGGCGAGGTAGGCGACGATGATCGTCCAGTCGAGGAGGTGCATCTGCCGGGCTCGGAAATCCCCGTTCACGCGGCGAAGTGCCGGGAGAGGAGCCACAGCGCCGCGAGCACCAGGACCTCGACGACGACGACCGCGACGTAGGTGCGGGTCACGGGGCGAGTATAGCGGGACCGGAAGCGGGCCGACCGCGCTCCGGCCGCTCAGGGATACGGTCGCCGGCAGCGCGAAGAGCGGTCGAGGCCCTTGAGCCCCTCCAGCAACTCCCCGTCCCGCTTGTCCCGTAGCTGCGACGACACATGGACCCGGTAGTCGGGGTCGACGCCGATGAGGTGTGAATCGAAGGCGACATGGTGCAGCGCCGACATGCAGATCCCGTTCCGAACCGACGGTGGTCCCCCCTCCGCGTCCGGCACGATGTGCGCACCCACCAGCAGCGCGCGTACCGGCAATCCGCTGAAGGCGCACTTCCACTGGTACGCCGCCTTGGTGAGCGTGCTGAACCACGCCTGGTGATTGCGACGGTACGTCGTGGCCGCGGCGTACGACGCTTCGACCTCCCCTCGTGCGACGGTCGCCGGTTCGCCTTATGATCGACAACCGACAGGGCAGATGTGCGGGCGTTGCCGAGAGACGGGCCACGAAGCGTCAGCACTCGATCACGTTGACCGGCACGTGCACCACGTGCGCCGCGAGACCGCCGCGCGAGGTCTCCTTGTACTTCTCCTGCATGTCGCGGCCCGTGTCGCGCATCGTCCGGATCACCTTGTCCAGCGACACCACGTGCTCGCCGCTGCCGCGAAGGGCCAGGCGCGACGCGTTGATCGCCTTCACCGCGGCCATGGCGTTGCGCTCGATGCAGGGGATCTGCACCAGTCCGCCAATGGGGTCGCAGGTGAGACCCAGGTTGTGCTCCATGGCGATCTCGGCGGCGTTCTCCACCTGCGCCGGCGTGCCGCCGAGCGCCTCGGTCAGTCCGGCCGCGGCCATCGAGCAGGCCGAGCCCACCTCGCCCTGGCAGCCCACCTCGGCGCCGCTGATCGACGCATTCACCTTGAACAGCAGGCCGATGGCGCCCGCGGTCAGCAGGAACCGGACCACACCGTCTTCGTCCGCGCTGGGGCAGAAGCGGGCGTAGTAGTGCAGCACCGCCGGGACGATGCCGGCCGCCCCGTTGGTCGGGGCGGTGACGACCCGCCCGCCCACCGCATTCTCCTCGTTCACGGCCAGGGCGTAGAGGTTGACCCAGTCCATGATGGTCAGCGGATCGCGCAGTGACTGCCCAGACCGGCCCGCCAACTGCCGGTACAGTTTCGCGGCGCGCCGCGGCACCTGCAGTCCCGGCAGCTCGCCGTCGGTTTCGCAACCGCGCCGGACGCACTGCTGCATCGCCTCCCAGATCGCCAGCAGGCCCGAGCGCACGTCGGCTTCCGCACGCCACGCGCACTCGTTCCGCAGCATCACCGAGCTGATCGCCGCACCGTGGACCGCGCACAGCGCGAGCAGCTCTTCGGCCGTGGAGAACGGCAGCGGAAACGGTGTGTCGCGCTGCACCGGCACGGGCCGCCCCGCGGCATCGGCGCCCGCCACGAAGCCGCCGCCCACGGAGTAGTAGATCCGTTCGTCGAGGACGGCATCGCCTTTCCCCCTGGCGATGAAGCGCATGCCGTTCGGGTGGCCGGGCAGTTGTCCGCGGCGCTCGAAGACGAGGTCCGCTCCGGGATCGAACGGGATGGCGTGACGGCCGAGCAGGTTCAGCCGGCGGGCGGAGGCGATGGAAGCGATGCGTTCGGGCAGGCGGTCGACGTCGACCTGCTCGGGGATCTCCCCTTCCAGACCGAGCATCAGCGCCCGGTGGCTGCCGTGGCCGCGGCCGGTCGCCGCCAGCGAGCCGTACAGATGGACGCGGACGCCGCCGGCGCGGGCGAGATCGCCCGACGCCTGCAGCGCCAGCGCGAACTGCCGCGCCGCCCGCATCGGACCGACGGTGTGGGAGCTGGACGGGCCGATGCCGATGGTGAAGAGATCGAAGACGCTGACTGCCATGCGACCGTCCGTACGTACCTTCAGACGTCAGCAGCACGGCGTCCGGTCGGGAGCGCCGCCGGCCGGGTTCTCACGAACCCGCCGCGGTGGTACGATCCGGCACCGATGGACACCGAATCCGCCGCCCCGAAACGGCTGCCCGTCGCCCGCGTCCTCGTGGGCATCGTCGCCGTCGTCGCGCTGGTCGCGCTGGGCCGGCAGTTCGGCGTGTTTCTCGACCGGTTCGTCGAATGGGTCGACGGCCTCGGGGCGCTCGGACCGATCGTCTTCATGCTGGGCTACGTCGCCGCCACGGTGGCGTTCATCCCGGGGTCCGTGCTGACGGTGGCGGCGGGCGCGATATTCGGACTCGGGCAGGGGGTCGTCTACGTCATGATCGGCGCCACGACCGGCGCCTCGCTCGCGTTCCTCCTCGCCCGCTTCGTCGCCCGCGAGACGATCGCGCAGCGGGTGGCCGGCAATCCGCGGTTCGCCGCGATCGACCGCGCCGTCGGCCGCGAGGGGTTCAAGATAGTCCTTCTGCTCCGCCTCTCGCCGGTCTTCCCGTTCAACATGCTGAACTACGGCCTGGGCCTGACGAACGTGCGCTTCGCCGACTACGTGGCGGCCTCGATCGGGATGCTGCCCGGCTCGCTTCTCTATACCTACTCCGGCTTCGTGGTCGGCGACATCGTGCGCTTGACCAGCGAGACCAGTCCCGACCGGGGACCCGGCTACTACGCCGTGGTCGTGCTCGGTCTGGCCGCCACGATCGCGGTGACGACCATCATCACGCGCACCGCGCGGCGCGCCATCAGGGAAGCGACCGGCGAGACCGAAGCCGCGGCCGGTTGAGTCTCCCGGTGCCGACCTGGCCCGGCAATCGTCGCCGGCGGCTCCGATTGCACAACTACCGGAAGGCGTAGCGGAGACGTACGCCCGCCCGCCGCGGGGCGAGCACGTTGGCGAAATAGCGGCGCGACCGGAAGCCGTCCTCGGTGACGCCGATCAGGTCGGGCGTCTGCCGCACGCCGGTCACCGCGTACTGGTCCAGCAGGTTCTCCGCGTAGAACGTGAGCGTCCACGCGTCCTTCGAGACCGATGCCGACAGGTTGTGCAGGTCGTAGGCGGGCAGCGTCTCGCCGCCGGCGCGCATACCGATCCGCGTGAGCACGTCGCCGATGTAGCTGTAGCCGTACTGCACGTCGAACGCCACGTCGTCGCCGAGCGGCGTGGCGTAGGAGGCGAGCAGGCTCCCCTGCTGTTGCGGCGCACCCGAGAGGCGGTCGCCCGCGAGGGCGTCCGCGCCGCCGTCGAGCAGGCCGGGAGAATCCACGCTGAGCCGGGCGCGCGTGTACGACCACGACCCGCGGAGGCGCAGCGCGTTCGTCAGGCTCGCCGCCGACGCCAGCTCCACCCCGCGGCTGACGGCGCCGCCGCCGTTCAGCGTGATCGGCTCGGCGCTGAACGGGGTCAGACCGGCCACCTGGATGTCGGTCCAGTCGACGTGGAACAGGGTGCCGCTGAAGGTGACCCGCTCGTCGGCCCACGAGCGCCGCAGCCCCACCTCGTAGTTGGTCGTGGTGTCGGGCCTGATCAGCGCCTGGTCGGCGTAGATGCAGCCCGACTGCGGCGGGTCGTTCGCGGGGTCTGCGTCCGTCAGCAGCGCGAGCTCCTCGTCGCTGCAGACCCGGTAGTTGTTGCCGCCGCCGATGCGGTAGCCCTCGGACCGCGTGAAGTAGACGTTCGTCTCGCCGTCGAGCCGGTAGCTGAGGCTCCCCTTGAAGAGGGCGCCGCTGTCGTCGGACGCATAGTCGGTGAACGGCGAGTTGTACAGCGGCGTGTACGGGAACTCGGTGAGATTGCCGGTCGCGATGCCGTAGCCGAACCAGCGCCCCCCGCCCGTCACTCGCCACCGCTCGCCGAGATCGCGCGAGATCTCGCCGAACAGCGCGCGTTCCTCGACCGCCTGCGTGCCCAGGCTGTAGTACTCGACCGGCTCGGACACGAGGTTTCCGGACAGGATCGGCGTGACGCCGGAGAACGCCGACAGCCCGGGCGCGTACTCGAAGCTGGTTCCGCTGCTGTCGTACCGATTGAAGAAGATGCCGCCGACCCAGCGCCACGGCCCGTCGCCGGTGGAGACCAGCCGCGTTTCCCAGTTGAGCCGCTCCTCGCGCGAGTCCTCGCGGGTGTAGGCGGAAAAGGAACGGAACCGCGACGTCAGGTCGCCGACCGAGACGCCGGGATCCATCGCCTGCGCGCGCTCCAGCGCCGGGAACGTGCCGGGCAGCAGCCCCCCGATGCCGAACGCCTGGATCAGCAAGTCGGTCTGGTCGCGCTGCCCCTGCGCCGAAAAACGGGAGTAGCCGGCGGCCGAGGTCAGCTCCACCGCCCCGGGCGCCCACGTCAGCTCCAGGCTCAGCAGCTCGTTCTTCCGGTCGTTCGGTTCCAGGTAGCGGTGCGCCGAGACGTAGCGGCCCGTGTCGAACGACCGCGCGTGGTTGACCTGCCGGGCGCCCACCCGCTGGTCCTGCAGGTGGTAGGCGAAGAGCGCCGACAGCTTCGGCGTTGCGTTCCACAAGAGCGAGAGGCGCGCGGAGAGCGTGTCCTCGGTGTTGGCGTCCGGCTCCGACCGCAGGTTCGCGGCCACCGCCTCCGGATCCGCCAGGTCCGGCTCCGGCTCGGAGACGCCCGGCGTGCGCAGCAGGTAGTCGTAATCGATGAACCCCGGATCGGCGAAGCGGTCGAACGAGCCGCGCAGCGCCAGCTTCCGGCCGACGAGCGGCAGGTTGAAGGTGAGGCCGGCGTCCGAGCCGGGCGCGCCGCCGTGGGCCAGCGCGAACAGGTCGCCGCGCACCTCCAGCGTGCGGCGTTCCGTGTCCGGGCGCCGCGGCAGGTAGCGCACCGCACCGGCCAGCGTGCCGGCGCCGTACAGCGTCCCCTGCGGTCCGAGCAGCACCTCGACCCGCTCGATGTCGTGCAGCCGGAGATCGACCGCCAGCGGGATGTCGCCCAGGTAGGTGGCGACCCCGTTGTTGTAGTTGTTGCCCGCCGCCTCGGAGCCGTTCAGCGCGTCGGTATGCAGGCCGCGCACGATGACCACGTTGCTGCCCCGCGCCCCCTGGTCGACTACCGTGAGACCGGGCGTCCAGCGCGCCAGCTCCGTCAGGTCGTCGATGGCCCGCCGCTCGATGTCCGGCCCGGTGACCGCCGAGATGCTCATCGGCACCTGCTGCAGCGGCTCCTCGATGCGGGTCGCGGAAACGACCACCGCCTCGTCGAAGGCGGCCAGCCGCAGGGTGATGGCCGGCAGCTCCACCGGATCGGCGGCGACCTCGACGCCGTCCACCGACACCTCTCCGAATCCGCTCAGGAAGACGGTCACCGTGTAGACGCCGGGAAGCAGGCCGGCGAACGTGAAGCGGCCCGCGGCGTCGGTCACCGTGGAGAGCGAACCCTCCGGACCGCCGATCAGCGTGACCGTCGCACCCGGCAGCATCCCGACGGTGGCATCGACGACCACGCCGCTGACTTGTCCGCCCTGCGCCTCGGCCACCGCCGGCGTGACGACGACCAGACCGAAGACGACCGTAAACCTCAGTGCGTAACGAAGCATGGAATCCTCGTCCAGACCGGCGGCGGGGCCAGCGCCTGCGCGCCCGCCACGAGCGGGGCATCGGACCACCCGATGCCAGCGGCAACGGCCGGTATTCGTTCTATCACGTATACACGAGAGTGGGCGATCCGGCAGGTGGCCGCCAAGTGCCCTACCCGCTCCGGAAAGGCCGATGACGATGGCCGTCGCCTCCGCCGACCCAAGCCCGCGAGCCGCAGGTTGCGCCGGCCGGACCCGCCGACATAGAATTCTGCCGGCGCGGGCGATCCCCGATGTGAGGGGTTGTGTCGCCCGCACAGGACACGGGAACACGATTCGAATCGCCCCGCACGCATTCCCCACGGAACACGGAGCGGGTCAGAGACAGCGTGACGCTGCACGAAAGGAGTCACGACGTTGGCTGACGTGACGACCACCGAGCACGCCGCCCCGGCGGCGGATGCGCACGGCCACGACGAACACGGCCACGACGAGCACGGCCACCACGACCTCGGCTTCTGGCAGACGTACGTTTTCTCCGTCGATCACAAGGTGATCGGCATCCAGTACGCCGTGACCGGGTTGCTCTTCCTGCTGTTCGGCTTCGTGCTGATGATGCTGATGCGCTGGCAGATCGCCTACCCCGGCGAGCCCATTCCCCTGATCGGCGAGTGGCTGGGCGACGAGCGGGCCCCGGGCGGCATCATGCTGCCGGAGTTCTACAACCAGCTCGGGGCCATGCACGGCACCATCATGGTGTTCCTCGGGGTCGTCCCGCTGGCCGTCGGCGGCTTCGGCAACTTCGTGCTGCCGCTGCAGATCGGCGCGCCGGACATGGCGTTCCCGAAGCTGAACATGGCCAGCTACTGGTCGTTCTTCGTGGGCGGCGTGGTGATGTTCGCCAGCTTCTTCGTGCCGGGCGGAGCAGCTAACTCGGGCTGGACGTCCTACGCGCCGCTGTCGGTCTTCGCGACCACCGGGCAGACGATGTGGCTGATCGGCATGATCTTCCTGATCACGTCGTCGCTGCTCGGCTCGGTGAACTTCATCGTCACGACCATCCAGTTGCGCGTCCCCGGCCTGAGCTTCATGCGCCTGCCGTTCTTCGTCTGGGCGCAGCTCGTCACCGCGTTCCTCCTGCTGCTCGCCTTCCCGCCGCTCGAGGCGGCCGGCGTGATGCAGTTGATGGACCGCGTGGCCGGCACCAGCTTCTTCCTGCCGGCCGGCCTGGTCTACGCCGACGCGGCGTGGGAGGCGAGCGGCGGCGGCAGCGTGCTGCTGTGGCAGCACCTGTTCTGGTTCCTGGCGCACCCCGAGGTCTACGTCCTGATCCTGCCGGCGCTGGGCATCGTCGGCGAGATCATCGCCAACAACACGCGCAAGCCGGTCTGGGGCTACCGCGTGCTGGTCTACTCGGTGGTGTTCCTCGGCTTCATGTCGTTCGTCGTCTGGGCCCACCACATGTTCCTGACCGGCATGGGAACGACGATGAGCTCGTTCTTCCAGACGACGACGATGATCATCTCGATCCCGTCGGTCGTCATCCTGTCGGCGCTGTTCATCACGCTCTACGGCGGGTCGATCCGCTTCACGGTGCCGATGCTGTTTGCGCTGGCGTTCCTGCCGATGTTCGGCATCGGCGGGCTGACCGGGCTGCCGCTGGGCCTGTCGGCGCCCGACATCCACCTGCACGACACCTACTACGTCATCGGCCACTTCCACTACGTGGTCGCCCCGGGCACGCTGATGGCGCTGTTCGGCGGCATCTACTACTGGTTCCCGAAGGCGACCGGCCGGAAGATGAACGACTTCCTCGGCCGCATCCACTTCTGGGGCTCGTTCGTCTCGATCAACGTCGTCTTCATGCCGATGCTCTACCAGGGGCTGGCGGGGATGAACCGGCGGATGTACGACGGGGGCGAGCAGTACGTGATGAACGCGGACGTGCTGTGGCTGAACGAGGTGATCAGCATCGGCGCGTGGGTGCTCGGCCTGTTCCAGCTTCCGTTCATCTACAACTTCTTCCACAGCATCAAGCGCGGCGAGAAGGTGGGCGACAACCCGTGGCAGGCCACCACGATCGAGTGGCAGGCGCCGTCGCCGCCGCCGCACGGCAACTTCTCGGCGCCGCCGGTGGCGTACCGCGGGCCTTACGAGTACAGCGTGCCGGGCGCGGCCCGCGACTTCCTGATGCAGGGTGAACCCGATACGGCGGCGGCCGAACCGGCCAAGGTGTAGCGAACGTCATGGAGATTCCGTACATCGTCGAAGAACGGGCCGACACCGGGCTCAACAACGTCAAGCTCGGCATCTGGCTCTTCCTGGCGTCCGAGGTCATGCTCTTCGGCGCGCTCTTCTCGTCCTACGTGCTGCTGCGCCTGATGGCGACCGAGTGGCCGTTCGGCGTGGACGTCCTCAACGTCCCCCTCGGCACGTTCAACACCGCCATCCTGATCGGGTCGAGCGTCACGATGGTCATGGCCTACGCGTCGCTCAAGATGGACGACTTCGGCCGCTTCAGGATGTGGCTGGCGGCGACGATCGGCCTGTCGCTGGCCTTCATGGTCGTCAAGGGGTTCGAGTACAACCACGAGTTCGACATCGGCAACTTCCCGTCGACGAGCACGTACCTGGCGATCTACTTCACGATGACCGGCCTGCACGCGCTGCACATCATCGGCGGCGTCGTCGTGAACACGTATCTGCTGTTGCCGGGCTCGAAGATGTGGAAGACGAACAAGGCGCAGTTCACGAACCGGGTAGAGGCGGCCGGCCTCTACTGGCACTTCGTCGACCTGGTGTGGATCTTCCTGTTCCCGGTGCTCTACCTGCTGTAGGGTGAGAGACGGACGCGAGAACGCACAACATCGAGAGCATCATGAGCGAAGACGTTCAGGCGCACATCAAGACGTACATGAAGGTGGGCGGCGCGCTGGCCGTGCTGACCGTGGTCACCGTGGCGGTGTCGTACATCGATTTCTGGGGCGTGCCGTTCGCGGTGTTCGTGGCGCTCGTCATCGCGGGGACCAAGGGCTCGCTGGTGGTCAGCTTCTTCATGCACCTCATCGAGGAGAAGAAGATGATCCTGGCGACGCTCGTGCTCACCGTGTTCTTCTTCATCGTGCTGATCTTCCTGCCGCTCCTGGGACACGCGGACAGGCACGGCGAGTACTACACGCTGCCGAACGCGAACGCACCGGCCGCGGCGCCGGCGGCGGGTCACTGACCGGATCGCGAGGACGGGAGCCGCAACCATGTCGCTCCGGGCCATTCACCTCGTGTTCATCGCCGCGTCCATCCTGCTGGCGGCGTTCATGGCCTTCTGGGGCGTGGCGATGTTCATGACCGAGCGCGGCGTGCCCTGGCATCTGGCGTTCGCGGCGGGGTCGTTCTGTGCGGTCGTGGGAATGGGGATCTACGCGGTGAAGTTCGTTCGGAAGACCCGCGAGATCGGGATGCACTGATCGGGCGAGGGAGCAGGCCGATGACAGGAACCGGAGCGAAAGCCGCACGAGTCGTTGCGCTGGCGGCGATGCTGTTCGTTCTCGCGCCCGCGATCGCGTGGGCATGCCCGATCTGCTTCGGGGCCGACCCCGACTCGGCGACCGGCCGCAGCGTGAACTGGGCCGTCTTCACGCTGCTCGGGGTCACCGGCGGAGTGCTGAGCGGCTTCGTCGGCTTCTTCTTTCATCTGTTGAAGCGTTCCCGGCAGGCGCTGGGGAACGATGCGGCGTTCGAGGCCGCGGTGCGGCGCGGCGAGCCCGGAGGGGAATCGTAGATGGGTGAACTACTGGGACTGCCGATCCAGGCGTCGGAGCACGCGCCTGAGATCGACGAGATGATCATTCTGATCCACTGGCTGATGGCCGTCCTGTTCGTCGGCTGGGGCTCGTTCTACATCTACACGCTGATCCGGTTCCGGGCGAGCGCCCATCCGAAGGCGAACTACACCGGCGTCACCAGCCACACGTCCAGCTACCTCGAGATCGGCGTGGCGGTCATCGAGGCGGTGCTGCTGATCGGCTTCGCCATCCCCGCGTGGGCACATCGGGTGAACGACATTCCGCCCGAAGAAGAGGCAACCGTCGTCAACATGATCGGCAAGCAGTTCGAGTGGATCTCGCACTATCCGGGCGCGGACGGCCGGTTCGGGCGGCGCGACATCAGCCTGATCACGCCGACCAACAACATCGGCCTCGACCGGAGCGACCCGAACGGCGCCGACGACATCGTGTCGATCAACCAGATGAACCTCCCGGTGAACAAGCCGGTCATCGTCTACCTGTCGTCGCAGGACGTCATCCACAGCATGGGCATCGCCGAGATGCGCGTGAAGCAGGACGCCGTGCCGGGCCTGCAGATCCCGGTCTGGTGGGTGCCCACCGAACTCGGCCAGTTCGAGGTCAACTGCTCGCAGCTCTGCGGCCTCGGCCACTACCGGATGCGCGGCTTCGTGACGATCATGGAGCAGGACGAGTACGACGCCTGGCTCGAGGAAGAGGCGTCCTTCCTCACCGGCAACTAGCGCCGGAGGCTTCCCGGGCGCCCAGGAGGTCTCTCAGCAGGCGGCCCACGTCCTCCTTGCGCGTAGAGTCCGGAAACAGCCGCTCATGGATCCGGGCGGCTTCGTCCGGGTCGCGGATCTCGAGGTGGCCCAGCAGGATCTCGACGTCCTGCCTGTCCGTGTTCCTGCCGGACTCCAGCTTCATCGCCAGCATGTGTTCGGCGGAAGCGCCGGTCACCACGAGGTACGGCGAGTTGTACAGCGTGGGCGCCCTGGCGTCGGCTTCCCTCGGCATGTAGCTGATAGCCTGCTCGTTCAGCCAGCTCTCCGGCAGACCACGTTCCCGGGCGATCTCCCGGACCGCGTGGGCAGTCGCCGAGTGGCCGCTGTCGATTCGCGCATCGATGTCGTGAGTCGTCCGGTCGCGCCGGTAGGCAAGCGTCATCGCCGCGCCTCCAACCACGTATACATTCGCCCGCACTCCGACTCGGCGCAGCCGCCTGGAGAGGTCGTCCAGCAGTTCCGTCAGTTGCCGGCGATCAAGGGACCCATGCACGGCGCTCACCACCTCGCGCGTCGAGGTCCCTCGGATCGGGCAGTGCGCCGTGCCTTACGAATGCCGCAGGCGCGTAGAGGATTGCGTTCCGCCGAATCCTCCCGCTGGCCGGCAAGACCCACGGCTGATCGAGTCGCCGCGCCGGCTCCTCGAGCCAGCCGGGCAGGGACTGGCCGTGCAGCTCGGCCAGATGTTCCACGGTTGCGGCCAGGAGGGCGTCCCAGCGCGTACCGGTCACCGGCGGTGGACTGGCCAGCACGTCGGCTTGTTCGTCGGTCGACAGGGCGTGGAATCGGCGGGGAAGGTCGTGGAGGATGGCGCGCTCGATGTCGGCGGCGTTCCATCGTTCGTCGATGGCGTCCGTGTACTCGGTGAGGGACAGCGGAAGGCTCGACATCGCAGTATTCGCAGTTCGAACTAACGCCGGAGTGTATCAGGGAGATCGGCGGCGGGGAGCGACAACGGGCGAGAGCGGCGCGACCCCGTCGCCGCCGCGGCAGAGTCCGGCCTCAACGGCCGGCGGCGGCAATCGCCTCCCGGAGATCGGCGACGATCTCCTCCATCAGATCGCCCGCCTCGGAAACGTCCTCCAACGCGATTCTCGCCGCCGCGTCTATCCGCTGCTGGAACGGTCCTATGGGCAGCGCGAGCTGCGCCGCGTCGATCATCGACCGCAGGGTCTCGAGGCGAAGCTGCTGGTAACGCTGGTGCTCGGGGGAGCTCAGCTCGACCGGCAGGGCGGGGGGCCGCAGGGCCGGAGATTCGGGGGCCGGAACCGCATCGTCCGGCGCGGCGACGCCCGAGGGATCGCCGGGCGGCGGGGCGCCGGCGGACGGGTTGGCAACCTCGGGTTCCGCAACCTGCGGCGCCGCATCGCCTGTCCCGGCGACCGGGTCGACCCCGCCGGCCGGAGCCTCGGCCCGTCCGCAGGCGGCAACACCGGCGCAGGACGCTGCTGCGACGACGACCAGGCCCGCCAGCATCACGCGGTGCGCCGCATATCGCACCACGTTTGCGCCGTGAATCATGGCCCGCGCCGGAGTCTCCTCCACCGTTCGCACCCTCGCTGCTCTCACCCGCCCGGCCCGTCGATCATCGCTACGGCTCCGATTGCCGCCCGCCCGGGCCTGACTAGCGCTCGGCGGCGGCCAGCTCCTCCCGGACGATCTCGACGAATGTGCCGTAGGGCGCCGCGCCCAGAACGGCCCGCCCGTTCAGGAACAGCGTCGGCGTCGACGAGACGCCGTAGCTCATGCCGATGCGCATGTCGCGATCGACCGTCGCGGCGTGCCGGCCGCTGTCGAGGCACTCGTTGAACGCCTCCGGATCGAGCCCCAGGTCGACGGCGTAGCCCTTCAGCGCGTCGACGTCGAGCGAGCCCTGGCTGGCGAACATCGTATCGTGCAGCTCCCAGAATCGGCCCTGCTCGTGGGCGCAGTTGCCGGCCTCGGCCGCTTTGAACGCGTTGGGATGGCTCGGCAGCGGGTAGTCCTTGTAGACGAACCGGATCTGGCCATCGAACTGCTCCATCAGCCGCTCCACCGTCTCGGTGGCCCGCCTGCAGTAGGGGCAGTCGAAGTCGGAGAACTCGATCAGCTCCACCGGCGCGGTCTCCGGTCCCCGCGCCGGATCCTCGGCCAGCGCCTCGACGCCGTGGCGCGGCGGCTCGAGAGACACCGATACGTCGCCGGCCATCGCCCGCAACTCGTTCATGTACGCGTGCAGCGCCTGCAGCGGCCGTTGCTGGTCGAGCACGGCGCGGATCTCGGGCCGCATCTGCTCCAGCGTGCGTCCCGGAAAGCGGTCCCGGTTCCGCTCGTAGATCAGATCGATCTCCGCGTCGGTCACCTCGATCATCCGATCCGGCAGCTCGGCTTCCAGGAGCTCGTCGCGCGTCATGCCGCGCGCCGCCGCCTCGCGCTCGACGAGACGCTCGCCGACGACGATGTCGAGCGCCCTCCGCCGCGCGTCGTACAGGTCCTGAAGCATCCGGAGCCGCGACGACGCGTCGTTGCGCCGCCACGCATCCTCGATCTCGGCGAACGTCACCGCGACGTCGCCGATGCGGGCCACCACCGTATCGTCCCGCTGCTGCGCGCCAGCGGGCGCGGCCGCCAGGGACAGGCCGACAACCGCCGCCGATAGCCAGTTCGTTCTTGAAGACATAAGGAGTGCACTGTACCACCGTTTTCCGCGCCGCCTGGCCGGCGCACCCGGCGCACCTCCGTATAATGCCGCCTCGATGCCCTCGCACCGGATCGCGGCGCGCGCCCCCCGCGGCCAGGCGGTCGAGACCGACGTCCGGACGGACGCGGAGACCGTCTCGGCGATCCTGGAGGACGCCGCCCACTATCCGGGCGGGCACGCGGCGGGCGTCGCGCGGCCGGCTAGCGAGGCCGACGTCGCCGCGCTGATCGCGAGCGCAGCGCACGTCCTGCCCGTCGGCGCCCAGTCGTCGTTGACCGGCGGAGCCACGCCGATGGGCGAACTCGTGCTCGACCTCCAGCGATTTGACCGTATCCTCTCCATCGGCGCGGACGAGGTGGTCGTGCAACCGGGATTGCCGATCGGGACGCTGCAGGCAGCCCTCGGGCGCGATGGCCGGTTCTACCCGCCGGCTCCCACCTTCGACGGTGCGTGCGCGGGCGGCGTGGTCGCCACGAATGCGGCCGGCGCGGCCACGTTCAAGTACGGCACGACGCGCGACTGGGTGCGGCGGCTGACGGTGGTCCTTGCGACCGGCGACGTTCTCGACCTCGTCCGCGGCGAGACGACCGCGCATCCGGACGGCTACTTCGATGTGGCCCCCGGCGCCGGGACGATCCGCGTGCCCCTGCCCACCTACCGCATGCCGGATGTTCCTAAGTGCTCGGCCGGCTACTTCGCCGCGCCCGGCATGGATCTGGTCGACCTGTTCGTCGGCTCGGAAGGAACGCTCGGGGTCGTCACCGAGGCGGCGTTCGCGGTGGTCGCGCCGGCGCCGCGGGTGGCGATGGTATGGATCACCCTGCCGAGCGAAAGCGCGGCGACGGATCTGACGCGGACGCTGCGAACCGCGGCGCGGGACGCCCGGCGCCATGGCGCGGTGCGCGGCGTCGACGTGGCCGCCATCGAACACCTGGATGCGCGCAGCCTGGCCATCGTGCGGGAGGACGGCGCGGCGCGGCGGCACCAGGTGACGGCGCCGGACGACGCGCAGGCGGCGCTGCTGGCGCAGGTCGAGCTGCCGGCCGACGCCCCATCATCGGCCGCGGCGGCCTACCGCGAGATCGGGAGCGCGCTTGCCGACGATGCGCCCGATACGCCGCTCGTGCGGCTGTGCCGGCTGCTCGCCGGCGCGGGCGTCCTCGAGCGGGCCGAAATCGCACTGCCCGGCGACCGGCGGCAGGCGCACCTGACCGCGGTACGCGAGGCAGTGCCGGAGGGCGTCAACCGCCGGGTCGGCGAGGCGCAGCGCCGGCAGCGAACCGCCATCGAGAAGACGGCCGCCGACATGATCGTGCCGTTCGCGCGCTTCGACGAGAGCCTCGCGTTGTTTCATCACGCGTTCGACTCGCGCCGCCTCGACTACGCCATCTGGGGCCACATCTCGGACGGCAACGTCCACCCGAACGTGATACCGGCTACGATGGAAGACGTGGTCCGCGGCAAGCAGGCCATCCTCGAGTGCGGGCGGGAGATCGTACGCCTCGGGGGCTGCCCGCTCGCCGAGCACGGCGTCGGACGCAACCCGGTGAAGCAGGCGCTGCTCCGGCAGTTGTACGGCGCGGAGGGCATCGCCGAGATGCGCGCGGTGAAGGCCGCCCTCGACCCGGACGGCAAGCTGGCGCCCGGCGTGCTCTTCCCGGCTGAAGCGCGTTGATCGAGACGGAGAGAAATCCGATGGGCTGGTTTCTCGTCAACTGGCTGACCACGGCGGTGGCGCTCGGCGCGGTCGCCTGGATCCTGCCCGGCGTGACGATCGTGTCCCTGCCGGCGCTCGCGGTGGCCGCGGTCGTGCTCGGCATCGTCAACACCATCGTCAAGCCTGTGCTCGTCGTCCTCACGCTGCCGCTGACCGTCATGACCCTCGGCGTGTTCTACCTCATCGTCAACGGCGTGGCCTTCGCGTTCGCGGCCTGGATCGTCCCCGGCTTCGAGGTGGACGGACTGGGGTGGGCGATGCTCGGGGCGGCGCTCGTCGGCCTGGTATCGATGTTCATCGGCGGCTTCCGGCAGCCGCCGTCCCGTACGCGGATCGACGTCATCGACGTCACCGCCCGGCGGGACTGACACTCCGGGCCACTCACAGCTCGACCCGCCGCAGGCGCAACGCGTTGCCGACGACCGACAGCGAGCTCAGGGTCATCGCCGCGCTCGCCCAGATGGGGCTGATCAGCAGGCCGATGACCGGATACAGCAGGCCGGCCGCCACCGGCACCCCGACCGCGTTGTAGACGAACGCGAGGGCCAGGTTCTGGCGGATGTTGCGCATCGTCGAGCGGCTGAGGCGCCGCGCCCTCGCGATCGCCCGCAGGTCGCCCCGCACGAGGGTGATTCCGGCGCTCTCCATCGCGACATCCGTGCCGGTTCCCATCGCGATGCCGACCGCCGCCTCGGCCAGTGCCGGCGCGTCGTTGATGCCGTCGCCCGCCATCGCCACGGTCCGCCCGCGGGCCTGCTCGTCCGCGACGAGGCGGCGCTTGTCGGCGGGCAACACCTCGGCTACCACGTCGGCGGGATCGATGCCGACCTGCACGGCCACCGCCTCGGCGGTGGCCCGGCTGTCGCCGCTGGCCATCACGATGCGCAGGCCTTCGTGGCGCAAGAGTGCGAGCGCCTCCTCGGTCGACGCCTTGATGGGATCGACGACGCCGATCACGCCAGCCGGTCTTCCCTCCACCGCTACGAACACGACCGTCTCCCCGCGTCCGCGCGCCTCGTCTGCGACCGCCGGCAGATCGCCCACGTCGATCCCCTGCGCCTCCACGAACGAAGCGTTCCCGACGGCGACCCTCCGGCCGTCGACGCTCCCGGTCACTCCGCTGCCGGTCTCGGACGCGAAGTCCGTCGCAACCACCGACGGGACGCCGCGGGCGTCGGCCTCGGCGATGATCGCCGCCGCCAACGGATGCTCGCTGGGACGTTCCACGCCGGCCGCCAGCCGCAGAAGCTCGTCCTCGTCGACGTCGCCACCGGGTGCGGCCGCCACGGTCCGGACGCGCGGCTTTCCTTCGGTCAGGGTGCCGGTCTTGTCCACGACCAGGGTGTCGACCCGCTCCAGGGTCTCCAGCGCCGCCGCGTCCCGAATGAGCACGCCCGCCGTTGCGCCGCGCCCGGTGCCGACCATGATCGCCATCGGCGTCGCCAGCCCCAGCGCGCACGGGCAGGCGATGATGAGCACCGCCACGGCGCTCACCAAGGCCAGGGCCAGCCGCGGTTCAGGCCCCCAAAGCGTCCACCCGGCGAACGCCGCGACCGCGACGGTGACAACCGCCGGCACGAACCAGCCGGCCAGCCGGTCAGCCACCCGCTGGATCGGCGCGCGGCTGCGCTGCGCCTCGCTCACCATCCGGACGATTTGGGCGAGCAGGGTCTCCGCACCCACCCGCTCGGCGCGCATCGTCAGGCTTCCCGTGCCGTTCACCGTGGCGCCGATCACCGCATTGCCGGGCCCCTTCTCGACCGGGATCGGCTCGCCGCTGATCATCGACTCGTCGACGGCGCTGCCGCCTTCGATCACGACCCCGTCGACCGGCACGCGCTCGCCCGGGCGCACGCGCAGCAGGTCGCCCACGCGCACCTCCGCCAGCGGCACATCCCGATCGCGCGCGCCTCTCGCATCGGCACCGGAGACGCCGTCGACGTGGCCGACCCGATGCGCGACCGCCGGCGCCAGTCCGAGCAGCGACCGGAGCGCGGCGCCGGTTCGATGCCGCGCCCGCAGTTCCAGCACCTGCCCGAGCAGCACCAGCACGATGATGACCACCGCCGTGTCGAAGTACGGTTCGACGCCGCCTTCCATCCGGAAGCCGGCCGGGAAGCTGCCGGGGACGACGGTGGCCGCCACGCTGTACACGAACGCCGCACCGACGCCGAGCGCGATCAGCGTGAACATGTTCGGGCTGCGATTGACGATCGACGCCCAGCCCCGCTCGAAGAACGGTCGCCCCGCCCACAGCACCACGGGGGCGGCGCAGGCGAACTGGATCCAGTTCGAGACGGTCCGGCTCAACGGCAGCGCCGACGCACCGGCCACCATCTCGGTCATCGCGATGCCGAACACGGGCAGCCCAATCGCGGCGGCGATCCGGAACCGGCGCGTCATGTCGGCCAGCTCCGGGTTGGGCGCTTCTTCCTGCGTCACCGCCCGCGGCTCGAGCGCCATGCCGCACGCCGGACAGGCTCCCGGCTCGGTCCGCACGACCTCCGGATGCATCGGGCAGGTGTACTCGACGGCGACCGGCGGCGGCGCGGCGAACTCCGGCTCGAGCGCCATGCCGCAGCTCGGACAGGGGACCGGCTCGGTCTCGCGCACCTCCGGACACATCGGGCAGACGTAGACCGTGCCCGGGGCATCCGCTGCGTGGCCGTGATGCGCCGCCCCATGACCGGCCGGCGCGTGCTCATGGTCGGTCCCGCCGTTGCCCGACGACTCCTCGCGCGCCCGCAGGAACGCCTCGGGATCGGTCCGAAACGCCGCCTGGCAACCACCGCAGCAGAACAGGTAGGTCGTGCCCGCGTAGTCGTGCGTGAACCGGGCCCTCTCCGGGTCGACGGTCATGCCGCAGACCGGGTCGCGTGTCTCCACGTTCATGGCGTCTCCCGCCGGGATGTCTGGAACTCCACGCCCCGATGATAGCGCCTGGGAGACCGGGCGCCGGGCGGGATGTAGACTGGGAACTTGCCGACGAGCAAGCCCCCGGAAGCGATCTGGCGGCGGATAACCGACCTGCCGGCTGGTGCGTCCACGTGGACAACGCCGGGCTACGCCGAGCGGGTGATCACCTGGCGCCGCGTCCTGCGGCGGCTTACGGATCGCCACACGGATCGCTCGATGCTCGACACGTGGCTACGGGAGCGACGCCGCTGGTTCGCCATCGAAACGGGGCTCATCGAAGGACTCTACACACTGAAGCGAGGGGTCACCGAACAACTCGTGACCGAGGGGCTCGAAGGCGTCCGCGGCGGCCATACAGTCGAGGGCCTCGCGGACGAGACCATCCAGGGGCTGCTGCGCAGCCAGGAAGAAGCCCTCGAGGTGGTCTTCGGCGATGTCCGGAGCGGCCGGCCGCTCACGCACCACACGCTCTGCGCGTGGCATCAGCTCCTGACCCGATCTCAGGAAACGGCCACGGGGATCACGCCGTGGGGCGCGCGGATCGAGATCCCGCTACGCAGAGGACGCTACAAGATCCGGCCGAACAACCCGAAGCGTCCCGACGGCGTGGTGCACGAATACTGCCCGCCCGAGCAGGTGCGGTCGGAAATGGACCGGTTCCTGACGATGCACGAGGGCCACGACGGGCTGAATCTGCCGACCGAGGTCGAGGCCGCCTGGTTGCACCATCGCTTCGTCCGGATCCATCCCTTTCAGGACGGCAACGGGCGCATGGCGCGTCTCCTGCTCGCCTACGTCTATCTCCGGAACGAGGAGATCCCGCCGGTGGTGACGAACGAGCATCGCGACGCCTACATCCGTGCGCTGGAAGCCGCGGACAGGAACGACCTGCGGCCGTTCGTCGACTTCCTGGGACTGCGCGCCGCGGTCTCCCTGGAAGCGGCCATCGGTATCGCCGAGGACGCGCTCGCGGGCCGGAACAGGTTGCATCATCCCAACGGCGGGGTGACGCGGGACGGCGTGTACTACCGCCGCGAAGACGCTGAATCGACTTGAATGGACCGCACGGCGATTCCGCCATCGGGCCGCCCGCGTCGGCCAAGCCGGCTCGGAGTTCCGCAACGCCGTCGCTGCCGAAATGCCCCGCGAACGCTGCTCAGGCTCGTGCGGCGCGGGCTTCACAGCTCCCGCAGCGCCGTCGCCACCGGCAGCCGCGCCGCGCGGATGGCGGGGAAGAGCCCGCCGAAGAAGCCCATCACGACCGCCCACACGATGCCCTGGACGAGCAGCGCCGGGGTCACGGCGAAGGCGAACGCCACCTGGCTGAAGGTCTGCCAGTTGATGGTGGCCGTCTGGTAGCCGTTGAAGCCGGCGTAGGCGAGCAGCCCCCCGACGACGCCGCCGGTCACGCACAGGGCCACCGATTCGACCATCACCGAGATGACCACCGGCAGGCCGCCGAAGCCGAGGGCGCGCAGGGTCGCTATCTCGCGCGTCCGCGCCGCGACGGCGGTGTACATCGTGTTGATGCCCCCGAACACGGCGCCGATGCCCATCAGGAGCGCGATCACCGTGCCGATGCCGGTGATGATGCCGGTGATGGCCTCGGACTGTCCCGAGTAGTAGTCGTCCTCGCGCTCGACCATGACGTCGAGCCGCGGGTCGGTCGTCAGCGCGTCCTTGAACGCGTCGAAGTCGCCGGCCGAGTCGAGCTTCGCGTAGACCGACTGGAACGTGTCGCCGCGGCGGTAGGCCGGCTGCAGCACGCGGGCGTCGCACCAGATCTCCGACTCGGCGATGGTGCCGTCCGCCTCGAAGATGCCGACCACCTCCCAGGTGCTCTCGCCCCAGCGCTGGGTCGAGCCGAGGTCGATGCCCGCGAACTGGTTGGCGGCGCTGCGGCCGACGATGATCTCGTTGGTACCGGGCCGGAAGATGCGCCCCTCGACGATGCGTATCTCGTCGCGGACGCGGAACGCCGCCGGCTCCACGCCGCGCAGCGGCACGTTGGCCGGGGACCCGGTGCTCCGCTTGGGCACGTCCACCACCACGAACAGCTCGGCCGAGGCGACCGGGCCGCCGTCGCCCCGCTGCACGCCGGGCGCGTCCTTGACGATGCGGGTGGTGGCGAGCGTGATGCCGCTGCTCAGCTCGGTGTCGCTCCCGCCGCGCATCACGATCGCCGTGTCGGGCGATCCGGCGCCGGTCAGCGCGGCCCGGAACCCCTCGGCGATGGAGAGCACCGCGACGAAGACGATGACCACCCCGGTCACGCCGATGACGGCGACGACCGACGAGCCGGCCCGCTGGGGCAGGGTGCGCAGCGTGAGCGCGGTGACCGTGAACACCTGGGAGAAGAACCGCATCGCTACACCTTCCGCAGCGCATCGACGATGCGCAGCCGCGTCGCCAGCAGCGCGGGCACGGCGCCGGCCGCGAACCCGAGCAGGACGACGAGCATGCCGCCGATCACCAGATCGCGGGTGGGAAACAGGAACACCGTCAGGAAGCCGCCCGTCGGGTCGCCCAGGCCGATCAGCAGCCAGCCCACGCCGAGCCCGACCGCCCCGCCGGCGACGGCCAGCGTAAGCGACTCGATCAGCACCAGCGCCAGCACGCGCCGGTCGGTGAAGCCGAGCGTCTTCAGCACCGCCAGTTCGTTCGTCCGCTCGCGGATCGACTGCGCCATGGTGTTGGCGGTGATGACCAGGATGGTGAAAAAGACCGCGCCCAGGATCGCGGTCACGATGGCGCCGATGTTGCCGATCTGGTCGGCGAAGCCCTGCAGGAACGCCTGCTCGGTCGACGTCCTCGTCTCGGCCGGGGAGTTGGCGAAGCGGGTGTCGATGGCCGCCGCCACGTCCGCCGACCGCGCCGGATCGTCGACGCGGATGACGTACTGGCCAACGAAGCGCGCGCCCTGGTCGTTCGCCTCCATCAGGTATTCGTGGTGGAAGAGGAGCGTGGAGGTGTCGTAGCCTTCGACACCCGCCTCGTAGATGCCGTCGATGGTGAACTCCCAGGTCGGTCCGCTCCGCGTGCGGAAGATCGTCCCCTCGATCGGGATCCGGTCGCCCACCTCCCAGCCGAAGCGGTCGGCCGTCACGCGGCCGACGATGGCGCCGGTGCGGTTCCGCAGCCACGCCTCGCGTTCCTCGTCGCTCAGCACGATCTCGGGATAGAGGCGCAGGTAGCTCTCGGGATCGACCGCGAACTGCGCGAAGAAGTTGCGCGAATCCTGGTAGATGCCGCCGAACCACGACATGTGGCTGATGTCCGCCACCCCGTCGACGGCCGTTATGCGGCCCAGGTAGCTCTCCGGCAGCGGCTGGATGAGCGACACCTTGTGGATCACCAGCATGCGGTCCGCGCCGGCCACCGAGACGCCGGTACCGAACGCCAGGCGGATGGCGGCCAGGTAGGCGAACAGGACGAACGCCACGATGATCGACAGCACCGTGAACAGCGTCCGCGCCCGGCGGCGGAACAGGTTCTTCCAGACGAGCGGCAGGAACTTCATGACTCCGGCTCCGCGGCGAGCACGCCCTTGTTGAGATGCAGCGTCCGCCGGGCGCGGGCGGCGGCGTGCGCGTCGTGCGTGACCATGACGATGGTCTTGCCGTGCTCGGCGTTGAGCGCCTGCAGCAGATCGAGGATCTCGTCGCCCGACTTGCGGTCGAGGTCGCCGGTCGGTTCGTCGCACAGCAGCAGCGTCGGGTCGGTGACGATGGCGCGCGCGATGCCGACCCGCTGCTCCTGGCCGCCGGAGAGCTGCCGCGGATAGTGCCTGGCGCGGTCCGCGAGCCCGACCACCTCCAGCGCCGTCGCCACGTGGCGGCGCCGCTCGCTGCGCGAGAGCGGCGTGAGCAGCAGCGGCAGCTCCACGTTCTTCTCGGCCGTCAGGACCGGCAGCAGGTTGTAGAACTGGAACACGAAGCCCACGTGCCGCGCCCGCCAGCCGGCCAGCTTCCCGCCCGCCATGCGGTCGATCCGGTCGCCGCCGACCACGACCTCGCCCTCGGACGGCGTGTCGAGCCCGCCGAGCAGGTTGAGCAGGGTCGTCTTGCCCGAGCCGGAGGGTCCCATCAGGGCCAGGAAGTCTCCCGCCGGCAGGTCGAGGGTGACGCCCTGCAGGACATCGATCCGCTCCGACCCGCGCCGGAACACCTTGTGGAGGTTGCGGACCTGCACCAACGCTCCGTTCTCACTCATGCCGTGCGCCTCCGATGTCGTTCGCCGCGCGCCGGGTTCGTCGTCCGGGACGGGGCATCTCTTCGCTCCGGTCCGCTCGTCCACCGCGTTCGCGATCTACCTGCAATACGCGCCGCGCGTCCTGCTCCTTACAGGCTCCGACAGACTCGCTCACCGGTCACACGCTCGTTCACCGGGCGCCGGGCCCTACCGTCAGTCGGCGACGACGCGGTCGCCGTCGGCGAGCTCCGCCGGCCCCTCGATCACCACCCGCTCGCCTGCCGCGACCCCGGCCAGCACCTCGACGTCGCCGCCGTCCTCGAGGCCGGTGGTGACGGCCCGCCGCTCGACCGTGTCTCCGCGCGCCACGAAGACCACCTGCGTCCCCCCGTCGTTGCGCAGCGCCTCCGCCGGTACCCAGAACCGGGGCGCCGCGTCGGCGACGGTCTCCTCCGGCGGCGGCCCGGCCTCGAGAAACGCCACGTTGATGCCCATGTCCGGCAGGATCCGGGGATCGCCCAGCTCGTCGAACGCGATCCGCACCAGGACCGTCGCGCGCTGGCGGTCGGCGGCGGGAATCGTCGTGATGACGCTGGCCGGGATCTCCCAGTCGGGGTAGGCGTCGAGGGTCGCCACCACGCGTTGCGCCGGAGAAACGCGGTTGATGTAGCTCTCGTTGACGTCGACCTCGATCTCCAGCGACGACATGTCGACGATGGTGCACACGCCGGTCCGCGTGAAGCCGCCGCCCGCGCTCACCGGCGAGATCATCTCGCCCGGCTGGGCGTCCTTGGAGATGGCGACGCCGCTGAACGGCGCCCGGATGACGGTGTCCTCCAGCGCCGTCCGCCGCACGTCGATCTCGCGTTCGGCGACCACGACCTGCTCGCGCTGGTTGCCGATGCGCGCCCGGAGCGAGTCGGCCTCGGCCTGCGCCGCGTCGAGGTCGGCCTGCCCGATCAGGCGCTGTTCCAGCAGGCGGCGCTGGCGGTCGAGGTCGAGCCGCGCCTCTTCGTACCGCACCTCCAGCTCGGCCAGCGCACCCCGCGCCGCGCCGAGCTGCGCCTCGGCCAGCGCGAGGTAGGACCGCTCCGTGGTGTCGTCGAGCCGGGCCAGGATCTGTCCCTCGGTGACCGCCATCCCCTCCTCGACGAGCACCTCGACGATGCGGCCGGTGACCTTGGACGAGACGGTCGACTGCAGGCGCGCGGTCACGTAGCCGGACGCGTTCAGGACCGTCGGCTGGCCGTCGGCGGCCACGGTCTGCCGCACCGCCGCGGTGCTCACGACGGGAATCCGGGCCTCTTCCCACCAGCGCCAGCCCGCGGCGGCGCCGGCCCCCGTGACGACGAGCAGCAGCCCCAGCCAGACGATTCGGCCCACCCAGGATCGGCCGTTCCGGGACCGGTCGATCTTCAGTTCGTCGAGTGACGCTGCCATGGATGCTCGCGATCTGTAGCGGCTCTGCCCTGATGATACGCGCCGGAAGCGCCCTCGATGACAAGCGTGGCGCCGCCGGGCGCCCGCGGTCGTTTCGACGGGCGGGGAGGCCGTCAGGTTCCCCGCGGCGTTCCGTCGGAAGCGGACCGTACGTGCATCGAGACTCCCGTCTGGTGTAGATTACCCTGCCGGTCGACAAGAACCCTGGACAAACCACGGCCGGGTACAGTAGAAACCGGTAGTCCCCCTCCGACTCCATGTCGAGGAAATACCGCCAGCAAGGGTACCAGGACGACGAGCGCCAGCGCCCGGAGCGCACTGGCGAACGCAAGCCGAAGGGTGACGGACGCCCGCGGCGCGGCTACGGTCCGCGCGAGCCGCGGGTGGTGAACATGCCGGCCTTTCGGGAGGTGCTGAAGTGCGCCCGCTGCGGCGCGTCGCTGTCCTCGTCGATTCGCTTCGACACCCAGTGCGCCAAGTGCGCGGCCGATCTCCATAGCTGCGCGCAGTGCACGTGGTTCGACACGAGTCGGACGCGGGAGTGCGCGCAGCCGATTCCGAAGCGGGTGTCCCCGAAGGATGCCCGCAACAGTTGCACCTTCTTCGAGGCGCGGGTGACGGTGGAGCGCGAGACCCATTCGAGCGTGGCGGCGCCGCCGTCGGCCGCACCGGCGGCAAGACGGCCGCCCAGCCCCGCCGCGGCGAGCGCGCGGCAGGCGTTCGACGACCTGTTCAAGTAGACCTGTCGCCATCCGGCCGGATTCGGCCTGCAGGACGAAGATGTACTCCCCCGGCGCAGCCACCGACCTTCAGCGGCGTCTCGCAACCTTGTCCTCGCCGGTGAGGCTGGTCTTCTTCACGCAGACCTTCGGGTGCGACACGTGCCTGCCCGCACGGCAGGCGGCCGACCGGATCGCCGCGCTCTCGGAGCGGGTCACGGTCGAGGAGCACAACCTCGTGCTCGACCGCGAGCAGGTCGCCGAGTACGGCGTCGAGTGGGCGCCGGCGCTGGCCGTCGTCGGAACGCAGGACGTGGGCATGCGCTACTACGGCATACCCGACGGCTACGAGATCGAGTCGCTGGTGGACGCCATCGAGATCGCCGGCGGCGGCGGCCCCGCCTTGAGCGACGAGACCCTCGACGCCCTCGACGCCCTCGATCGGGACGTGCACCTGCGGGTCTTCGTCACTCCCACGTGACGGTTCTGTCCCCAGGCGGTCAGCCTGGCCTGGCGTCTTGCGGCGGCGAGCCCGCACGTGACGGCCTCGGTGATCGAGGCCACGTCGTTCCCGGATCTCGCCCAGCGCTACCAGGTGACCGGCGTTCCGAAGACGGTCGTCGGCGACGGAGTGGAGATCATGGGCGCGCTGCCCGAGGCCGACTTCGTGGCGCAGGTTCTGCAGGCCGGCGCATGATCCCCCGGGGCGCCGGCCGCGTCGCCCGCGGCAGGTCGGAGGTCCCGTTTCCCGCGATCGCGGCCGCCCTGTGCCTTCTCGTCTCGACGCTGGCGGCGCAGGCGCCGCGGCCGGTCGAGTACCGCCTGTCCTTCCCCGCCCCCCAGCACCATTGGCTGGCCGTCGACGTGCGGTTCCCGGACCTGGAGGACGCACCCCTTCACGTGCGGATGAGCAGCGCGTCTCCCGGCCGCTACGCCCGGCACGAGTTCGCCAAGAACCTGATCGAGATCGCCTTCGGCGGCGCCGGGGGCGCTCCGGTGCAGGTCGACCGGCGCGGACCGGCCCACTGGGAGGTCGCCGGCCACGGCGGGACCGTTCGCGTGCGCTACCGGCTGTTCGGCGACCGGGTCGACGGTACGTACCTGGCGGTCGACGCGACGCACGCCCACATGAACGCGCCGGCCACGCTGCTGTGGGCCGAAGGGCTCGAGGAGCGGGCCGCCCGGGTGACGCTGGCCCGGCCCGACGGCGCGGACTGGAACGTCGCCACCCAGCTCTTCCCCACCGGCGACCCGCTGACCTGGACCGCGCCCAACCTCGCCTACCTGCTCGACAGCCCGATCGAGTTCAGCGACTTCGCGCTGCGGACCTTCACCGTTCCGGATCCGGCGGACCCGGCATATCGCCCCACGTTCCGGGTGGCGGTCCATCACGCCGGCAGCGAAGCCGGGCTGGCCGCGTACGTGGCGGCGGTCGAGTCCGTGGTCCGCGAGACGGTGCCGATCTTCGGCGAGTTCCCGCGTTTCGAGACCGGCGCCTACACGTTCATCGCCGACTACCTGCCGGCGGCGAGCGGCGACGCGATGGAGCATCGCAACAGCACGGTGCTGACCGCGAACGCGGGCCTCGATTCTCCGGGCAGCCGGACGCGTCTCCTCGGTTCGGTGGCCCACGAGTTCGTGCACGCCTGGAACGTCGAGCGGATCCGTCCCCGCTCGCTCGAGCCGTTCGACTTCACCGCGGCGAACGTGTCCGGGGACCTGTGGCTGGCCGAGGGTCTCACCAACTACTACGGGGCGCTGATCCTGCAGCGGGCCGGGCTGGTCGGTCCGGCCGCGACCCTGGACCGCTTCGCGCGCGTCATCTCCACGGTGACGAACGGGCCCGGCCGGCGACTGCGCTCGGTCGTCGAGATGAGCCGCATGGCGCCCTTCACCGACGCGGCGACCGCCATCGACCCGACGAACTTCCGCAACACGTTCATCTCGTACTACGTCTGGGGCGAGGCAATCGGGCTGGGTCTCGATCTCGCACTGCGCGAGCGGACCGGGGGCCGCGCCACCCTGGACGACTACATGCGGGTGCTGTGGCAGGAGTTCGGCCGCGGCGGCGACGACGTGCCGGGCGTGGTCGCGCGGCCCTACACACCGGCCGATGCGGAGGCCGTGCTCGCCCGCGTCGCCGGGGACGCCGCGTTCGCGCGGGACTTCTTCGCCCGCTACATCGACGGCCGCGAGGTGCCCGACTACGCGCGGCTGCTGCGGCAGGCGGGGATTCTCCTGCGCCCGGTTGCGCCCGGCCGCGCGTCGCTCGGCGCGCTGCCGCTCGGCGGCGGCATGCGCGTCGTCCGTTCGACCGCCTACGGTTCGCCGCTCCACACGGCGGGAATAGGCCGGGACGACACGATTACTTCGTTCGACGGACGCCGCGTCGCGTCCGCATCGGAGCTGCGCCGCCTGAGCGGCTCGAAGCGGCCCGGCGACCGGGTGAGGCTCGGGTTCCGGCGTCTCGGACGAGACATGGAGACGACCGTCACGCTGGCCGCCGACGACCGCATCGAGATCGTGCCGGCCGAATCGACGGGGGCTTCCCTCTCCCCCGCGCAGCAGGCGTTCCGACGTTCCTGGCTCGGCAGCCGGCAGTGAGCCCGCCGGCGATTCGGGACGTGACCGTCCCTTGCCGCGAGCTGCGGGGTTGCAAGGAACGAGCCGGTCACTTAACCTTCGGGTAGAGGACCCGTAGCGGCCGGGCGGGCTGCCGCACCTGACATCCCGGAAGGACGATCCACTCATGCCGACGAGACTCGCGGTCGCGCTGGCGGCGCTGGTGCTCTTCGTCGCGCTGCCGGCGCTGGCCGAGCTGTACATCGAATGGCTCTGGTTCGGCGAGGTCGAGTACCAGAGCGTCTTCCTCAAGAGCCTGGCGACGCGGTGGCTGCTCGGGGCGGCCGGGTTCCTCCTGGCGTTCCTGGTGCTGTACGGGAATCTGCGCCTGGCCGTGAAGGGCGCCCGGCGCCCCTACGTGGTGTTCGCCGGCGGCGGAGATCTGCAGCCGATCGTGCTCGAGCGCCGGCATCTGGCCTGGCTGGCCCTGGGCGCCTCGGGACTGGCCGCGCTCTTCATCGGCGGGGTGGCTTCCAGCCAGTGGCTGCTGGTGCTGCAGTACCTGGAGGCGACGCCGTTCGGGCAGGCCGATCCGCTGATCGGACGCGACGCCGCGTTCTACATCTTCACGCTGCCGTTCCTCGACTTCGCCCGGCTCGGCCTGTTCGCGGTCGTCGCGCTGGCCCTGGTCGGCGCGGCCGCGGCCTACGTGGTCGCCGGAGAGATTGCCGTCCAGCCGGACGGGATTCAGGTGGGCGAGCAGGCCCGGCGGCATCTGCTGCTGCTCGGCGCGGCCGTCTTCCTGCTGTTCGCCTGGGCCGCGTACCTGGACATGCCGCGCCTGCTGACGACGCCGGCCGGCATCGTACATGGGGCTTCGTACGTCGACGTGGCGGTGCGCCTGCCGGTGCTGCGCATTCTGATGGCGGTGTCGGTGTTCGCGGCCGGCGGCTGCGTCTACGGGGCGTTCACCGGCAGCACGTGGCCGGTGGCGGCCGTGACCGCCGTGTACCTGCTGGTGTGGATCGGCGGCGGCGGGACGGCGACGGCGCTGCAGCGCCTGGTCGTCACTCCGGACGAGCAGCAGAAGGAGGCGCCGTACATCGCCCACAACATCGCCGCGACGCGCACCGCGTTCGACCTCGACACGCTCGAGGAGCGGCAGGTGTCGGGCGACGCCCTCCTGACCATGGAGGACATCGAGAACAACTCCGAGACGATCAACAACGTCCGGCTCTGGGATCACCAGCCGCTGCTGGACACGTTCGGGCAGATCCAGGAGATCCGCACCTATTACGAGTTCGCGTCGGTCGACAACGACCGCTACGTGGTCGACGGCGAGTACCGCCAGACCATGGTGTCGACTCGCGAGATCAACTCGGACAGCCTGCCGAACCGGTCGTGGGTGAACGAGCGCCTGCAGTACACGCACGGTTTCGGCGTCGCGCTCGGCCCCGTCAACCAGGTTACGGAGGAGGGCCTGCCGGTCCTGTTCATCCAGGACCTGCCGCCCACCTCGCAGACCGACCTCGCCGTCGATCAACCGAGCATCTACTTTGGCGAGCTGTCCAACGACTACGTGCTGGTCAACACGAACACCGACGAGTTCCACTACCCGCAGGGCGACGACAACGTCTCCACCCGTTACGACGGCACCGGCGGGGTGGAGATCGGCGGTCTGCTGCGCCGGCTGCTGCTCAGCCTCCGGTTCCAGTCCTACGAGATCCTCGTCAGCGGCCAGCTCAACCCCGACAGCCGGATCATCTTCCACCGCAACATCTCGGACCGGGTGGCCACCATCGCCCCGTTCCTGCGCTACGACGCCGACCCGTACCTGGTGATCGCGGACGGGCGGCTCTACTGGATGCGCGACGCCTATACGATCTCCGGCAACTATCCGTACTCGACGCCGGCCGGCAACGGCATCAACTACATCCGCAACTCGGTGAAGATCGTCATCGACGCCTACGACGGAGACACGACGTTCTACCTGGCCGAGCCGGACGACCCCCTGGGCGTCACGATCGGGAAGATTTTCCCGGACCTGCTGCAACCGCTCGACGAGATGCCGGACGAGCTGAAGAGCCACATCCGCTACCCGGAAGGGATCTTCTCGCTGCAGACCTCGATGTACTCGACGTTCCACATGACCAACCCCTCGGTCTTCTACAACCGCGAGGACCAGTGGGAAGTGCCGGTCATCGACAACGAGCAGATGGAGCCCTACTACACCATCATGCGGCTGCCGGGCGAGGAGCGGGCCGAGTTCATCCAGATGCTGCCGTTCACGCCGCGCGGCAGGAACAACCTGGCGGCGTGGATGGTGGCGCGCAGCGACGGCGAGAACTACGGCAAGATGCTCGTGTTCCAGTTCCCCAAGCAGAAGCTGGTGTTCGGACCGTCGCAGATCGTCGCCCGCATCAACCAGGACCAGGAGATCTCGCCGCAGATCACGCTCTGGAACCAGCAGGGCTCGGAGGTGATCCAGGGCACGCTGCTCGTCATTCCGATCGAGGAGGCGCTGCTCTACATCCGGCCGCTGTACCTGCGGGCGTCGGGCGGCCGCATCCCGGAGCTGACGCGCGTGGTCGTCGCCTACCAGAACCAGATCGTCATGGAGGAAACGCTGGACGCCGCGCTGGAGCGGCTGTTCGGCGAGCGGGGGCGGCCGGCCGCGGCGCCTCCGACGACGCTGGTCGCGGACGCGTCCGGATCGACGGCGGCTCCGGCGGCCCCCCGGAACGGATCACTGGCCAGCCAGGCGCAGGATCACTACACGCGCGCGATCCGGGCCCAGCGCAGCGGCGACTGGGCGCAATACGGCCGGGAGCTCGAGCAGCTCGGCGAGGTGCTCGAGGAGCTGCGGGCCGGCGAGAGCGAGAACTGAGCGAGAGTCCCACCCCCCGTGTTGCATAATAACCGTGGGACGGGTCCGTCCGCGCCCACTGTTGCACATCCGTTTGGGAGGCGCATTCGCGCGGGAGATACACGACATGAAGAGCCTGCATCGCACCATGCCAATCGTTCTGGCCGTTGCCGCCCTCGCCGTCCCAACGGCGTGCGGCGGCGCACCGGAGCAGGTCGAGCCGACGCCGGGGCTGACGGCCTTCACCGGGGCGCGCTTGATCACCGGCGACGGCAGCACGATCGAGAGCGGCACCATCGTGGTCCGGGACGGCGTCATCGAGGCGGTCGGAGCGAGTGACGAGGTCGCGGTGCCGGAGGATGCCTCGACGGTGGATCTGAGCGGCAGGACGGTGACACCCGGGCTGATCAACGCGCACGGGCACGTCAACAACGTCATCGGGCTCGAAGCCGACCCGTCGTTCTATACCGAGGAGCACGTGGTCAATCAGCTCGCCCTGTACGCGCGCTACGGCGTGACCACGGTCGTCAGCCTCGGCGGCGACGGGCCCGAGGCCGTCGCCGTGCGCGACCGCGAGGGTCCCGACCTGAACCACGCGCGCATCCGCGTCGCCGGTCCGGTCATCGTCGCCGACACGCCCGAGCAGGCGGCCGAGCGTGTGAACGCGGCAGCCGACATGAACGTCGACTTCATCAAGATCCGCGTCGACGACAACCTGGGCGCCACCGAGAAGATGACCCCCGAGGTCTACCAGGCGGTCATCGACACGGCGCACGAGCGCGGCCTGAAGCTGACCGCGCACATGTACTACCTCGACGATGCCAAGGGGCTGATGAACGCCGGCGCCGACTTCCTCGCCCACAGCGTCCGCGACGTCGACGTCGACCAGGAGCTGATCGACATGCTGACCGCCAGCGACGTCTGCTACTGCCCGACGCTGATGCGGGAGGTCTCGACCTACGTCTACGAGGAGCGACCGGAGTGGTTCGACGAGGAGTTCTTCCTGAAGAACGCCGACCCGGAAGTGATCGCGGCGCTCGAGGACCCGGAGCGGCAGGAGAGAACCCGCAACAGCCGCAGCGCGCAGACCTACAAGGCGCAGCTCCCGCAGGCCATGCGCAACGTCAAGGCGCTCCACGACGCCGGGGTGCGGATTGCGATGGGCACCGACACCGGGCCCGCCGCCCGCTTCCAGGGCTATTTCGAGCACGGCGAGCTCGACCTGATGGTCGAATCCGGGCTGACGCCGATGCAGACTATCGTCGCCTCGACGCGCGACGCCGCCGCCTGTCTGGATCTGGAAGGGATCGGGACCTTGGAGGCCGGCAACTTCGCCGACTTCGTCGTCTACACCGCGAACCCGGCCGAGGACATCGGCAACAGCCGCACGATCGAGTCGGTCTGGATCGCGGGCAACGAGGTGCCGGGAGTGGCGGGAGACTGAGGCCCCGCCGCTCCGGGGCGACCCGCGGAGCCGACCATGCCGCACAGCGTTGCGAAACCGCCCGCCGCCGGAACGACGTTGCTGTACGACCGGGACTTCTACGCCTGGACGCAGCAGCAGGCGGGGCTGCTGAAGGCCGGTCGACTTCGCGATGTCGATCTGGAACACCTCGTCGAGGAAGTCGAGGACCTGGGCGGCGAGCAGAAGCGCGCGGTACGGTCGCACATGCGCCACTTGATCGCGCATCTGCTGAAGCTGCACTGCTCGCCCGCCGAGGATCCGCGGCGGAGCTGGCGGGACGAGGTGCGCAACGCGCGCGGCGAAATCGAGGACCGGCTCGCGGGCAGTCCCAGCCTGAGGTCACATCTCGATGACCTGCTGGCCGATGTCTGGCCGCGGGCGCGGCGGCTGGCCGCGGGGCAGATGGCCGACTTCGGAGAACACCCCCACGTTCCGGCCGACTGCCCTTTCACGACGGCGCAGGTGCTCGACGACGACTACTGGCCCGACCGGGTGACGTAGCGTGCGGCAGTCCGAGGGCTCCATCGTCTGCGCCGAGTGCAGCCGGCTCGTCGGCATCAACGAGGAACGCTGCCCGTACTGCGGGGCGTGGCGGCCCGGCCTCTTCGGGTGGGCCCCGTTCCTGCGCTCGCTGGTCGGCGCCCGGCTCGATCTGATCGTCCTCATCACCGGCGCCTGCCTGACGCTCTACGCCCTTGCGCTGCTGCTGCAACCGGAGGCGATCTTCGCGTCGTCGGGCTTTCTCTCCATTCTTTCGCCCGGGGGCCGCGCGCTGTACCAGCTCGGCATGACGGGCGGCATTGCTTGGGAGCTCGGCTGGTGGTGGACGCTCCTGACCGCCACCTACCTGCACGGCGGCCTGCTGCACATCGCCTTCAACGTGATGTGGATCCGCAACCTCGGGCCGGCCGCCGCCGAGGTCTACGGACCCGCCCGGACTTTCGTCCTGTTCAACGTCGCCGGCGCGTCGGGGTTCCTGCTGTCGAACGAGATGTCCGGCGCTCCCACGATAGGCGCCTCGGGCGCCATCTTCGGGCTGCTCGCGGCGCTGATCGTCTACGGCCGCAAGCGGGGCAGCTCGGTGATGACGCAACAGCTCTGGCAGTGGGCCATCATCCTCGGCATCTTCGGCTTCATCGTGCCGAGCGTGAACAACTGGGCGCACGGCGGCGGCTTCGCCGGCGGCTGGGTGGCGGCGCACCTGATGGGATTCAGCGACGAGCACCGGGAGAGCACGCGGGTCCTGCTCGCGGCGCTCGCCCTGATTGCCGTCACCGCCGTGGGAATCGCGCTGTCGTTCTACAACGTGACGGGCATTCTGCTCGCCGAGTAGCCGCGAGGGCCCGAAGGCGGCAGAGTTCTGCGGCTCCGTGGAGATCGTCACTCCGCGGCCGGCGCGCGGCGGGAACGCCGCCGTCCCCGCCGGCGCCGCCGCCGGCGCGGCGCCTGCACGCCGTGGGCCGCCAGATCCTGCCAGCGCGCGAGCGTCTCGGGATCCTCTCCGTGGATCTCCAACCACGTCAGCGCGTCGGGCAGGCTGGCGCGTGCGAGGATGCCCCGTACCCTGCGCGGCGGCAGATCGGGATCCCTGAGCAGCGGCTGCAGCGACAGCACCTGCCGCAGGTGCTCGACGTCGCGCCGCGCCACCGGCAGATCGCCCAGCGCGACGCGCGACGAGGTTCCACCGGGGTCGCGCCGGGGCGGCGTCAGGTCGATCTCCTGGACCGGCGCCACCAGGCTGCCCAGGAGGATCGCGTTCGACAGCGTGTCGGGCGCCGCGTCGAATCGTCCCCGGTAGGCGTCGAGCGCTTCCAGCGAACGCCACAGCGCGGTCGACCGCGGGCGGTTGACCTCCGGGGCGATGTGGCGCAACAGCCCGGTCCGGGACAGGCGCTTGAAGATGCGCGCGGCGACGCCGCTGCGCAGGAGCTTGTACAGCTCCTCGACCAGCCGCGCGGGCGACGCGTTCTTGATCTCCGCGCGCTGCCGGGCGATGCCTTCCCGTACCGGCCCGTGGAGCCGGAAGTCGAGCCGTGCGGCGAACGCGACGGCCCGCAGCATCCGGACCGGGTCCTCGACGAAGCGCTCGTCCGGGTCGCCGATGCAGCGGATGAGCCGGCGGCGAAGATCCGCCATCCCGCCGACGTAGTCGATGACCGCGAACGTATCGATGTCGTAGAAGAGCCCGTTGATCGTGAAATCGCGGCGGAAGGCGTCCTCCTCGGGGGTCCCGAAGGTGTTGTCGCGCCGTAGCGGCGGCCGCGCGCGCCGGCCGCCGCGCGTGACGGAGGGTGGCGCGTCCCGCTCCGGCCCGCGGCTCGCGGCAGCGTGGGCCGGCGCCGCGTCCGGCGAAACCTGGCGGCGGAACGTCGCGACCTCGATCGTCTTGTTCCCGAACTTGACGTGCGCCAGCCGGAAGCGCCGGCCGATGATCCAGCAGTTCCGGAAGATGCGCTTGACCTCGTGCGGATGGGCCGACGTACCGATGTCGAAGTCCTTCGGGCGCCGGTCGAGCAGCAGGTCGCGCACCCCGCCGCCCACCAGGTAGGCGGTGTGATTGAACTTCCGCAGGCGGTACAGAACCTTCAGCGCGTCGGGATCGATCCGCTGCCGCGAGATCGCGTGGTCGGCGCGGGAGATGACGGTCGGAGCGACCACTACTTCCGTCGCCTCGACGCAGTGTCCTCCGGCGACCCGAATCGACCGACGCGCGGGCGGGACATGAGCCGGCATTGTAGCGGCTCGGAGCCCGCGTTGCAGCAGGCGCCTGCCGGGGCGCTAGAATAGCGCGGAAGGCTGATTCAGCCGTACGGCGTGACCGAGCGACCCTACCACGAGCGATTGGCCCGGATGCGGGACGCCTTCCCGGCGCCCGTTTCGGACCGGATGCACGACGCCTACTTCGTCTTCTCCATCCTCAGGGCGCTCGATCAGGTCGACGACCTCAAGTCCGAGGTCCCGCTGCTCGGCCGGCCGCGCGCGCTGGACTATGCGGCGGCGGAGCAGGCCGCCCTCGGCGAGGAGGGGCGCAGCGTCGAGGAGGTGGCGGACCTGCTGGTCGGCCAGCTCGAGGGCATGCCCATCTGGGGGCATCCGCGGACGCAGATCAACGTCGTCCCTCCGCCGTCGATCCCGAGCGTGATCGGATCGCTGCTGCCGGCCATCTACAACCCGAACCTGGTTTCCGACGACACGTCGTACGGCCTCATGCTGACCGAGGCGGCGGTCACCGCGATGGTGTCCCGGCTCGTCGGCTACGACGCGGCGCGGGCCGCCGGCGTCTTCACGTTCGGCGGAACCGGGACGGTGCTCTACGGCGCGAAGCTGGGGATCGAGAAGGCGTTTCCCGACGCGATGGACAACGGCGTCCCGGCCGGCGGCGTGATCCTCGCTTCGTCCCAGAGCCACTACTGCCGCCTGAACGTCGCCGGCTGGCTCGGTCTCGGCGAGAAGAGCGTCGTCGAGGTGCCGACCCACCTGCAGAACGACATCCGCCTCGACCGGCTGGAGGCCGCCGCCCGCGAGGCGCTCGACCAGGACCGGCGCATCGTGGCGCTGGTGGCGACGATGGGCACGACCGACGCGTTCGGCATCGACGACCTTGAGGCCATCGCCGACCTGCGCGACCGGCTGGTGGAAGACTACGGGCTCGGCTACACGCCGCACGTGCATGCCGACGCGGTCATCGGCTGGGCGTGGTCCGTGTTCAACGACTACGACTTCGAGCAGAATCCGCTCGGCTTCCGCCCCCGCACCGTGCGGGCGCTCGCCGCGGCGCGGAGGCGCATCTCGAAGCTGCACCGGGCCGACTCGATCGGCATCGACTTCCACAAGACCGGCTTCACGCCGTACGTCTCCAGCCTGTTTCTCGCCCGCGACCGGGCCGACATGCAGCTTCTGGTCCGCGGCCGGGAACAGATGCCCTACCTGTTCCAGAGCGGCGAGCGCCACCCCGGGGTGTTCACGCTGGAGACGTCGCGCGGCGGCTCGGGCGTGCTCGCCGCCTACGCCAACCTGCAGCTCTTCGGACAGGTCGGCCTCCGCGTCCTCCTCGGCCATCTGGTCGAGATGGCCGAAGCGTTGCGCGAGCATCTCGAAGGGCACGACTCGACCACCGTGCTCAACGACGACGGCGTCGGCACGGTGACCGTCTTCCGGGTCTATCCGGACGGCGTCGACACCTGGACCGTCAAGGATCGCGAGCGCACCGACCCCGGCGCGCGCGAGGAGCTGCTGCGGCACAACGACTACAACCGCAGGCTGTTCCGGTACCTCTACGACCGCGCGATGCGCGGCGAAGGCGTGCACATCTCGATGACCGACTGCTATCGGGAGACCGACTACGGCGAGCCGATGGTCGGCCTGAAGAGCTTCATTCTCTCCCCGTTCATCGATGAGAAGGACGTCGAGCAACTCGTCCGGGACATCCTCGACGCGCGGCACGCGATCCGCGACGCGTCCTGACTACGTCGTTTCCCGTTCTGCTCATGCGCGATATTCCCGTCGTGCTCCCGGTCTGGACGGCACGGGCGCCCGCGCACGTGCACGCACGGCCATGCGATTGCGTGCGTGCACGAACACTCGCAAAGAGCCGAAAACGGGCGTACAATGCACCCGATGTCGGGTCCTTGTCGACGCGGCATCCCGGGAGACGGCGCGACGGTCGGGGCGGCGCGATCCATGGCCTCCCCCCAACGTGGGAGCAACGATGAGAATCACACTGCTGGTGGCATCCTTGCTGGCGGCGCCGCTCGCCGCCGCGGCGCAGGACGGCGGCATCTCCGGTTCGGTGACCGACGACACCGGCGGCGTGCTTCCCGGCGTGACCGTCGAGGCGTCGGCCACCGCGCTGTCGGGCCCTCGCGTGGCGTTCACCGACGGCGACGGGGTCTACAGCCTGACGGCGCTGCCTCCCGGCAGCTACGTCGTCACGTTCACCCTGCCCGGCTTCGAGCGTGCGGAGCGGGAGGTGGAGCTGGCCGCGGGGCTCACGGCCACGATCGATGTCGACCTGGCCCTCGGCGGGCTCTTCGAGGAGGTCACCGTCTCGGTCACCGGCACCGCCATCGACGCGCCGGCCATCAACATGCCCCACGCGGTCACCGTGGTCAGCCGCGAGACGCTGGAGCAGACGGGGGCGACGCAGCTCGTCGATCTCTTCCGCAACCTGAACGTCAGCCACGGGGTCGTAGGCGAGCGGAACAGTTGGTACAACTCCAACCAGCCGTCGACGCTCACCGAGAACGTGGCCAACGTCAACCTGCGCGGCCTGGGCGCCTCGCGGACCCTGGTGCTGATCAACGGCCGGCGGCACGTCTCGGTGCCCGCGCGGCTCATCGGCGGGCGCTTCGTCGACGTGAACACGATTCCGGCCATCGCCGTGGGGCGGCTCGAAGTCCTGAAGGAGGGCGCGTCGGCCACCTACGGGTCGGACGCGGTCGGCGGCGTCGCCAACTTCGTCACTCGGAGCGACTTCCGGGGCTTCGAGATGAACGTCTCGCACGACTACTTCGACAGCGCGGGCGACACGACCGTCGCCGGCATCTGGGGCGGCCGGATCGGGAACTCCAGCGCCGTCCTCGCGGCGGAACGGGTCGGCCGGCAGGAGCTGCAGATGGCGGACCGGCCGTGGACGCTCGACCGCCTGAGCACGCATGTCGGCGGGAACCGCGCAGGATGGTCGAGCCTCGGCAACCCCGGCACGTTCGCGGTCGGGGCGCCGACGCCGTGGACCGCCGACGTCTTCGATCCCCGCTGCACGGATTTCGGCGGGCAGGACGAGGGCTGGACCTGCCGCTTCCGCTACGCGCCGTACGACAACCTGATCGACGAGCAGCAACAGACCCGTGTCTTCGCCGAGCTCAACGGCGCGCTGAACAATCGGACCAACTACCACATCGAGGGGCTGTGGTCGGACGCCGTGATTCCGAACTGGTACACCACGCCGTCGTACCCGCCGTTCCCGCTGACGAGCACCACCATCATGGAGGTGGCGGCCGACCATCCGGGCCGGCAGGCGTTCTGCGGCTCCTACGCCGGCGACGGGAAGGCCGACCCCATGGGCGCCTGCATGGGCAACGACCCCTGGTACCTGAACGGCCGGCCGTTCGGCAACTCGGGCCCCGGGCGCAGGCTGCGCCGCGAGTCCCGCACGCAACGGGTGGCCGCCTCCGTCGACGGCGATTTTCAGGCCGGCCGGCGCGACCTCAACTGGGACCTCGGCATGAGCTACTCGCGGGCGCGGGGCAACCTGAACCTGCCGGCGGTCTACACCGACCGCATCTTCCGCGCCTTCCGCGGCTACGGCGGTCCCGACTGCGGCGTCGGCGTGACGGCGGACCGGATGTCTCCGGCGGGCATGGCTCTCGGACCCCTCGGCGGCGCGGTGGCGGGCCAGGGACCGTGCATGTACTACAACCCGTTCAGCAACGGCATCCAGTTCTCCGATCAGCCGGGCGCACCGTTCCAGAACACCGCGAATCCGGACTACGTCGCCGGTCTGGCGAATTCCGACGCGCTGCGAACGTGGCTCAACCAGGAGGTGGACCTGGTCAGCACCACCGACCTGTTCGTGGCCGACGCCACGCTGAGCGGCAACCTCGTCGAGAACGTGGCCGACTTCGCGGTCGGATACCAGTACCGCGGAGTGAACGCCGACGGCGACCCCAACGATCCCGGCGACGTCACCCGCAACCCCTGTCCGGTGGCGGGCGACATGGACTGCCCGGCCGGCGTCCGGTTCGGACCCTACTTGTTCACCAACGTCCACCGGCCCTATGCCGCGGACCAGCAGGTGCAGCGCCTGTTCGGGGAGCTGGCGCTGGCCGCCGGCCCCCGCGTCGACACGCAGCTCGCGGCCAACTACGAGTTCTACAACGTGGCCGGCCGCCGCGTCAGCAGCTTCGATCCGAAGGTCGGCTGGCGCATCCAGGCGGCGGAGAACCTGCACTACTCGCTGGCGTTCCGCGGCTCGGTGCAGACCACCTTCCGGACGCCGTCGCTCGACGACCTGAACACCAGCCCGCTGACGACCCTGGAGTGGATCAACGAGACCGGCGCCTACCAGGCGGTCGACCGCTTCGGGCGCACGGACCTGCTGCCGGAGCGGGCCTTCACCTACAACGCCGGCACCGTGCTCTTCCTGGAGGGGGGCGTCGAGGCGACGGTCGACTACTGGCACTACAACTTCGAGAACGTGATCGGCTCGATGCCCTACGATGCAATCACCAGCCTGTACGCCAGCGACGATGCGGCCACCCGCGCCGCCGTGTCGCCGTTCATCATCTGCCCCGGCGGACGCGCCTCGGAGCTGGCGCCCGCGGACCAGTGCGTGGCCCAGAACCTGCAACGGATCCAGATTGATCTCGTGAACTGGCCGGGTCTGACGACCTCGGGCATCGACACGCACTTCGCGGCCCGGACCAACGCCGGACCGGGGCAGTTCTCGGCGACCTGGGACTCCACCTACACGCTCGGCTACACCACGAAGGAGCTGCTGCTGGAGGGCACGGACCTGACCCTCTACGCGGAGCGGGAGTCCGCCGGCTACCTGAACTTCGCCCACCCCATCGCGGTACCGCTGCCGCGCTGGAAGAGCCGCTGGTCGGCCTCCTACAACTGGAACGTCTACACGCTGGCCAGCTACCTGAGCTACATCTCCGCCTACGAGGACCGGGGCGACAGCACCACGGCGCCGCTCATCGACCCGTTCCTCACCCTGGACGTCAGCTTCCTGTGGCGCTTCCCCGGCAGCGGGATGGACCTGACCCTGTATGCGATGAACCTGACCGGGCAGATTCCGCCGTGGGCCAACGTCGAGCAGTCCTACGACGGCTTCACGCACGACCCGAAGGGGCGCCGGGTGAAGATGGCGCTGACCTGGCGCTTCGGGGGATAGAGCCCGGAGCCGGTCGCAGCACATCGGTCTCGACAACCTGCTTCGGCGGGCTACATACCCAGGATCGCATCGCGCGCATCGCCACCGAGTGCGGCGTGGACGTGCAACTCCGTCCAATCGTCGTCGGTGACGTGGAGTTGACCATCTGCGCCGTACCGGAGGTGCGCGGCCGGCTCGTCACGACACCCGACGGCCGGCTGCTACGGCGCGTGGGCGGCGACTCGCAACCGCTGCGCGGCGACGCGATGGGGCGGTTCGTCCGCGAACGCGAACATCGAGCCGGAGAGGACGAGCCGGTTGCCCGGGTCGATTTGGCGGCATTCGACCTGACCGCCCTGAATCAGGCGCTCACGGCCGATGGACGGCCGGCGGTGGCGCAGGCCGGCCTCGAGCGGGCGCTTACCGATCTCGGCGTCGCTGTCAATGCAGCACCGCCCCTGGGTCTGCGCGTGCTGCGGGCGGCACTCGTGCTCTTCGCGTCCGAACCACGGGAGTACGTACGCGGCGCCGCCGTGCAGCTCGTGCATCGCGAGAGCATCGGACCCGGCCCTGGACCCTCCTCCGCGCGCGAGGAGTGCGCCGGCCCGCTGGCAGCGACCGTCGACTGCGGTCTGCGTTTCGTGGCTGCGCACACACGGCGCTTCGAGACCGTCGTCGGGTCGCGCCGCCAACCGCTGCCCGAGTATCCCGACGCCGTGCTGCGGGAGGCAATCGTCAACGCGCTGGCGCATCGCGACTACGGCCTTACCGGCGCCACCGTCGACATCACCGTCTGGGACGACCGCATCGAGGTGCGCAGCCCGGGGCCCTGCCGGGCCACATCACGCTCGACAACATGCGCGTGGAGCACTACAGCCGCAACCCGCGCATCATGCGCGTCATGAAGACCATGGGGCTCGTCGAGGAGTACGGCGAAGGCATCGATCGCATGTATCGGGAGATGGAAGCCCGCCTGATGGAGCCGCCCGTCTTCGAAGCCACCGCGAGCTCGGTAACCGTGACCCTGCGCAACCGCATGCTCGTCGACGTCGAAGATCAGGTCTGGCTGAACCAGCTCGACCGGGACGACGTGACCGCCGACGAGCGCCGGGCGCTGGTCGCCGCAAGGCAGGCCGGCGCCGTCACGCCGCGCGACCTGCGGGCCATGGTGCCGGACGCCGACGTCGATGCGCTGCTCGGACGAATGGTTGCAAACGGACTGCTGACGCGCGTCGGCCGCCGCGGCGGGACTCGCTACGTGCTGTCGGACGCCATGGTGCAACGTGCCGGCAGCCCGTGGATGTCGTCGCAGAAGCGGCGCAGCCAGAAACTGCTCGATGAGATCCGCCGCCGCGGAAGCCTCTCCACCACCGAGGCCGCGACCCTGCTCGATGCGGCCCCCACGGTCGCCCGCGACCTGCTGAACGAGCTCGTGCAAGCCGGACTGGCGCGGGCCGCCGGCAGGACTCGCGCCCGACGATACCACCTGCGATGACCGTCGGCGAAGGCGGACCGCGGCGAACACCGCCGACGACCCATCGCCCGGCCGGACCGCACCACGCTCTACGCTGCCCGTACCAGGATCGCGCGCGTGTAGAGCGGCTCGAAACCCTGCCGCTGCACGTTCTGCTGCGACTTCGATCCCGGCTGCGTGGTGACCACGGCGATGTCGCAGCCCTGGCGGGCGGCGTCGGCCAGTCGCGCAGCGAGCAGAGCGGTCTGCACACCGCGGCGGCGATGGGCAGGCATCGTCGCGGCGCCGCAGAGTTGCGCGACGCCATCGCAGACGCGCAGGCTCGCGCCGCCCGCCACGGCGCCGTCTCGATACGCGAGGTAACGGGCGAATCCCGAGGCGGTGGCCATTTCGCCCACGGTCCGGTCCATCACCTCCCGCGAGAACTCCTCATGCGACGGGCCCCCTGCTCGTCCGGGCTCCCAAAGCCGGCGACGATGACGTCGAGCCAGGCTTCGTGGTGCTCCTCGGTCCCGACCGAGACGTCGATGGCGGCACCGGTATCCGGCAGGTTCGCGGCCGGCAGCCGAGACCCGAGCACGTTCTCGAAGTTCTCCAGCACGTAGCCGCGCCGGGTCAGGAATGCGCAGACTGACGGGTCACCGAGTATCGAAACCTCGGCTTGCACCGGCGTGCCGCGATCCGCGAACGCGCACTCGGCCTCGGCCAGACGCGCCTCGTCGAGCGCGTCCGCAAAGCCAAGTCCGGCGACCTTGTTGAACGGCGAGTCGGGCCCCGTGTAGGTGGCGACGCCTCCCGCGAGCTCCCGGACGAAGGCGCGGGAGTCTGGACGTCGCCTCGCCGCCGCGGCGCAGTCCGTCAGCAGGCGGCACTCCGCGCCTTCGATGCGCGCCGCAAGAGCCACGTCGGCGAAGAGCATGTCCTTGTCCGGTTACACATCGCGATGCGCCGCACGCGGTCTCGGCCGAATCGCCATCCACAGCGATCAGCGGCTCACATCCGTGCCCGCGCGTCGATTGATGGCCGCAAACGCTCTCACGAGTGTTGCTTGATCGGGGCCAGCCGCGCGGCCACTTCCCGCAGCCGGCAGGCCACGGGGTTCATCGCCCCATGATTCGTGCCGTCCGGCAATCGGCGGCCCGCATGGCGGTGGTCCCTGTCGCCACCGCCCTGAAGGTCTCCTCGAACCGCGGCGACATGTGTCTCAGAATCGCCGCCGGACCGTCCCGGGTGCAGGCCGCGGCCAGCGCCTCCGCCAGCAACAGCGCCGTACACCACCGGGCGCAGAGCGACTATGCTCGGGCCGCCCATCACCTCCTGGGGGGAATGTCCGCGCGCATCACGACGATACCGTCCATCCGGCGCACCTCGCCCTACGCCGTCCTCAGAGCACACGGAAATGTACCCTTGGAGACGATGCATCCACTGGCGCCGGCCACAGGTGGAGTTGGCCCATAGTCGGCAACTCGCATCCGTTTCCAAATGACGATTCTCGTGTCACCAGTCTGGCCAACTCGTACAACGTGCGGCTATCGATTCTGACATGGCCGTAGTGACCCGTCTGGACACGCTCAACGACCTCCTTGCTAATCGATGCCGCGACATTCCGAATATAACTGGCCAAACGAGGCCCGATCTTGAATTGCAGCTCACTGGCCATGATCAGCGCCCGAACAACCGTGAGTTCGGGAAAAGGATTGTCGGATCGGTTGAGTTCTATGGTCCTGTCAAGAATTCCCTCGAAGAACCGATCGTCACCGGAGAAAACAGCACGCGGTCTACCTCCATGTGTCCAGGCTTCAACGGCCACTGCTTCCAGGTTGAACGGTGTCGTTGAAGGCAGCGCCGAGAAGCTCGGCCGCTCGCTTCCGTCGCCGTGCTTGAATGCCCACGTATCCGCAACTGGCCATACGTCGAACTGCCACGCGCCGTGTTTCAATTGAAGACCGCCAAAGCGAGTGCGGCGCGTCACAATGTCGGCAAACTTCTTCTCGAGCCACGGAAGCGGAGCTCCAGAAACAACGACATCTATGTCTCTTGGCCTCCCCAATCTTCCCTCGAAGATTCGGGACACGAGGAGCGAACGAAGCGTACCGCCGAACAGCACGGCCTTCACCCTGGACTGTCGGAGTTCATGAACTACATCGAGGATAGGCTCTTTCCAAACAGAACCGTTTCTGCGGAAGAGAACTCCGACTTCCTGCACCAGTCGCCGCTTGAGATCCGCAATAGTCAGTTCAGCGCCCATTGAACAGCTCCGCGTGAAGCCTTTTCGCAAACGAGTCCGTCATTCCGCAGATGTAGTCTGTCACCAACTGAAATCGATGATACGCCTCCGGCAGCTTACCATTCTCAGCATCGACAGAATGCCGGAATACCTGGCGGTAGTTCCTGGAGATCAGTGCCGCCGCCTTGCCGGCAAACTCATTTGTTCTCAGCTCGCCTTCCCGTGGCAAGACCGCAGCCCCCTCCCAGAGAACATCCATAAGGTCTCCGATAACTCTGCGTCCCATCAACTCGAGCGTCAATGTTGAGCGCGTTGGGTAGACTCGTGTGCGTCCGATGTTCCGAAGGCAGTGGGCGAGTTCGCTCGCGTCACTCTCGTGTAGAAGCGTGCCCAGGTACTTCCCTTCCATTATGTCTGCATACTTCCCTTGAAAGGTCTGAAAGGCCCCCTCTGACATGATGCCGATTGCAGCGGTCCTGAATGCCGCCGCCTTGATGTCGTCGTCCAGATCCGCAGGGACTTCCGTGCGGCCGGCCCTCAGAATGGACGCCTGGGATGCCATGACTTCCTTCACCGAATCACTCGTGAACGCCTGCAATTCGTGCTCAACCTCTCTCCACGACAGCACGCCCTTCTTCACTGCATCTTCAACGTCGGCGGCAAGGTAGACGATGTCGTCCGCAGCTTCGACCAGGAAGCATATGGGATGCCGTGCCTCACCGGTGCCGGTCGCAGCTCGGATCTGTTGCACAACATCCTGCTCCGACGCAAAGTAACCAGGCTTGCGGCAAGCGTGATTGGCCGCCCCCTTTTCGGCTTCATCGGAACTGGCTGTGTACTTGCAGAGCGCGGAGAGCGTCCCGAATGTGAGGTTCAGGCCCTTGTCGTCTGCAAGTACTTGCAGTTTCGCGACAAGTCTGAGAGACTGAGCGTTGCCTTCGAACTGCAAGAAGTCCTGAATCTGTTGCTCGGTCTCCAGTGAGACCCGCAGGCACCTTTCGCGCTCGGGCCTTCGAAACCATGCCCTGATGGCATCCTCTCCGGCGTGACCGAACGGCGGATTGCCCAGGTCGTGAATGAGCCCGCAGGTCGCCGCGATAGCCTCGATGTATCGGTCCATCCCCGGCGATATCTTTCCCTGCTTCAGTAGGCATTCGGCGGTCCGAGTTGCCAAACCGCGCGCAACGCTCGATACTTCCAGCGAATGAGTCAAGCGCGTGCGCACTCCGTCGTGGGCTTCCAGTGGGAACACCTGAGCCTTGTCCTGCAAGCGTTTTACCGGCGTCGAGAAGACGGAGCGGTCGAAGTCCCGCTCGAACTCGACGCGAGGGTCGTTCGGGCAGGTCGTCGTTCGCCGGCGCCCAGCGTTCAGCAAGTCGGTCCACTTCATGGGCATCGTTCCATGCTCGCGATTCGCATCTCCTCACGACCGTAGTATGCCAGAGTGCCGTGACAGGGGAGGTCACAGCCTCTTGAATGTTCGCCGGACACCGAGTACTCGCAGCCCGCCGGAACCCGAACTACCGCCCTGCGCGCCCGGCCCGGGCGACGGCGTTGAGCGTGGATCGACGAGGATATCCCGGCCGAGCGCCCACATCGACGCCCCACGTCGAAGGCGAGGCGTCCAACACGTGCGTCACGCCTGCACTGCGCAGCCTCCGTCGCCGGGCCAGCGAAGCCGCACGACCTCCTCGCGCAACTGCTGCCGGCTCGCGGTGGCGATTCTCGTACGAAACAGGTCGATGGCGGTCAGCTCGTAGCCGAGGCGCTGGGCGAGCTCGCCGAGGATCTGGCCGGTCCGGATCATCACTCTCAGGTAGGAGGCCTGATCGCCGACGACGTACGCGAGTCTCGCGCCGGGACGCAGACGGCTCCGGAGGCCGGACAGGTGCCGGACCATCCCGCCGAAGTAGAGCTTCGTGACCCGCGCGTACTGGCGTTCGAAGCCGGACGTCTTGCCCAGCTCGATTCGGCGCTCCTCGATGCGCCGGGCGATGCGCTGAATGCCCTCGTGCTCGGCGACGAGGGCGTCGTCGGCGTCCGCCTTGTAGACGCTGCGCGTGTTCGACCGCACGAGATCCTGCTTCAGACCCCGCAACTCCTGCTTGCTCCGGATGAAGCCGAGCAGCACGCTCTCGAGCCGGGTCGTCCGCGTGTAGTCCTTCTCGTTGGGATACGGGGGCGAAGTGATGACCGCGTCGACGGACGACGGCTCCAGCAGCTCCTCCGCCTGGCGCGAGTCCGCCAGGTGCACCGTGGCCTCGGTCCCCGCCCGTGCCTTCAGCGCCGTGAGGTCATCGCTCATCTTGCGGACTCGCTCGAGCCACGGGCCGGTGACCGGGGCGTCCTCCTGCACCCTTCCGACGCCCACCTCCGGGCCGAAATGCAGGTTGCCGATGCCTGAGACCAGCGCCGTCGCGAGGGCCAGCCTCTCATGCCCCCACACGGCCTCGCCGCGATGCTGCTCCAACGTGTCCAGCAGCACGAGCGTCTTGTGCAGCGGCAACGGGCTGATCGAGTTGTTCAGCAGCAGGCCCAGCCGGTCGGGAGGCAACGTCCGGAGCTCCGCGGTTCGTCGCCGGCCCTCCTGAAACAGGGGAGCCACCCCCAGGTCGTCGATGCCCTCGTGCTGGAGGCTCTCCAGCGTGCGTTGGGCGACCTCCCTCGCGTGAACGACGAGCGCCTCGGGGTCAACGCTCCAGTCCACCTTGGTCCGGCTCGCGAAGCCGGCCATCGGATTGCGCTCTATCCCGACGCTCGGGATGCCGAGCTTCTTGCACTCGACCAGCGTCGTGCCGGTGCCGCAGAAGGGATCGAGAACCCGTTGCGTCGAATCCACCCCGAAGGTGTGGAGGTAGTCGCGCACCAGGTGCGACGGGAACGAGAGGACGAAGCGGTACCAGTCGTGGACGGCGCGGTCTTCAGGCCGCAGCCGGTTCCGCTCCGGAGCGCTGCTGCCGCGGGCCCGCGTTGCGGCGACGCCGGTCACGTGGACTGCTCCTCCGACAGGGGCGAGAGGTCCAGCAGCACCCAGCGGGCGCCCTCGACCACCGTCCGACCCGATCGTCCGGCCGCGGCGAGGTCCGCGAGAAGATCCCTGTCGCACAGCAGCAGGCGCGACGGATGATTCAGCGCGGCCGCCACCGCCGCGTCCGCATCCGGCGCCGGCGTTGCCAGCCTGCGCTCCGCGTAGTACAGCAGCGGGTTGGCATGCTCCCAGTAACGCCGGCCGAAATAGGGCAGCGGTTCTTCGTCCGCCACCCGCTCCCGGATCAGCTCCGCGTTCCGCTTGAACGGTCCGTTCAGGTCGCGCGTGAGGGCCGCCGGCGACACGACGAACGTCGCGGCCAAGGCCAGCGCCACGGCGGGGACGACCCAGAGGGCGAGGCGGCGTTCGACGGCGGGGAGCGCGCGCTGCAGCCAGAGGCTCGCGCACAGGGCCAGCGGCGGCAGGATGGGGTACAGGTAGCGCGGCGACCTCGCCGCCGACAGGCTGTACAGCAGGATCGGCAACAGCGCCCACGCGATCAGCAGGGCCTCCCCCGCCGTCCACCGGCGCCGATTCCGGACCAGCACGATGCAGCCGAGCAGCCCGGGGATGACGATCGGCTGGTAGTGCTGGAGCAGGATCAGCGGGTAGCCCAGCACCGCCGACAACGGATCGAACCGCGCGCTCGCGCGGGACCCGATCTCGCCCCAGTAGTGGGCGTAGACCGCATGCGGCCCGATGGTCAGACCCTGGTGAATCGTCCAGGACGCGCCGAGCCCCATCCCCAGGACGACGCCGGCGCAGAGCCATCCGGCGCGGCGCGGGCGCCAGTCCGGATGCAGGCACGCGGCGACCATGATGGGCACGGCGAGCAGTCCCAGCACGCTCTTGGTCAGGATGGCCCCGGCCAGCGGGAGGGCGATCGCCAGATGGAGCCACGGCCGCCGGCCGCCCTCGATGAACAGCAGCAGCGCGGACGAGGTCCAGAACGCCAGGGGCAGGTCCAGCATGCAGCCGCGCGCGCCGTTCACGAAGATCGGACTGATGACGAGGAGCGCCACGGCGGAGAGGGCGGTCCTGCCGTCGACCAGCCGTTGGCCGATCCGCAGCGTCAGCAGCAACGTGGCGACGGCCATGAGCAGCGACGGCAGGCGCGCCGCGAGGTCGCCCTCGCCGAGGAGACGGAACGAGACCGCGAGCAGCCAGAAGTGCAGCGGCGGGTTCTGAAACGCGGGCTGCCCCGCCCACGTCACCGTGAACGAGCCGCCGCCGCGAGCCATCTCCACGCCCTTGCGCGCGTAGAAGGCATCGTCGAGGGAAGGCAGGCTCAGGCCGGACATGCCGGCGGCGAAGAGGGCGGTTGCGCTCGCGAGCAGGACGATCACCGTCGCGGGCGAGCAGGGTCGCGTCGATGCGGGAGCGGCTGAAAGCGTAGCCGCCACCGGGTCGCCGTCTGCTGCGCCGGCCACGGACCGCAAGGGCCTGCGCGGCGCGGCGCGATCGCCGCTGCCGCTCGTCACTCGTCGGCGCCGAGCTCGCGCAGCCGCGCCGCGATCTCCGGCTGCGTCGACCGCAGGCCGTTGCTGCCGATGACCGGCAAGCTGGTCTCGGCCAGGACCAGCGGCGTCTGGCCGCGGTCGTTGAACGCGGCCAGGTCCGCGCCTTGCGCCGCGAGCAGATCGACGACCGATGCGAAGCCGGTCCGAACGGCGTCGTGGAGCGCCGTGTTGCCCCGATCGTCGGCCTGGTTCACGTCGACCCCGAGATCCAGAATGGTGCGGGCGAGGTCCAGGGTCAACTGCTCCTGGTCGATGCGGTCCATGTGGTCGTCGGGCGCGTCCACCCGGTTGCGCCGGTCCTCTTGGGAGATCTGCGGCACGCCCATGGCCGCCTTCAGCGCGGACCAACGGTTGGACGGCGACACGTGCGGGTCGGCGCCGCGTTCGGCCAGCATGCGGAGGATCTCCAGCTCGCCGTAGCGCGCGGCCAGCCAGAACGCGTTGGCGCCGACCGCCTGGTGGCGGATGCTGAAGTCGGCGCTGAACCGGCGGCCCGGCGTGCCGCGCTCGACGATTGCGTCCACCTCGGCGCCGTGCTCGAGGAGCGCCGCGGCCAGCTCGACCTGGCTGCGCAGGGTCGCGGCGTGCAGCGCCGTGTAGCCGGCGCCGGCCGCGTTCGGGTCGGCGCCCTGCTCGAGCAGGTAGATGCCGAGTGGTCCGTGGCCGCTGTGGGCGGCAACGACCAGGGCGCTGGTGCCCGCCGCCGCGACGTCGTCGACGTCCGCCCCGGCCTCGATCAGCGCGCGCGCCGTCTCGACGTCACCGTTGCGCGCCGCGAAGAGCAGCGCGGTCGAGCCGCCGTGGTTCTTGCGGAAGTTGCCGCTCGTGTTCGTGTTGCCGGCGGTGTTCTCGAGCTGCTCCCAGACCCGCGTGCGGGCGTGCACGTTCGCGCCGCGCGCGGCCAGCAGGCGCACGACGTCGGCGTGCTGCTGGGCCGCCGCCCACATCAGCGCCGTCTGGTGGCGCTCGTACTCCACCGCGTCCACGGCGGCCCCGCGGTCGAGGAGCATCTCCACGACCCGCAGGTTGCCGCTCCGGGCAGCGCTCATCAGCGGGGTCTCGCCCATCCGCAAGGTGACGTTGGGGTTGGCGCCGGCCTCGAGGAGCATCCCGACCAGCGGGACGCTGCCGTTCCCCGCGGCCAGCCACAGCGGGGTCGCGCCGAGCGTGTTCGCCGCGTTGACGTCGGCGCCCGCCTCCACCAGCAATGCCGCCGCCTCGACGTCGCCCCGGTGCGCGGCCCAGTGCAGCGCCGTCGCGCCGTCGCCCTGGGGATCGTCGGGGTCGGCATCCGCCGCGAGGAGATCGCGCGCCACGGCGAGGTCGCCCGTCCGGACCGCGGCAATCAGGTCCGGCTCGGCGAGCGCGTGCGCGAACGTCGCCGTCGCCAGCAGGAGAGCGGCCGCGACTGCCAACACGAAGCCTTGCGTCGAGAATCTGTGAGCCATGCGGGAATGCTACCGCAGTCGAAGCCTCATTGCATTCCGGGTGCACGTCAGGAAAGTGAGGGGATTCGTTCCGGGGTAAAGGACAAGGCTTGATCGGCCGATAGCTGGCAGTGGATGGACTGTCAGCACGAGGACCC
>Ga0209543_1000265_pt1 | contig 73451 bp, 76 predicted proteins | sample MesohylFT_FD_187296 | JGI IMG/M metagenome (GOLD analysis project Ga0209543, IMG submission 187296) | Host-associated microbial community of the marine sponge Aplysina aerophoba from Gulf of Piran - sponge mesohyl, lysed by freeze-thaw... | ecosystem: Host-associated > Porifera > Sponge >...
AACGATCAGGGACTGGTTATCGCACCCTATGCCGATGCTGTCAAGTCCCTTGCTGTCACACTCGCGGCGAACCGTTCAATGGAAACGGGGCAGGTTGAGCGGGTTGAGGGATAATCGAGAGAAACGGAAAGGGACACAGACGATATACTTCGCAATAGGCATTGACTATTCTTACAAATTAAGATGCGCGCAAAGTCAACGCTTAGTTGATTTTTTCAAAGCCTGTGCTAAATTTCCTTGATGACTACACGTCGTTGTGTTAATTGGAAATTCCTCGCCTCGAAACCTGATTCTGGCAGTTCTAAGTCGGTTTCGTTGATATTTGTGCATGCCCGGTCCGTGGACCAAGACAGGAACAAGATTTATCGTGATATGATCTGGGGTGCAGTTGTCAACGATTCTCGCCCCTTCTTGCAACTGCCTGATTATCTTTGACGCATCGGGATCACCCTTAAGCTCCATCGGTACTACAACGAGGTCATTTTGGGCATCATTAATGTGGAAAAGAATCAAGTCACATTGATTTGTTTTGGCTCTGTCCGTTGGAAATGCACGGTCTACATCCAATACAACACGGTTTGCTGGTTTGGATTGTAATACCATTTCTAAAAGTTTATACTGCATTAGCAGCATTTATGAAATGTGAGAATCCAGTGAGTTTAGCGATAGTGCCATCGGAGTAGTTTTGAAGTATCTCCGTGACTTTAGTCTGCATATCTTCCAAGGCTTTATAGGTCTGGGTAAATAACTTCGCTTTGATGTCCTGCCAAAGTCGCTCAATCGGATTCAACTCCGGACTATAAGGGGGCAAGAAAAGTAAGACGACATTCTCAGGGATTTCCAGGGATTTTGCGTGATGAAAACGACCATTATCAAGCACAAGTAGATTTAGACTCTCTGGGAACATTTCGGAAAACTTGTTGATGAAACATTGAAAACAATCTGATGTCAAGTGTGAGAACTCTAAGAAAAATCTCTCACCTGCCACGGGTTCAACCGCACCATAGAGATAAACCGCCTCATATTTGTGATCTATCTCTGCGACAGGTTTGATGCCTCGTTGTGTGATACGTCTCCGGGCAGCAGATAAAAGCCCATACCGCGTCTCATCTTGACTAAAAACACGCACGCTTTGAGCGTCAGAACGTTTTTCAGCAATCGCATCAGCGACGTGTCGGCTAAACTCACAGCGGAATGTCTCCGACTCTACTGTGTTTTTTTTACATGGCTGGGGCGAGGCACTTTGAGTTTCGCCCCCCATTTATCATGAACCATCGCATAGACGGCTTTGTAGTTCATCTTGACACCAAAGGTGTCAGCAATATACTCTTGGATCTGCACATAACTCGCAAAGCCTTCAGGTTTCTGAAGTTCTCTAAGCAAGGCGGTTTGCTGCGTCTCAGTGAGAAGCGGGGTGCGTCCGGGGGCGTATCCGCGTTCAAGAAGTTTTTCAAGACCCCCGGTTTCGTAAGCACGCAACCAGTTGCCGACACTCGTGCGATCAACACCAAGGAGAGCAGCGACTTGGACACGGTTCTTCGCCTGTCCACTTTTCAGGAGATAGAGCATGTTGAGACGTCGGATTTCATGCTTCTTGTTTGCTTGTCGTAAGAGGACTTTCAGGTCTTCTACACTTTCGGTAATCTTTGGCACTTTTTTATTCATAACTACTTCACCCTTTTGGAAATGATGTAGCATAGAATAACACATCTATGAGGAATATTCAATTAGATTTGGTATTAGGTACTCCCTCTGTTGGCAGTTTACTGTCACCTGCAAACAAATCAAACGAACCAGCCGCTTCGGCATGCCCAACAGAAATATCAATCGTGAGTATGCCACCGTTTTCAAACGCTGTTGCATCAATTTCGACGACAGTATAATCTTGATAACCCGGTTCTGGTGTCTGGAAAATATTCAGTACCTCCTGTGAGGTCCGCACATCGTCGAGTACAACTTTCAAGCGACTCAATACGGTATCCGAATTGAGCGGTTCTGGTTCTGAAGTGTCTTCACCCAATCCTGGCTGTTTTCCATCTAAGGCTTCCTTGAGAAACATCAAGTAATGTTCTGCTGTGCCTCCACTGAAAAGAAAATCATTAACGGGTTGTCTGCCCATCACTTCAAACTGTGGTGAGATAACCAAACAATCCACAGGTGAACCGGCTTTCCAACCAGTTATGATTGCTTGTGCTAAGGCGTGCGTTGTGTCAAATGTTGTACCTTCGCGATCGCGTCTCTTGTCAATCGGATCCCGCAAACTCGGGACCCGTCCTAATTCGGAATTCGGCACCCATGTGTTGATGAAATTTTCGTTCAAAAACGCTATGATCCGATTATTGGAGAGGACAACTGCCCTCAAGGCTTTGCCACTCCCTCAGCACGCCTCATCAGCAAGCGGTCCATCTATTGAAACTACATGAACCGGCTTTTGCTGCGCTGGTGCCATTTCCAATGCCTCCTCAAGCGATACCCAGTTGATTTGCTGCGATTTGTAGAAACGCAATATCAACTTACGCTCAGCCGCTTCTTGAGTAATAGATTCTATAAAATCGGTGTCAGGTACAACTTCTTGGGATTCAGCACGGAGTTCCATTTGCGGGCAAAAGCCGACATCTATAGTTCTGGTGCTGTTTCGTCCAACATCAAAATTCAGTACGCCTTCAGGAACGTGCATTTTGAAGGAGGCAACCTTTTCCTTAATTCGATCAATAACAAGATGCCCGGCAAATTGAGACGGGGTGAACCGACCATCTTCTAAAATGAATTCTGCATGGATGCGGAACACGATTTCAGCATATTTATCATTATAGGCGCGCAAGCATGCCCACAAGCCACGCGAATCGCCCGAACTTATGCTAATATCCAAATTTGGCTTAGGGTGGAGTTGTCGCAGCAATTCCAGCACACCGCCTTCTCCGATTTTCCAGAGGTCACCGACAGAAACTGCTTCAGGGAGCAGAAAAGTCCGAAAAACCGACGCGGGATACTGCTTCTCCGGCTCAGCAACCCGCAGATTCGCCAGTTCATCCCACTCCACATGAAAGCCATATTGTGTGTATTCAATCGGGGCAATGAACCCTTTGACAGATATTTCTGGAGTCCCGTCAAGGTTCAGTGTAATTTTGTTGTTAATCGTCGAAGGGTCATCAGCATTCAACTGCCCACTCATCATTGCCAGAATGAGAAGTCCAACAATCAAGATTTTCATATTCAATCTCCTTATCCCTTTTTTATCTTCGCCCAAGTCGTCGCGACTTTATCCCTAGGTGAAACAGCAAGGAAATCCCCCGCCATTGCCTGTCTGATTTCATCATCACTCAATGCTCGTTGCCAGACCGCAGCTTCGTCAATAAAACCATTGATAAATGCATACTGGAATCTATTTTTTGCGCATCCGATCCGTAGGTTCGCGTCATTACCACCAAAGAAGTTGAACCCCTTTTGTTTTTCACCTATGACTTTACCATCTAAATAAATTTTCATGGTTTTTCCGTCGTAGCTTCCAGTAACATGATACCATCTTTGAACACCCATTTTGTGTAGAACTGCGAATTCATGCCGGTTCGTAATTCCTTGTTTCTCTCGCGACCCGAGAAACAACACAATCTCTGGTCCGTTACCGATATCGGAACTACCGATACCGTAAGTGCCAGCCCAACCTTCCCCCGAATGGCAACCTTTATCGAGCCAATGCAACATCCTTTTATCTTTCCATGTTTCTTGATAGTAAATCCATGTCATCATTGTTATTTCGCCTGTAACTTTCAGCTTCTCCTGGGATGGAATACTGACACAATCCTGACCATCATCTGTAATGTGAATGGCATTCCCGTATTTGCCCTTCACAATCTCAGTATTCTCAAGAATCTTGGCATTAAGACTATTCCCAGATTCATTAACAACCGTCTGATCTTTAACGTTATCAAACGTTAGATAAAAAACGAGTTCCTCATCCAAACCCGCGTTAGCGGAAATCGTCCCAAACAGAATAACAATCCCCAAAAAAGCAGTACCGATAAATTCTCGTATCATGTTTTCTTTTTCTCCTATAGCGTCTATTACGCTTTCCAAAATTTGCCACACGAATATTGGGTTGATATATACAGTGACGCGGATTAAGGACAAAACGGTTGCCTAATTCTGAAAACATAAGAAAAATATGATGCCCGGAGCGGAAAGCGCACATAATACCAGAAAATCAGTTTTATGGTGATTCTGTCTATAACACTATTTCTTTTTTATTTTTCCCCATACTCTGCTTAGCAGTTGCGATTGTGGCGAAACAGACAACAAGTACACAGGGTCGAACCAATCCCCTCCAAAATTCGCATTAAAAACCCGCCCAATATGGGTCAACTGGGTCCGAGTACCACTGTTCACATCAAGTTTGAAAATTTGTAGACGCCCATTAATTTTTTGTGTATAAAGGACTTCTTCTTCATCTGGCGACAATACAGGATACTGTGCCCTTGGACCGGCTTCATTGAGAAGTTCTCGGAGATCCGTCCCGTCCCGGTTCACAATGTAGATTGTCTCCTTATCCAGCCATACGGCGGGGAAACGATCACCCGGCAAAAGGCGCGGTAAGGGATTCTTATTCCAAGAAAAAACGATCTTACGCCCCGTTGCCGACCAAAACGGATGATTTTGCCAAGGCGTTGCGTTTCTCGGTAGAAGGTGTTTTTGCCTTCGTGTATGGATGTCAATGAGGGCAACTCGACAGGTATCTCCAATATAAGACATATATGCTATTTTCGTCCCATCAGGCGACCACGTAGGATATCTGCCCTCCACGATGCCCTCCTCTTTTTGTGAACCTAAGGTTGTAACGTGGATATGGAACCTGACACCGTTCCAATTCAGGTGTGTGTAAGCGATCTGTTTGCCATCCGGTGACCACGTCGGAGAATCTCTATAAGATGTTCTTTTTCTCGTAAACACGGGGCGGACATTGGAGCCACTAGGATCCATCAGATACAAGTCCCGGATACCGCCCTCGCGATCGGAGACGAAAAGAATCTCCTCACCAGTAGGAGACCAAACGGCGTTCAGATCATTTGCGCGATGTTGTGTTAAATTCACCTGTTCGCTACCGTCTGGATTCATGATGTAGACCTCGTAATTACCGCCTCGTGAAGAGGTAAACAGAATTTTGGCGGTTGTAGGTGCTGTTGCGAAAACGGTGCAAACACTTACGTCCAGTATCAACACGTTCAATATGAAAAAAACGAACAACCGTATTGTTTTCATTTTATATTCCTTTATGAGGAATTCTGATTTTGCAGGTAACTGTTAAGGAGCGACCGCTCTCCTTTTCATATCCGCCCAGGTCGTCGCAACCTTGTCTCTTGGCGAAACAGCAAGCAAGTTTCCTGCCATTGCGTGTTTAATTTCATCATCACTCAATGCTCGTTGCCAGACCGCGGCTTCATCAATAGAGCCGTTTGTGAATGTAAGATGGGGGACATCTTTTGCGCATCCGATCCGAACGTCCGCTTCGTTGTCCCCAAAGAACTCGAATTTTTTCTTTTCTGCTGCTATGACTTTACCATCTATATAGATTTTCATGGTTTCGCCATCATAACTTCCGACAACGTGATGCCATTTTTTTTCGACCATTTTATGCGGAGTTCTGAACTCCTGCCGGTCCCACTGCCCCTCTACCTGTGATCCCAAATACAAAAAGATTTCTGGTCCGTTACCGGCATCAGCACCGGCAATACCGTAACAGTGCGCCCAACCGACTGGAACAACGAAGTGGCAGTCTTTTTCCAGCCAATGCATCCTTTTGCCGTTCCATGGTTCTGGAGAATAAATCCATGCCATCATTGTTATCTCACCTATGACTTTCAATTTTTCTTGAGCAGGGATATTGACGCAATCCCCGCTTTGACCTTTAAGACGGATTGCATCTCCATATTTACCCTTGACAATATCGACACGCTCAAGTATTTCTGCATCAAGACCATTTCCAGATTCATCAAGAATCGTCTGATTTTTAATGTTATCAAAAGTCAGATAAAAAACGAGGTCCTCATCCAAACTCGCGTTGGCAGAAGCTACCAGCGATAGCATAATGATACTCGAAAAAACGGTAATAAATGCCCGAAACATGTTTTCTTTTCCTCCTATGGAGTGATTTGGATCTTCCAAAATTTGTCACACAAATATCGTATCGATATATAATGACGCGGAGGATCGGAAAAACGGTTGCCTAATTCTTCAAAAAAAATGAAAATCTGGGAATAAATTTTGACAATTGGAAACAAAGGACGTTCACAGCCCTTAATCTGGAGGAATTTATAGTAAAATTACCCAAGTTGATACTTACAAGATTTTAGGTACGTAGGCCTCGTTTTCATTGAAAGTCGTTGAGGATCTGCGGGTTTTTGTAGCGTAAACTGTTAGTTTGCGTCCTTAGGGCACAATCTAACAGATTATGCTACAAAGATGGCAAATTAGGTTATAGTTATCTCAATCCGTTTTGATTTTTCCCCATGTCGTCGTTAAGGAATGCGCTGAAGGCGAAATCTCTAAGACGTTTGGATTAGACCAAGCTGGGCTTGAATTATTTCCTTCACGCGTAAGTTGCGTTGGGTTGCCACCGTTGAAATCGGTTTTGTAAAGTTGAAAAACATCCGCTATATCATTGTAGATGAGTTGATTTCCTTGTGGGGACCATCTCGGATTATAAGCGGCAAGACCATCGGCCACCTGTTGTAGTTCCGTGCCATCCGGATTTGCGATGTAAAGCGTGCTTTTCCGAAACGCAAGATTTCCTCGCTCATTGAATCTCGCCCCACTAAGTTTACCGAAAGCAATCTTGTCCCCTTGTGGAGACCAACGCGGTGAAGTCGTCCAAGGCAGCTTCTCTGGACGGAGTACTTTTTGGGTGCGCGTCTGCAAATCGAAAAGTCCCAATGGGGTGTGTTTGAGCCCAGCTACTACAAAGATGAGTTGACTCCCATCGGGGGACCAACTCGGATCGAATCCTTTCGTTAATTTCTCAATGGAAGTCCCGTTTGGTGCAGCAATATAAAGCGTGTGTTCCGCCGTAGGTGCGAATCGGGCACCGAATGCGAAGATGGCCTTTCGTTTGTCTGCTTGTGCGTAGGCGATGTGTTTTCCATCGGGTGACCAAGCTGGCTCTCTTCTATATTCATTGTCTTTAAACACCTTCTGGACATTTTTGCCCTCTGGGTTCATAAGGTACAAATCGAAGACACCATCTGCTCGATCAGAACTGAAAACTATCTGCTTTCCATTTGGTGACCAAGCTGGGTCATAGTCTTCTGCAGGGTGTTGTGTTAGGTTCACCTGTTGGCTTCCATCGGGATTCATGATATAGATTTCGGCATTGCCATCGCGTTTCGAGACGAAGGCGATTTTCTCGGTCTCTGGGACTTGTGCATATACATTGGTACTGTGGCTAAACAGGAATAATGCACTGATAGCGTAACTGAATATTAGAAACTTGGTACAGACTCCAGTTCCGAAGATAGGAGAGACCGACTTATGTTTCATAGGATGCCTCCTACTAAAATGAGTCTTGATATTTGATTTTACTCTATACTAACTTACGGGAAATACGCTATCTAAACGCCCTGTCCAAAAAAAATCTATTCGCGCAGATTCCCATATTACTATATAGTGACGCGAGTAACAGACAAAACGGTTGCCTAATTCTTCAAAAAATAATGGAAAATCGGATACATACCTAATAGAAAAAGCCAAACATCACTGATTCGGCATGTATTTCATAGAAACGTAGATATGCAGTCCTGCGTTGACAGAGGTGAAAATTACCCGATTAAATTCTTAATCTTCATGCGGGGTGATATGTCTATAGAACGGCTTAGGTTAATATATCCTATTTTTCATAAGGAGGGATGACGGAAACACGCGCCAGAAAAGCGTTGGGAGCACGCTTCTGGTTGCCTACCCCTGTAGCGACCAACTTAAAATGCTGTCGGTCCTGCCCGAAATGGTGAAAGATATGCCCTATGCTATCAGGTGAAACGTTCCACGCGCCAGTCAGTGCTTCATCTGTCGTTTCTTTTGTCAGAATTTCGACATCGGCATCAAACAACTCAAATGTTCCAGTCGTTTCACCTGCTCCCACCTGTATCTCAATGTGGAGTATTCCCCGTTCAAAGGGTGTGATATCAATTTCAACGACCGTGTAATTTGGCGTATCGGTCTCGGATGTGTTAAAAGTGTGCAAAATTTCCATCAACTCCGTTCCCAAACTAATCGGGTTTCGATCTAATCTCGATCCTTTTCCCACACGTCTACGCCTTCCGTCAAAGGCATCTACAGCATGCTGTAACACCGATAGGTACGCGTGTGGTTGATTTCTGTAAGGCAATGCCATCTCTGGTTGATGCATAATGACTTCCGCATCCGGGGTCAGTGCCAGAATATCCACAGAGTCGGTATAGTGGCGTTTCATCTCTTTAGCGACAAGGCTTGCTACCTCGCCTTTCGCACCGCCTATCAGTTCCGGCAATTCTCGGAGGAGCACCCATGTATTGACGAACTTCTCGTTGAGCATCTTTATGACTTCTGAATCGGAGAGCGGACCCGCCCTCAAATTTTTGCCGTTCGCTCAGCACGATTCATCGTCCAAACATCCCCAGACAAGGATTGAATGAATCGGACGATTGGTTGCTTTGGCCTGTGCAACCGCTTCATCAACCGGCAGCCAATCAATCTCAGCGAATTTATAGAACTTCAGCTCCAGCGCGCGGTATGCTTCTTCCGTTGTAATAGCAGTGTCCCACGCGATATCGTCTTGGTCGGTCTCGTCTACAGCGAGGAGTTCCATACGTGGCACAAAAATCATATCCGCTCCACCATAGGCATTGAGGTCAACATTGCTATTGCGTGACGGTAGTGCCAACGAAAACGCGCGAACCGTTCCGCTTTTTAAATTTATCAATATCTTTCCGGAAAATTGCGATGGAATAAACCTTGCTTCGGACTCCGTCTCATCGTTTGCCTCTTGCCACTCCTGATAGGCGGCAGACTTCAACGTGAATTCTGCATGAATTCGGAAAGCGATTTCTGCATAGTTTGATGAGTTTGCGCGTAAACATGCAAAGGCACCTTCCTCACCGTAACCTAAATTAGTTGTCGCACCCGGATGAAACTGCCTAAGGAAGGAGACAACACTGTTCGCATCAAGTTCCCAAACATCACCTACCATTACAGTTGACGGTGGTAAAAATGCATTAAAAGCATCAGTCTGGTATTCCTTGATGGGCTGGATGGGTGAAAGATTGAAAAGTTCGATATGTTCTGGAAACATCTTGTGCATACGAAACGTAGAGTCTGCAATCGGTTTCCAATGTGCATGCACCTGTAGACGTGTCGAACTATTTAGGACATTACAAAGATTTATCACTGTTTATCTCCATTGTTATGGACTATTCCTTTTCAGGTTTCACAGAAATTTTTGCTTGAACAGCGTCGTACAAGTAAAGTGGTTCAATTTTACATCCATACACATTTTCGGATGCACCTGTGGAGGAGTTGGTAGGTTCGTAGTCGTGCTTTCATCGCACGTTCTTAAAGCGTTTGACAGGGAATAAGAAAGCACACTTGACAAAATGAAAAATATGCATAGAATGGTAGGCAAAACAGCGGAAATAGCGCGTATCTCTTTGCAACGTTCAATACGGAAAGGAAACAGTTAATGATTCAAACAGCTTACAAAGAAGCGTATCGACCACAGTTCCACTTTACACCGAAAACCAACTGGACCAACGATCCAAACGGCTTAATCCATTACAAAGGCGAGTTCCACCTCTTCTTCCAACACAACCCATCCGGTATCGACTGGGGCAACATGACGTGGGGACATGCTATCAGCACAGACCTCGTCCATTGGAAGCAACGACCGCATGCCATCCATCCAGATGAACTCGGCACAATTTTCTCCGGTTCTGGTGTCGTGGACTGGAAGAATACGGGTGGCTTCCAGACCGGTGACGAGGCGGTGCTTGTCAATTTCTATACGTCTGCTGGCAGTCACGCGCCGACAGAGGTCCCGTTCACACAAAGTATCGCTTACAGCAACGACCGCGGACGGAGTTGGACGAAATATGAAGGGAATCCCGTCATTGAGCATATCGTGAAGGATAACCGAGATCCGAAGGTCATCTGGCACGAACCCACGCAAAAATGGGTGATGGCACTCTACCTTGACCAGAATGACTACACCTTGTTCGGTTCGACGAACCTTAAGGAGTGGACCAGGTTATCCGATTTGCAGATTCCTGATACAGAATGCCCGGATATCTTCGAACTTTCTGTTGACGGTGATCCCGATAATACCAAATGGGTTTTCTGGGGGGCGGCGGGGAAATATTATGTCGGCGACTTCGATGGAACAACCTTTACACCCGAAGGTGACGCACAGCGCGCTGACCACGGTGCCAACTTCTATGCAGCGCAAACGTGGAGCGATGTACCAGAATTCGATGGCAGACGCATCCAAATCGCTTGGATGAGTGGCAGTAAACCACCGGATATGCCCTTTAATCAACAAATGAGCTTTCCGTGCGAACTAACCCTTCGGACGACTTCAGACGGTATACGCCTACATCGAGAACCAGTAGCAGAAATTGAAAACATCCACACGTATACACACGCGTGGAGCGACCTTGCACTCGAACCGGGTGAAGATCCGCTTGCAGGATTGACAGGTGAGTTGTTCGATATCCGTGCGGAAATAGCACTGAACGATGCCACTGCCGTTGGTTTCAAAATTCGTGGGCAGGATGTCCGTTACGATGTTGCCTCTCAGGAACTAACATTCTTAGAAAGGAGTGGACCCCTCGCGGCACAAAATGGGAAGATCCGCTTGCAAATTTTAGTCGACCGTATCTCTATTGAAGCATTTGGAAATGAAGGTGAACTCTCAATGACGTCCTATTTTCTTCCAGACCTGGACAACGCAGACATCGGAATCTACGCAGAAGGAAGTCCAGCGACATTGGTATCACTGAAAGTGCACGAATTGAGATCTTCGTGGGTGTGATAGCACCCAAACCTAAAGGGTTGGGCTTCGGCTTCATCGCAACTGCGGTTTTCTCAAAGAGTCCACCGTCTAACTGTCGCTCCACCAGCAGGCGATTCCCCGTTGCGTGAAAAATCGCTTCGGGCATATCAAGGCGAAATCTTGGCTATCCCCGCCTGCCTCTATCCTAAATGGATAGAAAAGTTGAAAAGGGGACAGCAATACAGCGTGCAGACTTTCACCTCTGCTCCGAAACTTTAAGCGTTAACTGTCCATATACTTTTAGAGTGGTATTGACACTCAACACTTTTTGACTCCTTCTCACGGGAGTGGACACCACCTCTACAGAGAGTAGAGGGTGAGAACGGTGTCCAAGTGTCTGGTATTAATTGTACCACAATTTAGACCGAATGTCAACTCTTTTTTAGGCGTTTGGTCTTTTCCAAGAGGGCGGAATTTCATCCCAAACCTGAAGGATTGGGCTTTCATTTCGTAAACTTAGGTAAAACACCCGCAATTCACCGAAAAGCGCGCCTGTAGGTTCATAGGAACTTTCAGGCGCGCTCAGATGAAGATTGATATTTTAAAAACCGGTTATCTACTACAGAACAGACCAGTTAAACGCTAAACGACTCACCACAACCGCATGTGTTTTTAGCGTTCGGATTTGTTATTTTAAAGCCTGAATCCATCAAGCCATCGTTATAGTCGAGTACGGAGCCTGCGAGATAGAGTGTACTACGAGGATCGACGAAAATTTTCAAGCCATGAAATTCAAAAACTTTGTCGGTCCCTTTTGCGGTGCCAAACTCAAGATTATATTGGAAACCGGAGCATCCACCGCCGATAACCTGCATCCGCAAGCCAAGTTCGGATTCAGCTGAGGTTTCACTGTTGTTAATGAGGGTCGCCGCCTTTTGCGCGGCAGATTCTGTAACAGTAATCATGGTGATTGCGCCTCCTTTTTCGACAGAAAATTAGCAATTGCCATTTTTAGGATTTTTTCAGCAGTGTTCGCGTAACGTTGTTTATCCACCGGCAGTCCTCCCAACGCGTCAGAAAGCTGCCCAGCCGTAATTTCCAATGCCCGCGGGACCTGGGTGCCTGTAATCAGCTCAGTGAGGACCGAAGCACTCGCGATAGCAGTAGGGCAACCAAAGGCTCGAAATTTCGCTGCAACGATCACGTCATTCGATATTTTGAGTGTCAGTTTTATCATCTCACCGTCAGTAGGAGAACCAACACTGGCTATGCCATCAGCATCGGTGATAGTTCCGATATTGCGCGGATTTTCGTAATGTTCGGTCACCTGTGGCGTATACATAAGACGTTGTGAATCGGGTTTACAAGGTTTCCCCTACGATTCACGAGATAAATTGTAATTTACAATTCCATTTAAAGAAGCTTATTTCTCAATTATACGATATTTCCAGACACATGTCAAGTTTTTAAGTTCTAAATCAGATGGAGAGGAAATATGACACCCAAACAGCGATACCTTTTTGACTTAACGGGGTATATCCACCTCAAAAACGTCCTCAGCGATGAAGAATTGAAAAACGCTCAGGATGCCGTCGAACGATGCGTCCAAACGCCGCTGGATGAGCTCCCGCCCGGTATTAGTTATAGTGGCGGTGGCGGCTATTCCAACGGCTTTTCGTTCGACAAATCACTTGAGGCACTCACACTTCATCCAAAAACATGGCCAATTGTGAAGGAACTCACTGATAATAAGCCCCGTTTTAATCGAGGCAGCCTTCTTGCCAAGGGACCAGAGCACGATCAGGTCATCGGCAAGTTGCACTGTGCCCGCGAAGATTGTGGATGGCAGACACGCCGCTATGCTGTCAAGGATGGACAGATTCACTGCAACGACTTCGTTGTCTTTTTCTATTTCGCTGATGTCCACCCCGGCGATGGCGGCTTAGTTGTCCTACCGGGTTCCCATAAAGCAAACTTTGAACGTCCGGAGGGGATATTCTTCCCGGATCCGGAGGATCCACCCGATGAACTTCATCCCGCCTTAGTTAATGTGACAGCGCGTGCTGGTGATGCCATTGTCCTGTCCGAACTGCTGACGCATGGGGTCCTCATCTGGAAACCGAAGGACCGGTATCGGAGATTTATCATCTTGCGTTACACAACACAATTTTTCCAAGATGCAAGGGAATATAGGGTCCCGTTTCCACCTGAGGTGATGAATCGACTTTCCCCCGAAACCGTTGAACTCGTGCAACCCGCATCCTATACGCATATCAAGAACATTGTCAAAAGTGAGCATGTCCAGATAACCTAACAGGTCAAGCAAGATTGGGAAATCTTGCTTGATGCTTTCGGTGAAATATGCTATCATTCTTGCAATTGATACTGTGCCGCGTGGTTAGGAAAGTTACCGCTAATTCACGTGCCACTATCTAACTGAAATCCTCAAAAATTGTCCAGATTTCGTTTTTTATTCTATTTGGTGGGGTTAGGAATCCCACCAACATACGGGAGGATGCACAATGCTCCAAAAATGTCAATTAACGCTCTGCTTAGCCCTCTGCCTTCTGCTGATACAGCCGCTCGCAAGCTTTGCCGTGGAAGAATTCAAGGTCTCGGAGAATGGAAAGGGAGAACAGGTATGGTTTGAGGCGGAAGCCTTTGACGATCGAGATTCCGAGGATGTCTATAAATTGGGTAAAGGTGAAAAAGCGGTAGACCCCGCTGACGGTGCATTCGGTGATATTGTCACGAATGTCGGTGGACAAGGTTGGTTACTCTATACGTTCGACATCAGTCGTGCCGGTGGAAAGGCAGGAGACTGGCGGTTTATCGGACGGCTCATAAATCCGAGCAATCACTCAGATTGGTTATGGGTTTTGGGTGACGATGGTGCTAAAATTCCAGAGGTAGCACCCGCTTTTGTCCGTCCAGATCACATCATTTTTGAAGAAAACGTCCCCGCATGGGCATGGATGCGGACAGGCGATTTTGGACAGGATGGTGGCACAGTCAACAAATTACAGGACGGTGAAAACGTCATGATGATATGGACACGGCAAAGTTCGCTCCAAGTTCAGTACGACGTTTTTTGCTGGTCCAGTGACTTAGAGTATCAACCCACCGATGAGGATTATGAAAAAGCGGATGAAAAAACTTTACCAGTGCATCCGGATGGATTGCTAACCACAACGTGGAGTCGACTCAAGCAGTAGCTTCGTCGGCTTCATCAGGTGTCCTTGGCTCTAATTCTGCTTGGCACTCAGCACAGTAACCGATGATCTCATTACGGAAGCGTACCGCTTTAAAGCCGTGCGCTTCACACACCGACTTTTGCAAAGCATCAATTTGCGGTTCTTTAAACTCAACAATCTGACTACACCGCAAACAAATAAGGTGCGCATGCTCCCGAAGTGAATGAATACTCTCATAGCGAGTGTTCTTCTGCGCGTCAATGAATTCTGTCAACAATCCACTTCTCACCAGCAGCGGCAATGTCCGATAGATCGTCGGACGCGACACAAGGTAACCGTTTCGACGCATCTGAACCAAGAGGTCTTCTGTCTGAAAATGTCCCGGATAGTCAAAGACTTGGTCTAAGATGTCCAATCGCTTTTGGGTCAAACGAAGTCCACAACTTTTCAGATAATCTTCAAACTGCTTTGCAAACTCTGTATCGCGAGTAGTTTCTTCAGCGGTTTCCATTTTCCGACCCCTTTCAACTGGACGCAAAAGACAGACGACGACACGGTGGCGCAAGATCGTTCTTCACAGCATACTTATAATAGAATTCAAGACCTTTGATCGCAGGTTCATCTAAGTCGTATTTGATGTGATGTTGTAAATAATCGCGACAAAGCGTTTCGGACAAACCAAGCTTCCGCGCCTCAATCCGTGCGATTTCCGGGATTCGTGCGATACCACGTGCTTTTGATTCGAGGAGTACCTTCGGTAAATTACCAAGCTGCGCTTCTGTCCGGGCAACCCAACAAGCGTAGACAAAGGGTAAACCGGTTAACTTATACCACGCCTTACCAAGATCTAAGTTATATTCCGTTGAACCCAGATGCCTGAGAGCTGGATCCCCAATCAGGAGGACCGCATCAAAAGGTGGATCTTGGCGATCCTGAAGGGCAGTCTTTGGATTTACTGTCGGTCTGCACGTTGTGAACGCTGGAGAGATTTGATACTTCTCAGCGAGTAGAATTTTTAACAACGCAATAGAGGAGCGCGAATTCGTATCGAGTCCAATACGTCGAATCTCTGGAATTGGAACGCGACTGAAGAGTTGGATACTTTGGACGCTTCCGTGAGACGCAATTGATATATCAGGTAGAATACAGTAAGACGCATGCGAAGGATTCGCTCGAAAATATTCGATAGTCGAGATCAATCCTACCTCAATATCACCCCTACTTAAGGATAACGCGAGACGGCTCGGAGTATCAATACTGAATTCAATATCCGTTTGGATTTCCTCGTTCAATATCGGATGAATAAGCGGTTTAGTGTTTAGGAACGAGACCGCACCAACCCTTAAGCGGCTTTTCTGTACCACCGATTCCCCTCTCGAATGATCTCATTGTAAAGCGTATCACGCTCAACAGGCACGAAGCCAGCCTCCTCAATGAGGTGTGTGAGTGTCGAGACAGAAACCGCCTCTGGCGTGTCTGCTCCCGCCATGTGTGTGATTTTTTCCTCGGTTACGGTGCCATCAATATCATCAGCCCCGAAACGGAGTGCGACCTGTGCTGTTTTCAAGCCGGTCATAATCCAGTAAACTTTTATGTGTGGCAAGTTATCAAGCATCAAACGTGCAACAGCGATGTTCCGAAGATCGGTCAGACCCGTCGTTGATGGTAGATACGCCATGCGAGTGTTAGCAGGGTGAAACGCAAGTGGAATGAACGTCACGAAACCACCGGATTTATCCTGTTGCTCCCGCAACCGAATGAAATGATCTACTCTATCTTCGTTTGTCTCAAGGTGCCCGTAAAGCATCGTTGCATTTGTGGAAATACCGAGACGATGTGCGATGCCATGAACCTCCAGCCATCCTTCTGCACTCAGTTTTCCCGGGCAAATCTTCTCGCGCGTTTCTTCCGCAAATATTTCAGCACCACCGCCGGGTAACGAATCCAAACCCGCTTCCCGCAATTCCGTCAAAACTTCTTCTATCGACATTTTAAAGATACGCGAAAAGTGGTGGATTTCAACAGCCGTGAAGAATTTGAGGTGTACCTGTGGCATCCGTTCCTTGAGCCCGCGGATCATGTCTAAGTAGTAATCGAAAGGCAACTTAGGATGTAGTCCACCAACGCTATGAATCTCAGTGCATCCATGCTCTATAGAATACATCGCCTTGTCCAGAAATTCATCAACACTCATTTCCCATGCCCCTTCCGTTTGCATATTCTTCCGGGCAAAGGCACAAAAATGGCACCGAGCGTGCAGAATACAGACATTTGAATAATCAATATGCTGGTTGATGTTATAGTAAGCGACGTTTCCATTTAGACGTTCACGGGCATGATTTGCTATAAATCCAACCCCTGTAATATCTGGACTTTCATAAAGCGAAACCCCGTCCTCAAAGGAGAGTCGTTGTTCCGACTTGACCTTTTCATAGATTTCAGGCAGTTTGGGGTCCGTAAAACGACTATAGTTCTCCATTATTTTTTGTCCTAATCGGTTATCCATTTTCCCACGAAGTTTGCAAGCCAAAACTTGCTATAGTAAAGTGAAAAATTGCTTGACACTTGTTCCTCAGTAAAGGTATTATAGCGTAACACCTTTAAAGATGCAAGTCTTTTTTAGTGGTCAGCAGGCATATATCAGTAGTCAGCGGTTCGGCACACACGGTAAGAGCAATTTGTAACTGCTCTTATGGGATCCGGGCACTCAAAGAGGAGTAGATAAATTTATGTCAAAATTAGGACTTATTCATTATAACTACGCCAGTAAATCACTTGACGATTTTCTGAAATTTACGAGTGAAACAGGGTTCAACTACGTCGAATTACAAATTAGCGACGTATGGAACTCGGATACCGCCAATCCTGAACAAAATGCGGAAACCGTGAGAGCACAGGTTGAAGGTTACGGCTTGCAAGTCTCCGCGCTTGCTGCCGGGAACGATTTCGTTGTGTTGGAAGAGGAAGCCATTCGCTCCCAAGTCACACGGATGGAGCGCATCTCAGGACTTGCCAAACGCCTCGGCACCTCGGTTCTTCGCACTGAAGGTGGTTCCGCGAAAGATGCTGTCCCAGAAAGTCGATGGGTTGAAGCAATGGCTGGATGTCTGACACGTTGCCTTGAATTCGTTGAACGTGATGAGGTCTCCTTGGCAGTGGACAACCACGGCATCGTTACAAACGACGGTGACTTACAAGTAGAACTCTTTGAACGTGTCGGTTCCAAATATGTCGGTGCGAATATGGACACAATGAATTACCGTTGGGCGGGTCACGATTTGGAAACCGTGGGCAGATATTACGAAATCGTCGCGCCTTACACATTGCACACACACCTGAAAGACGGAACAGGCTCACGGGGCGATTACCGCGGCGAGGCACTCGGTGAGGGTGAGATAGATCTCGCAAAAGCGATTCGCTGCCTGAGAGAATCAGGCTATGATGGTGTCTGGTGCTGCGAATATGAAGGTAGAGAAAACGACGGAACAGGTCAAAGAAAAAGTTTTACGTGGATGCAAGCAAACCTGTAACCAATGAATGAACGTCCTCGTATCATTACGCTAACAACTGATTTCGGCACAAGCGATGCTTATGTCGGAATCATGAAAGGTGTTATCCTCAGCATTAATCCGAATGCCCGGGTAGTTGACATCACACACACTATCCCACCACAAGATATCTACGAAGCGGCTTTCTCAATTTATGCGGCACACAGTTACTTCCCGGAAGGAACGATTCATATCATCGTAGTTGATCCGGGGGTAGGGAGTGATCGACAAGCGATAGTTTGCCACACAGAGAACGCATTTTTCGTTTGTCCCGACAATGGCGTGCTGAGCTACCTATTGCAAAACGTTGAGAACGAACAGAAACAACCCGTAGATACAGTGGCGATTCAAAACAGCGCGTACTATCTGTCAGAAGTCAGCAACACATTTCACGGCAGAGATATTTTCGCTCCCGTCGCGGCACATCTATCGCTCGGCGTCCGGCTTGATGACATCGGTCCACCGGCGCAAACCTTGGTTCAACTACCGATTCAAGTGCCGGAATTCTCCGGTCATACACTGACAGGGCAAATTGTTAAAATTGATAGATTCGGGAATGCAATAACAAACATATCGGAAACCGCAATTGGTCGCTTAGAAAGCGCGTCTACCGGAGAGATGTCTATTTACGAAATCAGAGTTGGCAGTGCGAGACTTAATCGGCTGAACCGTGCTTATGCTGAATCTGGCATCGGCAAACCTCTGGCAATCATCGGAAGCTCAGGGTTGTTAGAAATTGCTATCAATGGTGGGAATGCTAAAGAAGGCTTGGAATTAAAGTCGGGCGATTCCGTTGTAATTCAGAGGTTTGATTGAATATATAAGTCCAAGCGGGTTACAATAAAATTAAGATACAAAAAGGAGGACGAAAGGGAATTGAAACAGATTACATTAACCGGAATCAAACCGACAGGACAGCCGCACATCGGGAATTATCTCGGCATGATCAAACCGGCATTGGAGCTCGCGAAGGATTTTCAAGCACTGTACTTTATAGCAGATTATCACGCGCTCACCACCGTAAGGGATAAGAAGCAGCTGACACATTTAACTTATCAAGCGACTGCGACGTGGTTAGCATTGGGATTAAACCCTGATGAGGTGATTTTCTACCGTCAGTCAGACATCCCAGAGGTATTCGAGTTGGCCTGGGTGTTGTCCTGTTTCACAACAAAGGGCTTGCTCAACCGCGCACACGCCTACAAAGCGATTGTTGATGACAATATCGCTGAGGGTCGTGAAGAGGATAAGAACATTAACGCAGGACTCTTCACCTATCCGGTTTTGATGGCAGCAGACATTCTGCTTTTCGGAACACACATCGTGCCAGTCGGGCTTGATCAGCAACAACACCTCGAAATTACGCGCGATATTGCCTTGACTTTCAACGGCAATTACGGCGATGTCTTGGTAATCCCGCAAGCTGTAATTCGGGAAGAGGTGATGACTATCCCCGGAATCGATGGCAGAAAAATGAGCAAAAGTTATAACAACGTCATCCCAATCTTCGCACCCTCTAACCAAGTACGCAAACCAGTCATGCGCATTGTAACCGATTCCAAGCGTCCAGAAGAGCCAAAAGACCCGGATGAATGTAACGTCTTCGCGATCTATCGGCACCTCGCGGATGCTGATGCCGTTGAAGCAAAGCGGAAACTCTATCTTGAAGGTGGGCTCGCGTATGGTGAGATGAAAAAGGAATTATTTGCATTACTGGAGGCTACCTTTTCTGAGCAACGCGATCGGTATAATGCGTTAATGGACAATCCTGATGAGTTGGACAAAATACTCGAAAAAGGAGCGGAAAAAGCACGCGATATCGCGGGACCGATTCTGGCGAAGGTTCGCAAAGCAGTTGGCGTGGAAATTCGGTGAAACAAATGTTCGAGGGTTCAGAATTAATTTCGTTTGATAATTTCTATGCATGTATGCTACAATGGCAAAATAGCGTTGCTATAAAAAAAACTTGCATTTTAATGCAAAATATGTCAAAATATATTTAACTTCCATTTCTAACCTTGCGTGGAACACCACGCGATCAACATGCGCTGATAGTTTGACAGACAGTGGAGTCGTGCCACGAAACAGTCCGCGTTGCTGCGCGGCAAATCTCTAAAGAAAGTGAGAGGATTCAAATGAAATTTAATGCTTTAACATTTATCCTGTTTAGTTTAGGGCTGATGGTGATTAGTCTCGTTGCTGTGAACAACAGTAGTGCCGCAATTGACCCGAGCAGTGTCGTCGGTCTCTGGCTGTTCGACGAAGCGGACGGAAGCGACGCGCTGGACTCCTCAGGAAACAATAACCATGGAACGATTGTCAACGCACCCATTTGGGTGGACGGACGGTTCGGTAGTGCCTTAGCATTTGACGGCGTAGGCAATTGTGTCAATACAAACAAAAAACTCCTCAACGGTGTGCGTGAATTCACAGTCGTTGCGTGGGTGAAACCAGGGAATATCACAGAGAATCGTATCGGATTGATAGGACAGAACGATTCACCGGAATTCGGTTTTATTAATCCTGGTGCTGTTATGCTATGGACCCCGACTGCTGGTGGTAACGAGAATCCATACGAGCATCCACCCGGTGAATGGCACCACGTCGCTGCTGTCGCTACCCAAGAATTCACGAAGGTTTACATCGATGGTAATGCAACGACAGTAAACGGGAATTGGCCCAATCATGGCAGATCCGATTTCAACGTGAATATCGGGGGATGTGGCGTTTGGGACGGTACTGGCAATTGGTTCACAGGGGCAATGGACGAAGTCGGTCTCTTCCACGCACCTTTGACGGATGCCGATATTGCTGATGTTATGAATAATGGCTTGACTGCCTTAGGCGTTGCAGTAGAACCTGCTGGGAAAATTGCAGTAACTTGGGGCATCCTCAAGCGGAAAGAATATTAAGTAATGCCAGCACAGGACGGGCTGCGGGAGCGGCATTGATCGCCGTATCCCCAACCTGTCCGATGTCAATTTAAATGGATGAACCCCGGTTCAAGACTCGTTTAGAATAAACAAATCCTAAAACCGGGGCAAAATTCATAAGCGCAACAGGACACAAAAACTGTTCGCATCCCATCGCGGTATTTTCCAATCCAACTCCAACTGTTTAAGTAGATGGAATCACACTGAAATGGTTACAAAATAGACTACATTCCCCTGTCCGCGTCGTCATACCGACCGCGGGACTCTCGGCGTTGCTCGCGAGGGCGCGCAGGGTTGACTTTCAGCGGACGTCCCATCATATCTTGACCATCCAATGCTTCTATCGCTCGCTCGCCATCCTCTTGGTTTTCCATCTCAACGAAGCCAAACCCTTTAGAGCGACCATCGTACCGGTCACGGATAATCGTAGCAGTTGCAACCGGACCATATTCTCCGAAGAGTTCTTCGAGGTCGGTTTCCGTGGCCGCATAAGGCACGTTGCCAACGTAGATATTCATCTCGTTTCTCCTTTTAGAAATTATATGTCCCCTAACCAAGCATCACGAAGACAAACGGCACATTCACGCGAACCGAGTCTCTCAAAAAACCGGAATAGGGTATAGAAATACGGGAAAATGAGAAAACTGAGCACTGTCAGCATTTTCAAAGGCAGAAATTTGGCAGCAAGCGTAGCCGGACATTGCACGCAATGTCCAAATTGCAAAGATTGGCAAAAATTAACTCTCATCAATCTCTCTTTGGAAGCCTTGTCACACTTACAATGAGTATGTTTCGGTTCCAAACCGTAAAACTGTCAAAACACTACTCGTAACTTTGCCAGCGGACATTATCCACATTTTCCTTAGATTTACATTAAATTATATCACATTTTATATGACTTGTCAATATTAATTTCATTTATTGGATAATTTTATTTCTTTTCTGCCACAAACCCTTGAATTCATTCGAGAATCTATCACTTCGCTGTCATCCAATTATCCCCGATTCCTGCCTCTGTCCGAAGCGGTACCCGAAGCGACATCGCATTCTCCATCTCCTCACAGACAATTGCGGCATGCTCTGTCGCGAGTACCTCCGGCGTTTCAAGCACTAATTCATCATGAATTTGTAGAAGCATTTTCAAGGGCAGTCTATCCTTATCAATACGACGCTGCACGTGTACCATCGCTGCCTTCATTAAATCTGCAGCAGAACCTTGCACCACAGTATTGATTGCCAACCGTTCGCCGAGACTTCGCCGACTTCGGTTAGTGGCATAGATTTCAGGAATTGCACGTCGCCTGCCGGTGAGCGTGCTAACATACCCATGATCCGATGCCTGTTGGACACACTGCTGCAGAAAACGATCAATCCCCGGAAAACGCGTTTTATAATCATCAATAAGTGCCGCCGCTTCCTTTACACGCATCCCCTTAATCCGACGTGAAAGACCTGTTGGCGAAACCCCGTAAATGATGCCAAAATTAATAGTTTTCGCTTTATCGCGAAGTTCGCGCGTAACCGATGCAGCCGGTACCTCAAACACCTGTGAAGCCACTGCTGTATGAATATCCAAATCTTGGGTGAATGTCTCGATTAAACTTTCATCTTCGCTAAAATGCGCGAGGATGCGTAGTTCAATCTGTGAATAATCTGCACAGATTAACTGATACCCATCTGGTGCTCTAAAAGCACGTCGCAATTGTCTTCCAATTTCAGTTCGGACAGGAATGTTCTGTAGATTCGGGTGGTCGGACTTCAAACGTCCTGTGGCAGTTGTTAACTGATAGAGGTGTGTGTGGATACGCTCTGTTTTTGGGTCAACAGCATTCTGGAGTTGAGCGAGATATGTACTCTGTAACTTACGGAATTGACGATACTCAATTATTAAGCGCGGAACACTGGTCTTCGGATCGTTGATATCCTCTCTCAGAGAGAGTGCCTCTAACACAGTCACATCTGTAGAAATTTTGCCACCCCGCGTCCGTTTCACGGGTTTGAAACCAAGTTCATCAAACAGCACTTGCGCGAGTTGCCTCGGTGAATCAATATTACACGGATATCCGACAATTTCGTGAATCTCCTTTTGCCGAGAATCAACAAGTTCGCTAATCACAATGCTTTGGCGTTTGAGTTCCTCCTTATCGCAAACGATACCGTTATATTCCATTTCAGCGAGAATAGGCGCGAGCGGTGATTCTATATCACGTGCTAATGCCGTGATACTCATCTCATCAAGTTTTGGCGTAAGGAAATGATGGAGTCGGAGAGCAATGTCAGCATCCTCTGCAGCATAAATTGTGGCTTGTTCCAACGGCACCTCATCAATTGTTTTCTGCTGTCCTTCTTCCACCTCAAACAGTTCACCCAAGTCTGTCGCTGCGTCAGCAGGTGTCGCATTGCCTGAATCCGTCGTTAGCTCCTGAAAAGAAATCATTTTGTGCTCTAAATGGAGCAACGCCAACGTATCAAGGTTATGGGAGGGGGTCCGCGCGTCAACTAATTGACTTGCGAGCAGCGTATCGAAAACAGCACCTTGGAGTTTAACACCGTTCCTGATAAGAATGCCGGCATCAAATTTCAGGTTATGCCCACATTTCGGTAGCGCGGGATCCTCCAGAATCGGCTTAAGCACCGAAAGCACGGTATCTGTGTCCAAATGATCTTCAGGTTGAGGCGAACGAACCGGCACGTAAACACCTTGCTTCGGTTTCCATGAGAAACTTAACCCACACAGCATCGCCTCACGTTCCAAGCCATCCGTTTCAGTATCAAAACTAATAATCTCCTGCGCTGATAGCGTATCAACGAGATCTTTCAGTTGGTCAAGCGTAACGATCGCCGAATAGTTCCCTGTTTCAGCGGTCCCGTAGTCGCCTTTATCCAAAATGGCATCCGTCTTCTGCGCTAATTCCGCAACACGTTCCTTACGCGTAGTAGGCATAGGTGCAGCAGCTGAGGCAGGTTTTCCACCGGCGATCTCCGTCACAACCTGTTCATAACGCTTGAGTTCTAACTCTTGAAACAGTGGGAGGATTTTCTGAAGGTCAAGCGGTTTGACTCGCGCTTGCTCTATGGAGAAGTCCAATGGAGCATATCGCTTCAAGGTTACAAGTTCTCGTGAAAGGTCGAGTTGTGAACGTGCCTTCTCCAAATTTTCGCGCCGTTTACCTCTAATCTCATCAATGTTCTCAAAAATACCCTCAATGGAACCGTACTGCCGAATCAATTGTGCCGCCGTTTTCAAGCCGATTTTCTCAACACCCGGTACGTTGTCCGAAGTATCCCCCATCAAGGCGAGAACATCAACAACCTCGGAAGGTTTTATGCCCTTCGTCTCCCACAGCGACCGAACATCGATAATCTTATCATTATGGAGATCCAGCATCGTGACCCGATCGCCGAGCAACTGTTCAAGGTCTTTGTCTTTAGAAATAATACTGACATCAACATCAGATGCCTCTGGATCGTCAAGTATTGCCTGAGTGACAGAGGCGATGATGTCATCCGCTTCCAATTCAGGTCTACCGAGCGTTAAGATACCAAATGCCTCAAGCAACTCCAGAATGCGATGAATCTGAGTTACCAGATCATCAGGTGCCGGCGAGCGATTCGCCTTGTATTCCGAATACAGCTCATTGCGAAACGTGTCACCGGGTGTATCAATCGCCGCGACGACATATTTTGCCTGAAGTTGCGTCAAGATCCTAATAAGTGTGCCAGCGAACCCGAATACAGCGTGTGTCGCCTCACCGGTGATGCTGCTCGTCAATCCGCTACGAATTGCATAATAAGCCCGAAATATTTCGGCGTGCGTATCAATAATATAGACGGTATCTTTCTGCTCGTTTTGCATTATTCCTATGCATGCCTCCTAATGTGGGAAATGCCATTGACGCAAGGAGTCTGATGCTGACAAACCTGCCTCCTGTCCGAGTGCGAACGCAGTGGCGATTAGGTTTCGTTCGCCAGATATGATGTCGCCTGCGGCAAAGAGTCCGGGAATCGGCACCCCATTGCTATCCAACATCTGCATATCCTCGTTTGCGACAATCAAGCCTTCCTCATCTTTCTGATAATCCCACCCCTCAAGAAACTTCGTATTCGGGATGAGTCCTTCATCAACGAGGAAACCGTGGAAAAACAATTCGTTCCCATCAATCATCTCAAATCCCAAGAGATTCGTTTTTTCACCAATATGCCGTTTAATTTTTGTCTCAATGATATTAATTTTACGTGCCTTAATCTGCTCCAACACAGATGGCGACATACCGTGCGGTCTACCGTTTGTTAGAATTGTAATTTTATCAGTAAAATCTTGCGCACCAATCGCTGCCTCGTAGATATAGTCACCAACGCCGAGGAGTGCGAGATGCTCGTTGACATGTAAGTGTCCATCACAACGGATACAGACGTGCCATCCTTTTCGATTGCCTGCATAGCGAAATACTGTCGCATACTGCTTATATAAACGCTCAGCATCGGGTTCAAATTCAATATCGGGCCACTTATCATCAAACCCAGCGGCAACGACGACGGTACGAGCTTTAAAAGATGTCATCCCCAGAGGTGTATTCTGTTTAATCGTTTTTGTAGAGGCTTCGAGTTCAAATAGATCCCCGTTCCGTGTGAGTTTCGCGACCATTCCATCGCGTATATCAATGCCTGTCTTGCGGTTCTCCGAACCCAGCATGAAATCGACGACAGGTCGGCTTTCCATCCATTTCATGAGTTCTTTCGCAAAGTGAGGTCCGATGATACCGGGAAAGACCGGCGCGTCTTCAATTTCTACGGACTTCGACCAGTAAGCGCGCCCACGACTAAAACTCACCTTCCCTGAGTGCAGCACCAAAACATGCCGCATTTGATGGCTCGCTGAAACCGCCGCTTGTGCACCAGCAGGTCCCGCGCCAATTACCGCAACATCGTAAATCGTTTCTTGCATGGTTTTTTCCTTTTTCTAATTTTCCTTGCGATTAAACAGCAGTTCAAAGTCAAGTTTATGCTATTCCTCCGCAAGGTAAAATTAAAAACCGTATTTTTTCCACTTCTCATCGACCAGCGCAATCACCTCGTCAGACATTTGGATCTCATCGGGCCACTCGCGTTGATACCCTTCCTCTGCCCATTTCGTTGTTGCATCAATGCCCATTTTCGATCCCGCACCCATAAGAGGTGCCGCATGGTCCAGCACATCGACAGGTCCCTCGACAATCGTCACATCCCTTTTTGGATCGACATTGCTTCCGACATAAAAAAGCACCTCTTCGACATTCTGAACGTCAACATCTTTGTCAACAACGATGATAATTTTGCTGAACATTAACTGCCCGAGTCCCCACAAGCTGTGCATAATCTTCTTTCCCTGGTACGGGTAGCGTTTATCAATAGAAATCAGGGCAAAATTGTGAAATACGCCAAACAGGGGCAGATTCATATCAACGAGTTCTGGCAACTGCGTTTTAATCAACGGCATGAAGATCCGCTCAGTCGCCTTCCCCATGTAGCAGTCCTCCATCGGTGGTTTACCAACGATGATCGTCTGATAGATAGGATTCTTTCGATGCGTAATCGCCGTGATGTGAAGGAGCGGGTATTCATCTGCCAAGGAATAGAACCCAGTATGATCGCCGAAGGGTCCCTCAATACAGGTTTCATTCGGTTCAATGTACCCTTCAATCACGATGTCTGCCTCTGCTGGTACGAGCATATCAATCGTCTTAGCAGGCACCATCTCCACATTCGATTTCCGGAGAAACCCCGCGAATAGGAGTTCATCAATCCCAGAGGGAAGGGGTGCCGTACCGATATAAGACATTATTGGATCACCGCCGAGTGCGATTGCGACGGGCATCTGTTGCGCCGCTTGCCGATATTCACGATGATGCGCAGCACCATCGTGGTGAATTTGCCAGTGCATCGCTAAGGCGTACGGCGTTATCTTCTGTAAACGATATGTACCAACGTTACGTTGACCGGTTTTCAGGCTATGCGTGAAAACTTGGGGGAGGGTGATGTATTTATCGGCATCAAGGGGCCAACATTTAATGAGCGGCAACACATCCAAGGATGCGTCCTCACCCGTAAGGACAACCTCTTGACACACCCCTTTTTTTACCGTCTTGGGTGGGAAGTTCGTCAATTGCGACAGCAGTCGGAGAATTTTTATCTTATCAAGGAGGGAATCAGGGGGTCCCAATTTAATCATCCCCTCAATTTCCGACGCAATCTCCCCAAGATCGTCAACTCCAAGAGCCATCGCCATCCGTTGATAAGAGCCGTAGGTATTGATGAGAAGCGGCATTCGGCTGCCTTCAACTTTTTCAAAGAGAAGTGCGGGACCCTCTGCTTTACTCACACGGTCAGTGATTTCAGCGATTTCCAAGTCCGGTGATACAGTTATTTTTATCCGTTTGAGTTCACCTGCTCGATCCAAAGCTTTGACGAACTCTGCGAGACTGTCGTATGCCATGCGATTCCTTTCTTTAATTAGTGTTTATTAGATAATCAATTAACCGCCGCGACAACCGTTTAACGCTCTCTACCGACTCTCCAGAATCTGGCTGAGTCCTTGTTGATAGTTCTGATTTTCGGGTTCAAGTTCCAACGCTTTTCGGATTGCCTTCTCTGCCTGCGGATAATCGCCACGCCGAAAATCAATGAGGGCAAGTGTATTGTAATAACTCGAGACGTTCGGATCCAAGCGGATGGCTTCTTGAGCATAACGTCGCGCTGCTTCTAAATCCGATTTCGCCTGACGCGCATAACACATACCCAAATTATGGTATATCTCTGCATTGTCAGGGGCTAATGACGCGCTCGTCTTATACGTATCAATCGCCTCTGCATAACGCCTCTGTTTCAGCAAAATTGTTCCAATCTTCAGATGTGCCTCTAAAAATTGGGGTTCCAGCACAGCGGCATGGCGGTAGTGTTGCAGTGCGGATTCCGCTTCATTCTGACTGAAATACGCCAAACCGAGTCCGGCGTATGCCTTTGCGAAATTCGGTTGGAGCTCTAATGCTTTCCGTTGTGCAGTAACGGCTTCTGAGTGTTTCCCAAGCATCGTATAAGCGATCCCCAAACCGTTATAAGCAAGCACAAGTTCGGGGTCCATGCCAAGTGCTTTCTGGTACTCCCAGACCGCTTTCTCGTAAAACCCGTTTTTGAGATAGAGCCTCGCGATGTTAGTGAGAATCTGGGCACGTTCTGCTGTCCGCTGCGCCCGCTGCAACGCACCTCGCAATTGCTGGAGCGGCATCAGTGCCGCTTTTTGCTTTTCAAACAATGCCATCTGTTCACGCGCTGCTGACGGATCCCCTGCGCGAAGGGATGCTTGTGCGAGATTATAGAGTGCCTCAACCAATGTCTCATCGTGAGCGTACGCGGTCCGATACGACGCGATTGCGTCAGGCCACCGTTTTTCTTGTGCGTGGAGTAGCCCTAACTGATAGTGAGCAGCTGCGAATTCTGGGGCAATGGCAATCGCGCGTTGCTGATGCTGCATCGCTGCCGAACGTTCACCACGTTTGCTATAGACATTTCCGAGTTGATGATGAATCATCTCATCGTTCGGATCCAAAGCGACCGCCACTTTGTAAGCGTCGAGTGCCTCGGTGTAACGGTGCATGTTCGCGTAAGCACTCGCCAAAGCCGCGTGGGTATACGCCCAATCGGGAACAGACGCAATCGCACGCTGGTACGCAGCTACGGCATCTCCAAATTTCTCAAGTCCGGCATAAGCCAACCCTAAACCGTAGTAAGCAGCGGAAACATCTGAGTTGTGCTCAATATCCGCGCGCCGTGGAACTGTATTCGCTTCCATTGACGCGATAATTCGATGATACTCGTCAACTGCTTCCGTGTAAGCCGCAATTTGGAGGTACACTTTCGCGAGTTGCAGTCGAGTCTCAATTCGTGTGCCATCAACAGCGAGTTCTGACTTATAAGCACGAATTCGCGTTGTGATGTCCACAGCCTCTAACGTCTCCTGACAGAAAGCATCCAGAACCTGCCAAAAGGTAAAGTGGCACACAACGAATGCTACTAACGTTACTGTGTAATAGGAAAGTTTCCGTAACACATGCTACCGTCCCAGCGGTGAAATGAACACCATTTAAAAACGCTGTTTGAGGCGGCCCCATGTGGTAGCCAATTTATCCTGCGGCTCCACTGGAGTAAGACCGGCAATAGCATCTCCGGATACCGTGACATCATCAAAACTTGCGGCAGTCTCCCAAGCCCAGACCCCAGCTTGTCCAGCAGCATATCCGGCACCGGTTTCATCGGCGAGCTCACCCTGGTCTTCACCGTTAATCCAGAGTTTCATCGAAACGCCTTCTACGACGACCCGCATGTCAAACCATTCGTTGTTCGCGACGGTAATGTTAACGCCTGCAAGTTCGCCGATCTTGTCACGAGCGTCCCATGCCCCTGTCTTATGTCGCCAAAGCTCGGTTTTGTTATTCGGAACATTGAGATAGTAAACATAGTATTCCATTTCGCTTTGGGCGCGAAACACCACACCTGCCCAGTTTCCTTCATCGAGCCGAACTTTCGCCTCAACAGTGTAATCTTCCCATCCAACGTCACCGATGAGAGAGTGCTCGGCTCTACCGCCCTTAACGAGTTTGTAAGTGCCATCTTCGACACTCCAATCACCGTTAGCCGGAGCCCAATCGTCCGCATCCCCTTCAAACGACCAAGTTTGTTCGCCTCCAAAAGCGACGGAGGCTACGAGTAAAGCACAACACACAACAATTGAAAATAGATGTTTCATAATTTGCTCCTATTGTAGCGAAATATACAATCACTTATACAGCGGCGGGGTTAGAAACCCCGCCAGCAACGGTGGACAATTCTGTCGTCCTAAAACTTCTGAGGTTGAACCACTGAAAAGATTAGTAAACCCGTTTAAGGCGGGCCCATGTAGTAGCCAGTTTGTGCCTCGCATCAACGGCAAGGGTATCCACAATATTGTCACCGGTAACCGTAACGTCATCAAAACTCGCCTCGGTTTCCCATGCCCACACACCGATTTGACCGGTTTTGTAGGCATCGTCTTTATGCTCACCTTGAAGTTTACCATTGAGATGAATCTCAAAGTCACCACCCTCAACGACTACCTTCATATCAATCCATTCCTCGTTCTTTATCTCGACCTTTTCGACAGCAGGAATTTGCGCGACGTTGTCGCGGGCAGCCCAGCCACCCTGTTTGTGTCGCCAGAGTTCCGTCTTGTTATTCGGGACGTTGAGATAATAGACATAGTACTCCATCTCGCTTTCTGCCCGAAAAACGATACCTGCCCAATTGCCAGCGTCTAACCGAACTTTCGCCTCAATGGTGTAGTTATCCCATTCCTCTTCACCAACGAGCGTGTGTTCAGCTTGTCCACCTCGGTCAACGTGATAGATACCCCCTTTGATTTCCCATTCCCCATTGGCAACTTTCCAGTCATCGTGCTTTTCCTCGAAGTCCCACAATTGGGTACCTGCGAATGTTGGTGGTGCAAGCGCAACACCGAATAGGACGATGAGGCTTAAAGCTAACCCTTTCAGAGACCTGATAACCACTCTCATATTCTTTCCTCCTGTTTCCCTCAATACAATTTAGAACGCGTCAATGCATTTCCTACTATCACGACGACAGTAGAAATTCTACAAATAGAATACCGTTAAAAAACAAAAAAGTCAACATTAACCTCAAGAATGTCAGAACCACAATAACACTTGCATCCGCCCCTATTATCGTGTATCCTAAAAGTATTCGGATACATTTCAGTTCTATCCATTAAATAACTACAGAATCAGAAAGGAAAACATTTTGCGTGTAAGGATTTTCATCACACTTTTTATCGTATGCTTTGCTGTGATAGAGACAACCACCGCGGCACTGAAAGTCGGTCTCATCTACGATGTCACCGGGCGCGGCGACCTTTCCTTCTGCGATGCCGCCTACGCAGGCGCGAAAAAAGCAGAGGATGAATGGGGATTTAAACTCACAGAGGTTACCCCAAGCCTCAGCACAGACACCGAGTTGACGCTCCGCAGGCTCGCGAAACTAAAATACGATCTCATCATCGGAGTCGGTTTTCTTTTTCAAGAACCGATGAACCGTGTCGCAAGCGATTTCCCAGACGTTAAGTTCGCGCTTATCGACGCGGTCATAGAACAACCCAACGTCGCGTCGCTGACCTACCGAGCCCACGAAGGGACGTTCCTCGCGGGTGTCATCTCAGCGTTGAAAACAGAGACAAAGCAGATAGGTTTCATCGGAGGGATGAAGGTCCCACTCGTTGAGGCTTTTGAAATCGGCTATCGCGCCGGTATTAAGGCAACAAACCCTGATCTTGAACTGGTAGCGGATTATGTAGGTGTTACACCGCAAGCCTTCAACGATCCAGCGAAAGCGAAAGAACTCGCCCTCTCGCAATACAACCGTGGGATAGACATTATCCTTGCGGCTGCAGGTGCGAGTGGTCTGGGTGTCCTTGAAGCCGCAAAATCGACAAAAAAATCTATTATCTGGGTCGATTCTAACGGTAACAACCTCGCTCCGGGCTTAGTGCTCACGAGTGTCATCAAAGGCGTGGAAATATCGGTTTATGAAACGATAAAGAGCGTCCAAGAAGGGAATTTTTCTGGGGGTTTGAAAGATTACGGGCTTAAAGAGGGAGGTGTCAAGTACATCATTGATGACGTCAACCGCGACCTTCTCTCGGACGAGATTCTGAAACAGGTCGAGGCATTCAAGGCGAAAATTATCGCGGGCGACATCGTCGTCCCCCATGAACGGCAATAGAGATGGCACATTCACCAATCATCGAAATGCGTGGTATCAACAAGCATTTTGGACACGTGCAGGCAAACAACACTGTAGATTTCACACTCCATCCAGGTGAGATCCACGCGATTGTCGGCGAAAACGGGGCAGGTAAGTCTACGTTGATGAAAATCCTTTATGGTCTGTATCAACCCGATGCAGGCGAGATTTTCGTCGATGGACGCGCTGTGACTATCTCCTCACCACGGCGCGCGATGCAGCTCGGTTTCGGAATGGTGCAGCAACACTTTACGCTTATTCCGGTCTTCACGGCTCTCCAAAACATCGTCCTTGCCAAAGAACCTCGCAAATTTGGAGCACTCCTCGATTACCAACAAGCAGGTGAGCAAATTGCCGCTCTCGCCGCGCAACTCGGTTTCGATGTGCCATTGAACACGCCTGTCGAATCCCTGCCGATTGGGACACAGCAACACACGGAAATCCTGAAAGTCCTCTACCACGGTACAGACATCCTCATCATGGATGAGCCGACAGCCGTGCTTGCCCCGCAAGAGGTCGAAGGACTTTTTAATTGTATGCGTAACCTCAAAAGTGAAGGGAAAAGCCTCATTATCATCACACACAAACTCGATGAAGTGATGGCAATCGCCGATACTGTCACGGTCATGCGACGCGGGCAATCCGTCGCCTCCTGTCCTATCGACGACACCGACCCGACAACGTTGGCAGAAATGATGCTCGGTGAACCTGTTATCCCTGCCTCTGTGACTCGAGAGCAGACAACAGGTACAACACCTCTGCTCCGTTTGGAAAATGTCACGCTTTCAGGAAATTCTGGGACCACAAGAAGGCATATATGGAAAAAGGTTCTGACAAATAGAGCGTCCAACAAACGGTATCTCAACGAAGTTAACCTTGAGGTGTTCCCCGGTGAAATCGTCGGTATCGCAGGTGTGGAAGGCAACGGACAGTCAGAACTTGTTCAGGTCCTGACAGGATTACGGCAGATTGATAGCGGCACGCTCACGCTAAACGGGGAACGGATCGCGCACGTGCCTGCCGACAGACATCGACACGGTATTAGTCTGAACGACCGAATTGACGATAACTTCATCATCGGTCATCACAAACACAGTCGATTCTGCCGCTACGAACTGCTTCAGCGCAAATCAATTCAACGGTATGCGCTGAATGCCCTCGACAAATACCAGATTCGTGTTGGGGATATCGCGGATCCAATTCGGACCCTTTCCGGTGGAAACCAGCAGAAGGTCGTCGTCGCACGCGAGTTAGAGGCGAGTCCTGAAGTTATCATTGCGGCACACCCGACACGAGGCTTAGACATCCATGCCGCGGAATTTGTCCACACACGGCTTATTCATGCCCGTAACCGTGCAAGAGCCGTTTTACTCGTCTCCTCTGAATTAGACGAACTCCTTCACCTTAGCGACAGAATCGCAGTGATGTACGATGGCAAAATCGTCGGTATTGTGAAGCCTGCAGAAACAACAAAACAAGAGTTGGGTGCCCTGATGCTCGGTTTAAATTCGAGTAAGTAGGCACAATAAACCAATGTTCTTCCGCTTAGGAGAAAAAATGATCATTGATTCACATACCCACGCATGGCCCCGGTGGCCCTATCAACCGCCCGTTCCTGATGACGAAAGTCGCGGCAAAGTTGAACAACTGCTCCACGAAATGGATCTGCACGATGTCGACAAGGCTATACTTATCTGTGCACGCATCGATCGGAACCCCGAAAACAACGATTACGTCGCGGCGTGCGTCGAACGTTATCCTGAACGGCTCATCCAATTTGCCGATGTAGACTGCTCATGGACAGAGACGTATCACACGGATGGTGCCGCCGATCGGTTGAAAACTGCGGCGGAAGTGTACGCCCTCAAGGGTTATACCCACTACCTCAGAGGTGATGACGACGGGAGTTGGTTCTTCTCAGCGGAGGGGCAACGTTTCTTTCAAACAACAGCCGAATTAGGGCTAATCGCCAGCATCGCCATGGGAAGCCATCAGCACGAGGCACTCCGAAAACTCGCCGCCCAATTCCCAACTGTGCCATTTCTCTGCCATCACATGGGGGGTGCGCGAGCCGGTGAAGAGCATCCGTATCCACAACTCAAGCAGGTCCTCGCCTCGGGGGATGTGCCGAACATTCATATCAAGATGTCGGGGTTCGCTTACGTCTCACAGGTCCCATGGGATTATCCGCAATCGGACACACACTGGATCGTGCGTGCCCTCTATGAACACTTCGGTCCCAGTCGTCTCTGCTGGGGCTCCGATTATCCGGTTGTCCGTAATTTTATGACCTATCAACACGCACTTGAAGCGTTCCGAACGCACTGTACATTTATCCCAGAGCCAGATAAATCGGAAATTTTAGGTGGAACGCTCCATCGTCTGTTAGCGGATGCCGGGAAGTAGAACTCATCAAAAAGCCAATTCAATAAATTTGACAAAAAGGTTGCTTTTTAAATTTATTTAAGGTATAATAAGAGTTAAAGTCAAATGGACGTAGTGTTAACATTGCGTTCCAGTAAGGTGAATCTGAAAATAAAAGGGAGAAGCAATATGAAAAGCGTCTTTGTTTTGACAACACTCGCACTGACCTTCGTAGCGGGGTTCGCTCTTGCCACTGAATTACCGACCGTGCAAGGCGAATACATCGAAGCCCGCTCCGCGAGTGTTTATGTTGGGGCATGCCATTATGGTTCCGAATTCGTGGAAGGTGGCAGAGAGGCAACCGCCGTTTGGAACATTCAGACTGGAACTTGGAACGATGTTTCGCTGGAAAATCTAACCGTCGTTGCTGTCATTAGTGCGAAAAACAATTTGGCAATCGAGACCAAGACCCGTAAGAGCGTTTTGTATATGGACCCGAGTACTACGACAGAACAACGCGCCGCACTCAGCGACCTGCTTACGACGAAATACGCTGATGTTCTGGGTGAAGTCGTCGCGACCCAAACCGCTTCCATTGAATTCACTAAAGAAGGCACCAAATATGATGTAACCGTTGGCGAAGTCCTTAAACTTTCTGCCAACCGCTATCCGTGTGCCGGATGCACACAACCGCATCAGATCTGGTACAAACCGCTGACAACGATCCAGAACGCCATTGTCGGTAAATCCGACGTCTATCGCTATAAGGATGCTCACCTCCCGGTGACATGGCAGCAAAGTGGCACAGAGAACAACGTCTTTGTCGGCAACTTCTCGATCTAAGGCAGTGAATGTCTGTAGTTACCTGTCGGGTAGCTACAGACCCCCTTTTAATGGCGCTCGTCCGATACCCGCACAAACGTGTATCCGTCTCGTTTAAGCGCAGTAATGATCCTATCTGTTGCCTCTATGGTTCCCAGACGGGTAGCGTTCCCCATAGACGCCTTTTCCATCGTGGAAGATGATAATAGAACCCGGCTTTACCTTCCGCAACACCGTTTTGGTAATTTTGTCCGGGTTCTGTGTTGTCCAATCCCAACTCCATACATTACTGCTGATGTGTGCGCGGTCCCGTTTCGCGAGCACCCACGCCACCGACAGAAATCTTGTTAAGATAGGTGCCCGAAACACAATCTCACCCTTTACACCCATGTGGCGAAGCAGTGCATCCGTCCGCTCAATTTCCCGCCGGACAGAGGATGGCGGCAGCAAACCCAGTACAGGATGGCTATAGGAATGATTACCCACCTGGTGTCCTTCAGCGATGACGCGGCGTACCGTTTCAGGATGCTGTTCAACCCGATTCCCAATCATAAAGAACGTGGCTTTGACATCATGTTTGGCGAGGACATCCAGCAACTGATGGGTATGCCAATGAAATACACCGCACTTTATGCGTTTCTAATCTTATTCCCACTGATAAGCCTTATATTTTCAGGGTGCCAGCGGATTCAGCAGGTTATCGTCCCTGAGAAAATAACGACGTATCAAACCTCTACACCTACTCAGCGTGTTCTGAATCTCGGTTTTTATGCCTATTTCGAACCTGTGAGTTCCAGTGCGGATCCAAACCCGACTTCCGATAAATTTAACACCCATCAAGGCTATGAAGCAGACTTACTGACGGCACTTGAAATCATGGATGCCCCAGGTTTGTCTTTTGCTCGAAGTGCCATCAGTGAATGGCATGGAATCTGGTTGAAGGCTGCTGAACCTGAATACGATATTATCGGCGGTGGTATCACGATTTTAGATTCTCGGACTAAGGACGCATCAGGCACCCCGCGAGTTACCTTTACATCGGGACATATCAAATTCCGGCAATCGCTTCTGGTGCGTTCCGAAGATACTGAAGAACTCTCTGACTACACTTCCCTGACGCGTAGTGTCCGAGTCGGTGTGCTTTCTGGCACAACAGGGGAAGCGCGTTTGCTTGAACTCACAGGCATTGTTGATGCCGATGGCGTGCTGTTGAAAGGAACGCGCATTGAAACACGACATGACACGATTATCACCGATGGCACATCCGCTTATAGGATTACTGCGGCAGGTGCATCTGCGAACTTAGCTGATAGGCGTTATCTCTATCCGCCTTCGGAGCAGATGCCAGAGGTTATCTATCTCGGAGATACGCTTGGTGAATCAGAATTGCTTCAGGCACTCGCAAAAGGCAGTATTGATGCGATCGCCAGAGGCGAGATAGGCAATCGCGATGCTGCTTATACGACCAGTGGTACGTTTGTTGTTACCGCCCTTGATAATCAGGTTGAGTACGGTGGTTTTGCTCTCGCCATAGAAGATGCTGAACTTGTTGCGTGGCTTGATGAGAGACTCAACTACCTGACCGATAACAGCAACATTGGTTATGCAGAATGGTTAGAGGATCGGAGGGTGTTTATGACGCGCGCCGAGATGTGGAATACTACGGAACGCTGATACCATAAGTTCAATAACATTATCCATTTTCAGAGGTGCCCTCATGAACGCGATCGTCAATACACCAGAATCCAACACAGCCATCTTACAACTCCCCGAAGAAACCGAGTCCCTCATCAAAGCATCGATCGCTGAGAACACGCTCAAGACATACCAACGCGCACTCCAGAACCTAACAATGTGGTTATCCGGTCGAACCCAATCCGATGCCTTCTTAGCGAATTACTCTTAGACTTATGGGTGATGGGTGGGTTGGTTCATGACTCAGATGCCATTGCGCATCTTTTCCCGGAGGACATTATGCAAGAATCATCGGTTTATCAAGACATTATTGCCAAAGGCGTTCAGTTAGGAACTAAAGCAAACGCGATCGAGAACATTCTCCATATCCTTGAGATTCGTTTTCAAGCGACAGAGAGTTCTATACAGTCCGCACTCGAAGCCATTGATGACACACAACGTCTTAAAGCACTACTCCGTGAAGCCGTAGAGACGCCAACACTCGCTGCCTTCATCGATAAGTTGTAAGCTCATTCAGGGAATTGAGGCAACAGAATCATCCTGACCTTTCGTAAATTTGCGAAGCATCAAATCGAAAGTCGGATTAATCCTATCCATAGCAGAAAATATACACTTTCGCGTCTGGGACTCTGACGAAATCAAAGCCTTAATCAAGGGACTGTTTCATACCCGCCCAAGTTGTGAGTGCTTTGCCTTGTGGTTGGATCGCCGTCGTCGTCAGAACATCGGGGATCTCAAGACGATAGATACCGTTTTCATCCGTCCCCGCATAGAGGGCATCTGTGTGGGATAAGAGCGCATGCACCGAGAAGCCCTCAAGTCCCGCAGGAGACCAACGTTCTGCGTCAGCATCAAAGATATAAACCCCGTGGGTCTCCAATCCCGCGAACAGACGTCCACCCCGAACTGCGAAACTCCAGACCCATGACGGGTCATTTGGATCCCAAGCTGAACCTATAGGAAGTCCATCCATGGGATATTCCCACATCTGTGTTGTTTCATTCCAACGTCCAACGCCTTCGTCAGCAGCAGCGTAGAGCTGACCCTCGAAAACCGCCCAGTCACACGTGAAACCGCCTTCAAAGAGCGGCAGGCGTTGCCAGGTTTCTCCTTTATCCGCTGAACGCGCCATCCAGACATGTGAAATCGCACTCCAGAGATAGCCGTCAAAAAATGTCATGTTGTAAATGCTATTGCCTTGTTCCCACTTCTCCGAAACGTTAATCCATGTTTCACCGCGGTTGGTTGATGTATAGGTACCCGCGTGATACATGACATTGATAAGGGTGTCATCGATGATCAGAAAGCCACGAGCTGTCCCATAAATGACCGTTTCATCGGAATGTTGACGCCACAATCCGTCGTTTATCCGTTTCCAGGTTTCCCCAGCATCATCGGATCGGAAGAGACCGCTGCTCCACGTTCCGACATAAACGCTATTTCTATCGACGGTGAGGGCAGCAACAGAGATATCAAATGGATCCTGGGTATCAAAGCCGATACGCCCCCACGTTTGTCCATTGTTTTCGGAGCGAAAGACACCTTCGGATGAACCCGCATAGAGACGGTGTGCTGAGCCATCAAGTGCCCAGACCTGCCCGATAGATATGCCATTGATGAGTTGTTGCCACTCGGCTTCTAAAGCTAATGCGTCTGTCGGTGCGACGCCTATGAGCATACCAAAGACAAGGATTGATATAGAAAATCGGTATAACATTGTTTGACTCCTTTGACATCTTCAATGTCTCGCGCCTACCGCTTGATTTCACTCCAGCAGATCGTTAGTTTCTTTTCCTCATAATCAATAGAATAGCAAGTTTTATGCCAAAGCCAATGCGAACGGATCTGCTCTAAAAAGGAGGTTTCTTCGCGAAGATCGGACAATATCTGCGGACGGGTGTTCAATAACTGGACAGGTTTACCGGGGGTGGCGTTTTCGCAGAAAGGTTGATAAAAAAGCAGCACTGCGGTATCCTTTAGGGAGCTGGGGGATGACTCAGATTAAACTTAATTAAACCTGAGATCAGCGGATTTTCCCGCCGGTCCCGACAGAGAAAGTATCCATGAAAATCAGTTTTAGAAAGGAGTTTTCGATGCGTCGTATATGTAGCAGACTCGCCGGGATTCTTATCGTGTTATTGATTTCTCTGATGAGTAGTTGCTCAAGTATGAATGCCCCGTACATCGAATTCAACAGACAAGGGTTCAGCATCCAAATGGGACTGAATGAGCGTTGTGATCCCGTCCAACACCTCCAAGGCGGTGCGCGCCTGATCTTGGCGTACGATGCTCAGAGCAATGCCTTCAAAGGACATGTGGAAAACATGACCGAGAAAACCTTGAGGGACGTCCGCGTTGAAGCCCGCTTATCGAATCGAGAAAAACTCGGTCCAACGCCTGCGGTGGATCTTGCACCGGGTGAGAAAAAGCAAGTTGAGCTGATACCGATAAGCAAAAACTTTACAGGCTGGACAGCGCATGTCGAAGTTCCAAGTAGTCAAGATTAGCAGTTTTGCTGACTCTGGTAATTGAATCAAGCAGAAACCCGACCTTCGCTCGGTACAGTGGAATCAGTAGGTGCGAGAGGAAAGTATTTGTGATAAATAAGGATTTCATTTTTTAATCAACATTTTGCGAGTTGCGGAGAAGTTGCCTGCATTGATGGTGTAGAGATAGATACCACTGCTGACGGGTTCTCCTGTCTGGCTACGTCCATCCCAGTAGACGGCTTCTGCTTGTGAGGAATAGTCGCCTGCGGGGATGCTCCCGAGCGATAAGTATCTGACGAGCTGTCCTGTCGTGGCATAGATGTGTATCGTGACATTGCTTTCGTTAGCGAGTCGGAATGGGATCCACGTTTCCGGGTTGGAGGGGTTGGGAAAGTTTTGTAAGAGTTGGTTCCGTTTTACTGCTCCTAATGTTACAAGCTGCTTACCGTTGGGTTCAACAATGACAGGTTTTGATGGTAAGAGTGCCTTTGCGTCCCAGATATGGATTTGTCCTGTTTGTGCGTATGAAAGCAGAATTGTTGCATCTCGGCTCACATGAAAATACTCTCCAATAGAGGGGTGATCGAGTTGTGTTTCTGCCTGCCAATCCCAAATTTGCAGGGTTCTCTCTCGACCCGCGAAAAGATAACGACCCTCTGGGCTAAAGTGTAGGGGGAAACCAGCATCAAGTGTTTTCAAAAGTTCGGGGTGCTCTGGTAGAAGTTTCCAAATTTGGGTATCACGAGCTCTCGGAACCGCTAGCACGGGCGAACCGTCGGCATCGGAGGTGAAAGCGAGTCTTGAATTGTTGGAGAGTTCTGGCACCTTCCATGCGTATTGAAAGATGAAAGTATCTCCATCGCGTTTCCACAGCATAACCCAATATTGCCAGACGTTGTTGGTATCCGTGCGGGTGGTGGCTGCGAGATATGCGTCGTTTTCACTGAACGTGAAGAGTGAACTGATGTCTATCTCGGGTCCGTCTTCTGTCGTCGGTCTCTGAAGTTTCTCTGGATCTTCGAGATCGAAAAGGAAAATGGATTTGTATCCACGCGCTGCGACCCATCTGCTGGTTTTACTGAAGGTGATGTCGGAATACCCAGAATGATACTCGAATCGGTGTTCAACTGCTCCCGTGCGGAGGTTGCGGACCTCAATCCAAGGATCTCGACCGATAGCGAGTTTTTCTCCATCTGCAGAGATGTCGAACTCCCGAAAGAAGCTGCTCTCCGCAGAAGTGAGTGTGCGCATTTTCTGTGAAGCCACATCCCAAGTCTTAATAAAGTAGCGAGATACAGAGACAAAGGTTTGACCGTCCCGACTCAACTTCTCGTCCCAACCGTAGACGAAATCCGCCCAAACGTTCAAGGACTGCTTGTTTTGAATATCCCAGAAAACGACGGCATCCTCATAGTGTAGGAGCATCGTTTTCCCGTTTGGCGAGAATGATATGGCTTTCAAGTTATAAAGATCGTCGCCGAAGGTATCCATCTGTTTTCCGGATTCGACATCCCAGACACGGATATGATCATCCCAACCTTCCCAATGATCCTGACCCCTCCAGCGTAGTGTCCCTGTCCGTGAAGCGACATAGAGGTGTTGACTGTCTGGGCTGAAGACCGTATCAGCAATCCGTCCAATACCACTTTCTTCTTCCCATAAGAGTTGTTGTGTTTCTATATCCCAAACATAAATCTCATTCCAACCTCTCTCATATGATGCCAGACGTGTTCCGTCGGGACTGATAACCACGTCTTCAACCCAGTTACCGGTGTGTCCTTGAAAATGTCCTTCTAATTGGCGTGTCTTAACATTCCACAACTCGATATCTGGACGTGCTGAGGCGACGATGAGATAGCATCCATCTCGACTGAAAACCGAAGCGTGATCTCGCGGAGTCGAAGAACAGGTTATGCCACCACCGTTGATGGACTGGCATGGTTCCGATGGACGGCGCTCACCGAGCATCTTTCCTCTAAAAGCACCTATCTGCCAGTTCCATAGATGGATCTCGTCGTTAAAAGAGATGGCAAACAGTGCGTCTATTCGACTGAATGTCGCAACCTCTATCCGGGCAGGAATCTCCCATTGGGATACCTGCTCACGGGCATTGACATCCCAGATATTTATCGTTGTTATCCTTGAATTGATGGAATAGTTTAGGATTGCCAGATGTTCCGCAGTTGGGCTGATGAACACATCGCTGACATGTGTTGGGTAGAGTAGGCGTTCACCGAATTCATCAATAATCTCGTTTGTATGTCGATTGACAACCTGAATGTGTGTTGGCACGACACGCAAGAGGATTTCATTGGAAAGGAAGGCGTGTTGTTCTGGCAGGGGTTGTCCGATCGCGCCGATAGGTTCAAGCGAAAACGCAAGGCACGGAAAATAAATGAAGCTCATCAGGACAATAGAGAATCGCAGACTTCCTCTGAAAAGAGTGATGCGCACTTTCATGGCAAACCTCCCATAGTTCAACAGTTCGCAACGTCAGAATCAATCGCCGGTTCTGCCGGTCCTGTGTGACAGCGTGCAATTTTTAGTGCAATTTTCGTGCCAAAAGCAATTCAAGCCCAAAAGACCTCTATACACGGATTTTTCGCCGCTATTGTCGGATGTCTCGTTTTCGGTGTTCAATTGATGGACGGTTTTGTGCAAAAATATCACGACGCTGCACATTTTCGGGCAAACTCAGGCTCGGATTCAGACGAGTTGTCTGAGTTTACTGAGAGTCTTTATCCGACAAGTATCTTGTGAATTGGACGGTCTTTAGCATGCCTGGTATATCGGTCTCATTACGGATGGAATAGTACTGCAAGAGGAGATCGGTGACTTTTTTTCACGCCAGATCTCTGCCCAACCGACTTCTGGTCTTGGTGGGTGGATGACACCACGAAGGAGAGAATGAAGCCTGTCAATTTCATCTTGGATTTTGTGATATTCAGAGAGGTTTTTGGCATCCATACGGCGGATAATCGCATCCGCAAAAGCCTCTAATTCCTTGATCGGAATGTACTGATCCAGCAGGAGTTGCGAGTGATAAAATTCGGTTTCAGGAGAATCGTGATAGAGAGGGAGTGTGATAGACGCTGCGTCAATTTCAATTTTCGCATAAACATCATACTTTTCTTTGAAAGTGTTGCGCTGTGGGTCAATTGTGCAGCCACAGACGCAAGCAACAACGAGTAAAATGCACAAAAATCTAAGCATTGGGGAGGCTCCTTTTGGGTGCATTCTCCAATAAATGCTATATTTAGTCAAGAAAGAGGGAAACTATAGGTTTCAATCCCAAACTGGTGCGATTAGAAGTGAAAACGACGATCAGCCAGCAGTTTATCAGAAGTTGTTTCAATTCCAAACTGGTTCGATTAGAAGCGTGTCACCGTCGTCGTTCCAGACGCGCCGCAGCCAAGTTTCAATTCCAAACTGGTTCGATTAGAAGGTTGCTGGTCAAGGTGGTATCCTGCTTGGTGTTTAGTTTCAATTCCAAACTGGTTCGATTAGAAGGTTGCTGGTCAAGGTGGTATCCTGCTTGGTGTTTAGTTTCAATTCCAAACTGGTTCGATTAGAAGTCAATCCTTTCAGCGATCCGGGCGCGTGGCTTGGAATAGTTTCAATCTCGCAATCGAGATTCTTTTCTTTTCAACTTAATTACGTTTTGACATACGCCCGACGCGACCTTGGATGTCGTATATCGTTTTCGCGTACGATGCGTTGTGCTTTCGACACCTTTGGCTGAGGCATAAATGTGCGTGTATATCCGGCACGCTTCGAGGGCATGAAAAATGTTGAAAACTTCGTCAGATTCATGTCGGATGCGTCACTTCTATTTCATGGCGTAATCGACTGTTACCAAAGCAGTAACCTTCTTAGATATAGACGAGACATCATCCGTACTCCTTTCGGAAATACCGCTCGAATCTGCAGCGCGCACGCTGAACACGCCCTGACGCGCAGCACGGAGCGGACCGAGGTTCACGCCGCTCCCTTCAGCCAACGTTTTCGCCCGTTCTCGCGCATCCTTGGTCGCTTCTATCAGCAACTGGCTCTTTAGCTCATTCACTTGTGTGTAATAGTAACTCGGCATTCCTGAACGTAGGGCTATACCTTCTCCGAGCAGCGAAGCAATAGATGTAGATAGCTTTGCTATGTTATGCACGTCCCTCGATTTTACGCCAATTCCCTGCGAAAGTTCAAAGAATTCTATCTCATTTGTGTCATGTCCATTTTCTGCCCGTTTCCTGCGCTCATTTACAGAGACGGCGCGAATTCTTATCTCCTCAGCTGCCACCTGGTTCTTCTGTAGAAAATTTAATACTTTCTCCCGGTGTTCAGCGAGAACAGTGTACGCTTCTGCCATATTTCTATCTCTTGCTTTGACTGTAATGTGCCATATCGCCATATCTGACTCGACTGGGGTCTCGGCATATCCCCTCACCTTAATAATCTGATGAGACATTCGTATATCCCGCAGCACATCTGTAACAAGGTAGGTCGAGATCACGAGTCCAAGGGCAAGTATGAGGCCAAATGGTATGAATCCTTTCATGTTAGGTATATCTCCTCAATGAATGCTAACGTGAAGCACTCCGACAGCTAAAGCATTGGGATTCTTAACCGAGTCCCTTCACCGTTAACATGTTCTGCTTTATTATCGTATTTCGGTGAAGTGCCAACGTTTATTTAGACCAAAATTTAGCAAAGAGCAGAGCGATAGAGATGAAGTGTCCTTTCAGGCGCACATCAGTGATATCGCCGACCCAGACCGGGTCGCATCGGGAGATTTCAAGGGTCTGAAGTCGGTTGACATAGGGACGCTCTCCCTCTTGAGTGTCTTTTCAGCAGATTGTTGTGCGCACCAACACGCTTGGTGAGGTGGAACGTGGGGTTGCCTTAAAAGAGTTTCAGCCGTTATTAAGTCTTCTTCGGCTGTCCATCATTGAGTGCCGCGACCGCCTCGGTCTCTGTATCGAAATGCTCAAAGAGCGACGTTAATCGGCTGACAATCAGCAGGTTCTTGATGTGTTGAGCGACATGGATGACCCCCATACGCCCCTTCTTCTGCTTGACGCTCTTATAGGCTTGTATCAGGACACCGAGTCCTGAAGAACTTATCGCAGTGGTATGCTCTAAGTTGATGAGGATGCGGGGGATATCGAACGCCTTGACTTCTGGGAAGATAGATTCCTGCAACATTACGACGTTCTTCCCGACGATCCTACCGTGAGGTTCGACGATGATAACGCCGTTATCTTGACGGCGAATGTTCGTTGACATGTGTCTGCTCCTTTGCGAAAATGGCACGCTTAGTGAAACACCAAGAGCAGGATCGCCTCGGTGTCGGTATTATGTTTCTCAGCAAGATGCTCAACTGTCATCTCCGGGGTTTCAACAGGGAACCCCGCCACCCGGAGGTGAAGCACCAGCTCTCTGACACCCTTGCCAACAACCGGCGCAAGCAGCCGGATCGGTGTCTGTTCAATTCTCTCGACAACGACTTCCTCAGCGTCCTCTGTCGGTTGAAGCACGGTTGCCGTGACTAAGCCGATGCCAATCCCCCATGCCAGAACGATGATGATAACGGCGCGCTGGGCGAAATATCGCTTGAAAGGCACCCAATTGCTCAGGATATGCAGCACAATCGCTATCGCAAACCCTACACCAATGATCTCATGGGCGAACCTCACAAGGTCTGTTGTCGTCAAAAACATCAACACACCCGTCGTTGCAACGAAGATGCCTGTGCCGATGATCAGCGGTGTTGACCAACGGCGAATGTTTAATCGTCTCATGCAAAACTCCTTGATTTATAGTAAAGCTTAGAATTAATTAGACACTTCAAAGAGGCGAGGATACAATCCTTGCCAGCGGTGGTGGGTGCTTGTTTATTGAAAGACTATCTACATATTTTTAGGTTTTACTATGCGAATTGACAACCCTATTCGTATTCAAATGTCCGCTCAGGGTGGGTCAGGTTTTCTATCAAAATCGCATTATATGCAACAACATCGTATTCAAACCTGTTGCCTCTGCTTCCACCTGTTTCTTTGCGTACCCACATCTGGGAGACGATTTCAATAACGATCTCGTCGATTTCGGGTTCAAACGCTATGACACGATCGCCATCAGGCGTGAGTGCATAGGGGCGTTTCGTTAGTTCAAAGAAGGCATGAATCTTTGGAGCATCCACCGCGATGTCTGCTCCAAAAGGAAAAGGACTCCCCCATGCATCTACATTCCCATGGGACAAATCATAGATGATAACATCCACACCCTCACTGCCTTCCGCATACCCTTGATTCGGTATCAGTCGATAGCGTCCGGGTGCTAAATCCAAGACATTCTCAAATGTGATTTCGGAATACATCGTCTGGGCAGGCATCGTGTCTGTCTCTACCCTTGGTTCTGTCGTATCTACAGTAGGGAGTTGGGTTATTGCCTTATCCATCATACGTCGTCCCTGATCGCAACCCGCAATAAAAACAACAAGTAACATTAGAGCCATCACAACTTTCATAACTATTTTTTTCCTTTTTGCGTGAGGTTGCGAATTCGCAAAAGTAGAATTCTAACTTTCTATGATCATTCATGAATGTAATCCGAACGCAACTGAAATCTATGCAGGACCTGGCTCCAGTTACCTGCTCGGTTCTCAAGTCCAGCCTCGTCCGTCTGTATCACTTCTTCTAACGCGTAGTAAGCATCGGCATCTTCCGGAGTGGCAAACTCAAATGCAACGAGTCGGTGTGGAGATCCACCGTAATAGTTGTCGTAAGCGGCGACCGCCTTGAGTTGCGGTGGGGAAACGACCTCTGTAGAAACGTCCTTGACCCACTCCAGATAGGCTTGTTTTCCACCGAGGACGTAGTCAATCAGGTAAACGTGTTTAATCTGCCAATCGCTTCCCTCCTCTTTTGCGTAGGAATCCCGGATAAATGTGTATGTGACGACTTTGTCCGCGTGATTCGGAAAGTCTGCGAAAATCGCGGCGATCTCTGGACGGTTCAGATACGTCGCGGCATCGAGAAAACTCTTAAAATCGAACTCAACAAGCCGATGTGGACGCATTTCAGAGTCTTGATTATCGTAAGCCCTGATCCGAACAAGTTCTTCGGGGGCTTGCAGCGTTTCCGCAACCGAGTCGACCCCCTCGATATAAGCATCCTTGCCACCCTCTGGGTAGTCGATGAACAAGACCAACCTGACGGGCTTCGCTTCCATATCCGTCAGGGTATTATCCATGCCGGTATCCGATGGCACGCCCTCCATTATCATCCTTTGTGCTTTATCACAACCTGTCAAGGCTGCGAGTGCGATGAGAATTATCAAGAATAAATTGGGACCTTTCAAATTCATGGTTTTGTCTCCTTTATAAAAAATAAATTGCCCAAACTTTAGTATCAGTTTATTCGACCCTTTTTGTGTCAGGCACCAGTTGGGTGAGAAGCCATTTCGCACACCACGCATGACCGTCTACCCATTTATCATTTTTGGGATAGGGGAAGGCGTTAAAGGGTCTTGCGCCAGCGGCTTTTAACCTTCAATGATCTTTGCTTCTTTCTTCGTTATTTCTGTTTTTCAGTCAAATAGGTTTGCGACACCTTCAATTCGCCAGTAATGATTTTGGCTTTTATATCCGCAACGGCTTTTTGCACTGCTTCCGGCACCTTATCCTTCAAGGCAGGATTGTAGACGTAAGTAACGGCTTCATCTTCTGCCATTGTGAAGCGATAGGGGTGCGGTTGAAAGGTTCCTTCCATCACAACCTTGGCGAGTTTTACAAACACCTTGGGTGTAACAATAGCACTCGCGACTATAGTTGTAGGGGACAACTCGCTTTGGTCTCGATATACGCCGAAAGCGTAGACGGTCTTTCCATCGGATTGTGCTGCCTCTACGGCTTGAAAAACGCCGAGTCCCGCGACATCCGCAACGGGAAAGAGAAAGTCGCTGCCTTCATGAATATGTGCGAGGGCGAGTTCCTTGCCTTTACCGATGTCCGACCAATTGCCTACATATGCCCGACGGACCACGACATCGGGGTTAACACGCTTTGCCCCCTGTTCAAACGCACTGAACATACTATTGATAGCCGCGATGTTTTCTCCACCGACAATCCCGATTTTGTTCGTTTGGGTCATCGATCCGGCTATAACCCCTAACAAGTAAACAGGCTCCTCAATCGCGAAAACTATTGGAGATATGTTATCGGTGACGGTGTTACCGGTCGATGTAATAAAAACCGTTTCAGGAAAATCTGGGGCAACTTGTTTCGCAGGATCCTGATATCCAAAGCCGTGTCCAAAAATAAGCTGATATCCATCCATGGCGTAATCGCGAAAGTATGCTTCCTGATCCGTTGGCGTTCGGCTCTCAACATGGCTAATTTTCGCGCCTAACTCCTTTTCAATTGCCTTCAGCCCATCATAAGCGAAAGCGTTCCATCCGCCATCAGTAATAGATGCGGGTAAAAGTAGGGCAACCTTAAATTTTTCATATCCTTTCGCGTAGAGAGGGGTCTTGCCAATAAGCATGAATCCAATTGCGAAGATACACAAGAGATGAATATAGGTTGCGATGCTGGCGCGTGATGTGTAAGTTATCCATTTCATCGGAGACTTTCTCCCTGTTTGCTTCTCACTCGTTTTCATTTATCGTTTCGCCGGTTCTGTTTTTCATTGCTTATGGCGACCGCAGTATTCAATGACAGAGATGACGCAGATCGTCAAGGCACTTCCGAACGCTAAGAGTCCGAGACCAAAGAGAACACCGCCACCAATGGCTCGCAGAAATTCCATTTCTATACCCATGATGTACAGACTCAGACTCATCAGGCTAAAAGCAATGAGCGTCAGACAAAGAATGTAGCCGAGTTTCTTCATGTTATTTCCTAAGAATAAATCGCAGTCGAGTCATCACCACATTCGGTGATGTTTCCAGTTACATCTTCACTGAAAGGAATCTCGATCGTTCTGGTAGTGTTAATAACTTCAGGCTTGCCATTGAAAGTAAGAATGATCATCGCATTCCTTTTTACTCGAAGACCTGAAGTTTGCCATCTTTAACAATGAGCACAACGGGATCATAAATCGGATCGCCGTTGGCATCAAAAGAGAATTTCCCCAAAATGGTATCAAACGCCTGAATCTCGGCGAGTGCGTTGCGAATGCCGACGGCATCCAGAGATTCAGCATTTTTGATGGCTTCGGCGAGGATATAGACGGCGGCATACGGCTGTGCCGCCCAAACACTCGGAGGACTGCCGTACGTGGCGGTATAATTGGCAACGAAGGTTTCATTCCCCGGCGTCTCTGCTGTCGAGACCCAATCGGTGAAAGTGATCGCACCCTCGGCAGCAACCCCTGCGCTTTGGATCTCATCTATCGACAGGACGAGCGAAATAATAGGTGTATCGGCGGGAATCCCGATCTCGCGCGCCTGCTTAAGAAGATGGATCACCTCTATCTGTTGTGCGGAGAGAAAAATAGCGTCGGGATCTAACGCTTTTATCCGAGTGAGTTGCGGTGTAAAATCGGTATCCCCGGTTTCAAACGTCTCACGCCCCAGCACCTCAACGCCATGCGCGGTGAGTGTTTTGCTAAAGACGGCATCGGAATCGCGAGAAAACAGATCGACGCGATCGCTGATGAGTGCTACACGCTGGTAGCCGAGTTTCGACCGCGTCAAGGCGACACCACCAGGTATCAGTGCTTCTGTCGGGTGGCTCGCACGGAAGATAAAATCACCGATCTCCGTCAAGCCCGAAGCGATCACCACGGGGCTAAAAGCGACAACCCCGTTCTCCTGTGCGATCGGAAAAACAGAACGCGCAACCTGTGATGTCCAGACACCGAGAATCACAGGGACGTTGTCTTCATGGATGAGTTTATTGAAAGCCGTAACAGCCCCCTCCACCGTGCTCATATCATCTTCAATCATGAATTTGAGCGTTGTATCACCGAGGCGGTGTGAGGCGTTGATCTCTTCAAGTGCCATATTGAAACTATTTTCCATCACCAAGGCACCCGGACCGAATTCGCCAGGTCCCAAGTCCCCGGTCCGCGGGAGGACAACACCAATGCGAATCTCATCACCCAGACTTTCTGCTGTCGTAACAGGTTGTATAACCTGCTGTGTACGTTCGCAGCCACTTAACACAGCGACTGAGAACAACAAAAATAGACAAAACGTTCGCCGAAAAACTTTACTGTTCATAACATTCTCCTTAGCATTGCAGGTTATTTCAAAATTTAAAACATTATCAAATCCATGACCTTTTAAAAAAATCTGACAGGCAGGGATCTGACGACTCTGATCAACCCAGAAACGGCAAGACCGAAAGTAGAAAAAGATAGATAACAGTTTCATTGAATTCTTCTTGTGTGAAGGTTGCGAATTCGCAATATCTTTTTAGCCGACGCGTTGATTTAGTGGAGGCATATACGTTGCAATAAGCCTGGATTGAGCCAACCACCGGAGTTTCGCCCGCCGATTGTCTATCGGAAGCACACAGATCGATCTTGTCAAAAACATACCATCTACGCCATCTGATTTTCATTAATGCTCCCTCGAACGGAATAAAGGCAGGATGTTTCTCGCGCCTCGCACATCCTGCAAAGCGAGTGACGCGGGTCGGGTCTATCGTTTTGCCACCGAACCGTAGTTTCAGGATGCCCTGAGAGTTTCCGTTGTGCATCAAGATATCCTTCTATGTTTTGAAAGAGAGGAAGACAGCAGTTTTAAAACCTTCCCCTCTCACTTGACTGATTGATTATTTTGGGGGTTGCTTTCAGTCAAGGTCTCAGAAGCATTCAATTCTTCTGTAGGCGAGAATTCCGAAGTAGAGGTTCCCCCTGCGCGTTAATCAGCGTGCGGGAGTTACGATGAGTCTTGGATAACTGTGATGCCTTCGTCTGTGATTTTCCAGCCGTAAGAACCTTCACTTGAATATAGATACAAGGATTACGTCCGTGTCGACCGCGTGCTTCTCGGCGAGTTGCTCAACAGACATCTCTGGATCCTCAACAATATAGCCGTCGGCTTTTAGACGATTTACGAGAACGTTAGGATGGATGCCAACGGCGGGCGCAAGCGCGCGAATCGAGGTTTGCTCGATGTGCTCAATGACAATTTCCTCTATATCTGCGTCTTCCCGAAATGCTGAAATCCCGACCAAACTCATCCCAATCAACAAACCTATCAAGATAATCAGGATAGCCCTATTTTGTGTGAAATACCGCTTGAAGGGTCGCCAATTGCTCGTGATATGTAGCACAATGGCAACCGCAAAACAGATGCCCATCAGTTCGTGTGCAAACCGGAACGGATCCCTTGTGACGAAAAACATCAGCAGTCCTGTTGTCGCAACGAAGATGCCTGCACCGATAATCAGCGGCGTTGAGAACCCACGAATGTTGACCTTCCGCATGCTTCCCCCTATTCCTTACCGAAAACCTTGACAGCGTCGGTGTTTTGGATGGTCTGGATGCGTCCATCGGCATCCTGATTTCAAGTTGCGGCGGCATCTGACTTGACACCACAATGGACATCTACCTTCGCACCCGATACGAAAAATAGACGGACAGTGTGCGGTGCGATCCGTTCAACATACTCAATGTGATTGGTTTCGATTAACACCTTCCCAAGAAGCAACTTCACTGACTACCTCCTTGGCGTTCTTCAATCCATATCTATATGCAGCCCTGCGAAAGAGTACCCGATAAAAACAACAACGAAACTACTGATCAAAGGCATCTTAGACATTCTCAAAGACTCCTTATTTCGCTTTTTCTTCTAAAATCATGATGTCCGTGTTGAACACGACCATCAGTAGACAACACACCTTCACACACAACGAAACCCAGCAGATGAACCCACCACGACAATCACTCTTGCCGGTTTCTCAGATGCCGACGGTTCGGCAAAAACCGATTCTCATAAAGCGTCCTCGTTTACGGGTGCCTTTTCTAAATCCATGAGATTCACAATACCTGTGTGGTTTCTGCAGGCCCTATCAATGCGTGCCAATGCGGTCATCGCGGCTTGTGTCGTCGGCAACACCGCAACCCGCAACGGCAAAGAGACAAACTTTCCAGTCCCCCGGTCTTTGGACTGCTGACGACGTTGGGCAAAAATGTGTCTGCCCCGTCGAAAGAAACGGCACCCCGAACAATCCGTCGATCCCACGCCACTTTGAATTACCAGAATCGGCGATACCATAACCTCCTCCTTGGCATAGGCGGGTGGGGAGGCGGAAGAGACGACGATAGCCCCACCCATAAGTGTATCGATCCACTTCAGGGATTTTTCTTCGAGATTAAAATTCCGACTGCTATCAAAATAGGTTGCAGTAAAAATCCTATCAGACCGCTGAGTATCAGCAATTTTTCGTCCATGAACCGTACTACCCTCACCTCGTATCGGGATGCTCACGTATAGCGAGCCGTTGGCAAAAAAGCTGCAGAATCACTTTCAGCCGCCCGATGAATGAACGTTTGCGCTTTTCTTCATTCTTCAAAAGGGCATTCTCGCCTATCGGCATCAATGTATACCGATAGAAGTGCTTTCAACTGTTCAGGTGTCCCTGGAAACGAGATTCTCATGGAGTCGAGGCCCTTGACACCACACGTTACGATTATCGATTCACCCGTGGCGAATTTAACGTTACAGACTCTTGAACCGACGCGTTTGATACTGCTGACGCGCCTCGGATCTATGGTCTTGCCACCGAGCCGTACTTTCAGGATGCCCTGAGAGTTTTCGGTGTGCATCAAAATATCCTCCTCTGTTTTCAAAAAAGGGGAAGCAAACAGCAATTTTAAAACCTTCCCGTCTCTCTTGACCGATTGATTGTTTTCTGGGTTTACTTGACTAAAATATCAACCGGATACAGGGGCGTATCGCTGTCAGGTTGCGCCGGATACACCAGCACACAGGTATCTCCAGATTTTAGCCGCGTCACCTTATGCATCAGCCGCTCCGGCACAACGACCTTGACAGTGAGGATCGCCGGTATCGGCGGACGCGTCTGTGCCAATGCCAGAAAAGCCCGACAGGGATGATATTCAAACACAAACGTATACATCGACAGTTTCTTAGAGAATTGCGGTGTCGTGGTGACTTTACCCGATATTTCAACCGTTTGCATATTATCTTTGGTTAGAAACTACCTCTTTCTTCATAAAACACAAGGCGTGCGACGACTCCGGCATGATCCGACGGCCATCGCCCCGATGCTAACCGATCCGACGGCGTATCCCCGACGGTCTCTGTCATCAGAACAGTTACATCGGTTTCCGAATTACAGACAAAAATCTGATCAATCCGTTTGATGTGTTCGCTGATGGTGTTTTGGAGGTCTTTCTGCTGGCAACACGTGTTTCCTATCAGCTCCGTCTGCCACGTGTCAACATATTCCGCGTCAATCAGAAGCTGATATGCCGTGCCGTTGGGTGCCTCGGTATTGAAATCGCCTAAGAGCACAATCGGCAAGGTCTCTTGGCTGAGGTTCTCAATGAGTTCATGGGTTTGATCCACCCGAACGGTTGGGTCAAATGCCTCCAAATGCGTGTTGACAAACCGATACGTAACGCCTTCCACCGTCGCATCGACAGCCACATATCCACGTTTGACTTCCAGCCCAAGCTTTTCAACCCTAAACATATCTCCGTAGGTGGCAGCCTCAGCCTTAGAGGTCTGAACATCATTCCGGGCGAGAATGACATCGTAATCCGTCAGTCGGACATCAACGATACCGTCATCGGTGAACATGGGCATCTCAACGTCGATATTCTCAACTTCAGCGGCAATGCGATAGTCTAAGCCTTCTGTCCGGAGCGCGTCTCTCAGGACGATACGGAAATCCATGACGACGTCTTCTGCTGGCACGAGTCCGCCGGCGATCCGATCCCCTGGACTTTGGCGACGGATCAGTGACATCTCTTGTAAGCCGATAAGATGCGGCTGGTGCGTCTTGATGGATCCTGCGATCGCACGGGCGCGTCCTGGGAAGTCTGAGGCGAGGAAGTTATTGTAAACGTTCGCAACTTCTGTCGGCACTTGTAGCAGGTTCTCTACGTTCAGCACGGATTCGGTACTGCTGCCGAGGTAAACATTATAGGTCATGACGGTCAGCGGTTCAATGGTTAGACTCTGAGTCTCAGGCGTGACCGGCATATTGATCTTTTCGCATCCTGAAAGGCTCAATAAGATAGTGAGTAAGAGTGTTAGTGTTCTGATGTTTTTTACCATATTCTCTCCTGTTTTCGACTTAACGAAACTGGAGTTCAGTCTTTCTGATCTCCAAGTTGGGTTACCATCGGAGCGTAAGTGCAGCACCGATGTTATTAGAATTGGCAGTAGGAGATATGGAAAACGGTATCGCCTCGTGCTGTCTGATGTACTCGTTCTCCCTGTTGATTCTGTTGGCAGATAATGGTGCATCAATGACTGACCAGACAGCTGTTCCGACACCAACTAACAGACCAGCGATACCTATATTACCGTCAGCGAGGAAATAAAGTGTGTATCCGCTAACGGCAGTCGCAAAATGGAAGAATCCTTTTTTAATTTCACCATTGTAAACTTGTCCAAGTCCTGTAATAAGGAATGATAAAGCTCCGGCAATAAACGGGTCCTTGCGCGAAACAATAACAACGTTATTTTGGGCTTGAACGTTAACGGGTTGTTGAGCGATTTGCTCATAGAATAGGGCATCCGATAGCCTCGTTTCTATCTGCTGAGCGTATACAGGTAGAGCGAGTATGAGCAGTGTTATTACAGAAACAAACACTCTGAGCATAATATTTGCTCCTTATCGAAAATCTTAACAGCATCCGTGTTATGGAGTGTTTGAATGAAGCCGTCAGTATTCTGATTCCAGGTCGCGATCGCTGTGATTTGTCTCGATTAATATCTTCCCTAATTGTAGTTTGGCGAGACAGAGAAAGAGATTCAAACGCACGTTATTTTTTCTAATTACCACCCTTCATTGATGCCCACCCTACCACAACCATATTATGGTTGGATGATTTCTCTCTAAGTGTAACGTATTCACGAGATACTTCTTCCGGCTCTTTGATGCCAACATTGTCAACGTATCTGATATTCCCATCGGTGTCAATGAACTGCATATCAACCCTTTGTGATCCGAATTGATATTTCGTGAAGTGGAAATATACATTATCAGACAACCCCATGAGTGCATCGGAATCTATCACAGTGCCGTCAAACATTAATTGGGCTTGATGTAGTTCATAATTGCTTTCAATATCAATACGAAGCGTTATACCTTTCTGATCCTCATCTTCCCACTTTGTCTCCCATATCTTACGAACAACTGGAGGGTCGTTTGCAGAGGAATCGTTATTGAAATACTTATGTTTATCAAGCCATCGCATTTCATTTTTACGTAGATGCATAGACGCAATTTTCGGATGTTTTCCTTCAATTGATCTTCTGCCTACCATCAATGAAGCATTTTCCCTGTTGTGCTGGAGTCCAAAAGTATGCCCGAGTTCATGTGCTGCACCTACGACAGGTTCTTCCGTTTTTAAAGGGACTATCGCGTAAAATGTGTGCTGATCGGTAGTGCATTTATTGCCAGAACACGATCTTGCCATCATAGCAACTGCAGTGTTTGTTATGACTTCCAAACCTTCAACTAAAATAAGATTAATCTCTGATTTTGCGTCAGATATTTCCGTTATTATCTGCTCCCATCTGTTCGTTGCATAGTGTTGCGTATCACGGCTCCCCCTAACCGAGTAAAATGTGATACTATCACCTATACCTTCAAGTTCAAACGTTTTCTCTCCAAAACCATTATCTAACATCTCCTGGCGATAAAAGGATTGTGCTTCTCTCGCTATTTTACCGCATTCTGCCATCTTTTGTTGATTTGGAGCCGCATGATCTGTCGGATAAAAATATATTAACCGAACAGATTGAGCCTGTAGCAACGAAACATTGAAAAATAACATAAAAAACAGACTGGCTATGAGCCTGTTGAGGGGCAAAAATACAAAGCGTTTCACACAGAGTGTTCCTCCAAAGCCATTTTATGAGACCAATACAAAACTCTATGAGGTTTATTGTATTGGGGATTGTAGACTTCTGGCTGATTCCAGGTCGCGATCGCTTTCGACTTCACACCACAATGAACCTCAAGTACACTTCCTGAGATAAAATGCAACTTCACTGTGTAAGGAGACCTGTTTGGTGATCTTGATGTAGTAACCAACCGACTGCTGACCGAACTGTAATGTCTGGATGACAATACCTTGCGGGTTGTAGATCGTAATCTTGACAGTCGTATCTGTTGCCAACTCGTAGGGAATCCACGTTTCACGGTTGAATGGATTCGGATCGATCTGTTCCTGGAGCCGATCTACCTGTATAGCAGACAACTGGATATTCCCGATAACCGCGTAGACCCTCTAGTCCTCGCGGCTATCCCATTTAGTTTGATTAAATGGTAGTATTTAAGACCGTCTCTTATCGCCTTGATGATTCCATTTAGTATGCCGTTAGCCCATTTTTTAGATGAAGTATGTTCGATGACATATTTAGATCCACTTGCTAAATTTGTGACTGTCAAATTATAACCTTCATCAGTTGCTGGCAGTTCTGGACGAGCGGAAGAATTATTACCTTTTGCAACGTGAATCTTGCATCCAGTCCTCCGTCAAAGCCCCTGCCTTTAGGCAGTGGGTGGTATCACGCAGATATCTCCTCTTTTTTGCCGGCGTATCCTTTCAGGGTTCGGGTATCTACCCCCAAGGATTCGGCAGCCGCGCGGAGCGTCGGATATTGCTCAAGACGTCTCTGAGCAATCACCCGCAGAATCTCATCAAGATCCAGCCCCTCTATATTGACATAATCCGGGAGGATCCCCGAACTCCCTGTGCAGATCTCGGCAAACGTATTGACATAAGCACGATGTGCCTCAAATTGTTCTGCCAAGTCTTGGAGATTCTCGACCATCAGTTGAAATGACTTTTTTTGGCCTAACTCTAAATTCGTATCCATAAGGGTCCTTAGAAGTTTTTATTGACGTTATTGGCAACCGCTGTATTCCATAGGGGTGCGGGGTGTCTGCTGAATCTATATCCTACCTATGTAGTTTAGGAGGAGTCATCATGTCATTAGAATCCTCACGGGATAGACACATTTTTTCTATTCTGCGTTTGCGACGGAAAAGCACATCAACAGACACAGAACAACTTCTGATGATTCCAACCCATTTCACAACGGTTCGCAGGTGCCCAACGTCTTTACTCAGATGGTGTAGAGATAGAACCTTGAAAGCACATAGCAGTCAGATGACTGAGGTTCTGTAGTGTTTTGGGTCGCATGGCATCAACCTATCCCCTGGAGGTCGTGAATTGCAGGCGCGGATCTTCGGTGGCGGCGATGAGCACCTGCCGAGCGGCGGCTAAGGTATCATTGAGTTCTTTGCGTAAAGCCGTGTGTTCATCGGTATAGGCTTCTCGCGATAGCCGACGTCGGATTTCCATGATTCGCAGTCGAAACTGGAAACTGGCAAACCGCTCGCGGACAACCTCCGCATCCCAGTTCTCTAAATCGTAGTTGAGAACGAATCTTGCCACTTGCGATTGTACGGCGGTGTGTCGCGTCGAGAGGTACGGCTCCGCAGACAAATCCACAAACCAACTGGCGTCTTCATAAGTCATGCCCTTTTCTCCTAAACTGACTATCCTACCCGCTTATAGTTATTTAGGTCTATTTTTAATTATTACTTATATAAACATATTTACGTCATAGATAACTAACGATTATACAAAATTTTCAGAAAAAAAGCAAATTATATCTACAAAAATTGCTAATTTTTCTTAAAAAGTGAATAACATTTTAGAATTTTAGCTAATTTTTTCCGGGAAACACCTTTCTCAAATACCGTGGGGATCTTTAGCATTTACCATAATTCACGAACCGCCCGCACAAAGTACTCATCCCTTATTACTTCTTTTAATTCCCAAAAACCGCTGATTCGGTGCAGCAATTGTTGTGGAATTCCCTACAATTGCGGTAAATTGCAAAAAGTTGTTTAGGACACTATTATATTGTTATTTTAAGTAAAAATATGTCTAAAATAACTTAGACATAAATCCTGATTGTTATTGACTTTATATCAATTTAAAATTTGATCGAAAATGAAATTCGTGATAATATATCCTATTAACTTATACTGAACTCATGCTCTAAAAAAGCCAATTGAGTAAGGTCGTGGATTTCCACCTCGGATTTTAGTACTCCTTTTCTTGGCAGAATAGGTATCCGGGATATCTCCAGTTCAAGAATAGAAAAATAACCGGACTGTAGTTACGGTAATAGTTTGATGACAACCAATGCCCTGAAAAATATCATTGCACGTTGCCACCAACGGCACGAGAAACCCCTTAAGCAACGGAGGTCGATCGTAGAACCTCTGCTTTACAAAGGGCTTCCTTACTATTTCACAGTCTATTGTGCACACAGATACCCTGTGATGCTTCAAGACTTGGAGACGGCAGATATTTCCTTTATGCCGATAGGACACGCACCTGGCAATGACCGTCCCCCGCGAGGTTTTAGGGGCGAACGGTTCTTGAAACGCCAACAGGCGAAAGACTGGGAAACCCTCCGATGGCACAAGTCATGGGGGATTCAAGTCTATACCGGTATACCCTCAGCACGCGATGGCGCGCTCTGGCATGACATCGACTTTACATACGAAGCCATCCGTGCGGCACCTGATGCCGTTTTTGCCTGCGTTGAAGCACTCGTTGACGCCGTTGCGAACCCGTTGTTGACGCTGTCAAAGTCAGGGGGCTGCGTTTTTCTTGCAGGATACCCGGATACCTGCACCCGAACACTCAGCAGGCACGGCTGTATGTTCATAAGCACGTACCGACATCGGAGAATCCGCACCAGCACGACACGTATCTTGAAATTTTGGGGGAGAAGGGATATAGTTGCTGGGATGCGCGCTCTGAAATTCTGCTTGGAGATCTGTTAGATCCGCCTGTGATTTCCAAAGAGGTACTTTTTCCGCCTATTGATGCATTTCGGGCTGCGCTTCACAAACCTATGCCTCAAAGCATCCAACACGAGGAGAGCATCCCCGACGCTCCATACTCTCTCGGATCGGGTAAACTTGACCTCGCGAAAGAGGCATTTTTTAAGCGCGGGTTTTCTTATGTCAGACAAGCGGATGGATTTCACTATTGGCACCGACGAGATGGTAAGGTTGACAATACAGAGGTATCGTTGTGGGAGAGCCAAGGAAGCGTATGGATATGTGCATCTACGCCTGAAATTGAGCTGCCTGTGGAGGCAACGCAAATAACAGATGTTTGGAACGATACCGGCATCCTGCCACCGATCCCTGCAACGGGACTGCCTATAGACGATAAGGTGCTTGCCATTCGGGAAGGGAAACTCAGTCCGCTGGCAATAAAACGTCCCACGCCGGTGTTACACCAGTTGAAACCTACCCAAAAGATTGATGGAACACGCGACGAAATTTGGGTTCAGATGCAGCGTGCTCTCGATAGGAGGGTGAGTGCTCTTGGATTCATTCCCGATGCAGATTCAGAGAAAGACGGTGAAGTAGAATCCATGCTGCGTAATAGTGGAGCAATCTGTTTAAACCTGCCAGATGCTGAACTTGCGGCAGGCATGGAACAATTTTTTCAAAAGCGAAATGTGGGATCGGTCGCACAAATACTTCAGGATCACCGACTGTTTTTGGACCCACAATACGCAAAAATAGCCGAACAAATTCTCGAAGGGCGCGATGGAACACAGCAACTCTGTATCATCAATGTCACAAGAGAGGATCAACTCTTTCCTGAATGCGAACTCTCAAAAACGACATTGGAGGAATGGGTTGTCAACTATCAGGGGAGTGCTTTAGGATACCTTGCCACGGCTCTACTGAATGCAACCGAAATCAGCGATAAATCTCATGCCCACTCTATCAAACGACTTCGGACAGTCATACAGACGTTTGAATGGCTGGAAGAAGAGATCATTCAACAGATGTGTCACGTCGACGCGGCGACGCCTGAAAGCATTCAAGAGTTTCCAACGGTTCCTTCGAATCCAAACTCGACGGTTTGGCATCAACTCAAACGTTTCTTTGCACATTACACAAGGGATGCTGATGCGCCGATGCGATGGGAGAACAAAGTCCTACGATTCTGGGTGTCCCCGGTGCTGCATCCAAGCATCAGACACCTTTTGGTCACATCACCGGTTCTCTACGACGAGCATCTACGTCGAGCGTTCCTGGACGAGGAAACTGAGATCCTTCCTGCCCAACCGATGGCGTGGGCTCTTGGAAACCGCATTTTTCAGATTCGCACGGGTACGTATCCACGGAAGACAATTTTAGACCTCTACAGCACCTGGGACGTTTTTGGGATGTCTGAAACCGGGCAGCACATTTTCTCCAGGATCCAAGCTGAAATAGAAAGGGATCCGAACGTTAAGCACGGCATTGTAACCCACGTTCACACAGTTAGATATTTGGATAATATCGCGAAAAATGAGAATGTCTGTTTCTTGACGGGTTTCCGAAACAGAGAAGGATTGGAAACCGCTTTTCAAGAGGCAGAAGTTATCTGGATCGTTGGCATGCCAGAAATGGGACCACGCGCCATTTTACAGCGCACGCAGATCCTGTTTGGAAACGACGAGGAACCTCTCTCTTATGAGACAGAACCTGAGTCCCACTGTTACAAAGACAACCGCGTCCAGAGCGTTTATGAAAAGGATATCGTCCATATATTCACACAGGTTATAGAACTAGCTCAGATGCACCGTCTGACAAACAAGAAAGTTATGTTGATCACGGGCTTGCGAATTCCTGATATCACTGATAGACCTGAAACCCTCCTTTTTGACTGGGAAGATCTTGAAGTAGCCGGTGGCTTAGACAAACTTTCCGAGGCGATAGCGACACGCCAACGCTTTGAAAGCCAACGGGACACGCTAACGGCTGAATCCAGCAGAAAAAAGGTGGAGACGGTGCTCGGATGCTCCCCAAGACAGGCGAGCCGAGTGTTGCAAAAACTGAGAGGTAGAAAAATTGTACGACCTCCCCTCCGCGAGCAAATCCTCGCTCTGCTTGCCGATGGAGAGAAAAAAACACCCGAACTCACCGCAGCAATTCAAGGACATCCAAAAGCAATAAATACAAAACTCACACGCCTCGTAGAAGCAGAGGAGATTGTAAAGGTCCGACGCGGCGTGTACGCACTACCGAAAACATAGGTACAAGGGACGGTGAACTTCGCGTCTCGGTTTGACCCTAAATCTACAAGGTTACATCACAAAGATAACATTTGTCTTTTTTCGTTAGGTTCAGCAATACATTGCGTAAGTCCTACTTTAACGCCAGTTTGAAAATAAATTTGTAGGTGTTTTTGCTTGGGTGTTTCCTACAGGTAGAGCGGTAAATATACCGAAAAAATCGCAGAATGTGGAGAGATATACCGTTTTTCAAGACCCTTTCGGTCTACCGAAATACCGGTAGCGAAACCCGACATTCCGCTTTTATCAAACTCACGTTACTTTATATAAAGGGGCTCCGCAGTATAATCCATACGGTTTCAAGCGGATATGAAAAACGGAAACCCAAACCAAGTTATTACTGGATTCAGGTTTCCGATTTAGAAAATGTCTGATATTTGCGCTTATCGGGCTTTTTTGATGCGTCCCCATGTGGTTGTGAGCTTGGCTGTAGGCTCTACCGGAAAACTATCATCGCCGAAGAACTCAATTTCGCCAATTTGAAAGTACGCCCCAGCCGGGTTCGATGCGGTGTCAAAAGTAACATGCCGAAAAAACCGATACCCGGTCTTTTGAACGTCGTAATCTTCACCTGCCTCAAAAAGGACGACTTGCAGTCGCTGCTCCCAAAAGCTCTTTCCATCGTGAGCATAGATGGTCGTAAACTCCTCGCCGTCGTTCGACCCCTGAACCTCCCACACTGTCGGGTCCCTCGGAGGAACATCGTTCGCTGAAGATACGGTGAAATGTGTCAACGCGTACTGCTCCTCAAACTCAGCTGTCACGTGTAAACCTTCCTTCGGAATGCCACCCCCACGTCCGCAGCACCATTTGTCATTGCTGGGACCAAGACGGTTATCGAAGACGTTAAACGCAGATTCTCCGCCCCCGAATCCGGGTTCATCGTTGGCTGAGAAAATGGCGTTGTAACCGTCATCTGATTCAGGTTCACCATCGTCTTCTGGATCGGTTAGGTCGCCTCCAAGGAGTGAATCTGTTCCTTCTCCCAAGACTTCCTCCGCCTGTGCCATGTCGCTCGTGCTGATAACAAAACAGGCCATCATCAACACAAATCCTGCTAATACCGACATAATTTTCATGCTGTTCAATCTCCTATAGAAATGAATCTCATTCTTACGTGAGTTTCCACTTCTTATATAACTCTAACGTGAATCTGATAATAAAATGCGAGTTCGCTTTAATCACTTTTCATCTGTAAAAAAGGTGGATTATTGTAGCATAAACTGTTAGTTTGTACCGTTTTTTGCCAAAACTGACTGAGGACGCTACGGGTATTTTTTTAAAACTCACATTAACTCTAAAATACACTGATAGAATAACACATACACAACCCCATTTTCAAGAAAATGAACAGAATCTTTCAAGACATCGCACACCAAACACGGTTGAACATAATCCATAACCAAAAGCGGGTATGAAAGCCTATTTATAACACTACCTATATAGACGTGAGTTTGAAAAAAGTTAGTAGTTGATGGTCATAGGCAAATCAGCACTCTGCCGAAGTTCATCGAAGTTCAGCGAGGGTTTGTTCTCCAACATTTGAACGTTCCGCTTTCCCAACGAAGACCTTATGCGATGAAATCCGCTTAGTGTCAGAGACCCGCAGGCGTGTCGAGTCCACGAAAGAGATACCGCGACACTCGGCGAGGATCACAGACAGGTAACCCTTCAAAAGTGCCAAGACTTCTTTTTTCAACTGTACGAACCGTGTATAACTCACAAGGTGCGGAAACTCAGCGGGATAGTAGACACAGACGTGTTTGAGATAAAAGTGCTTAAACGTCCGATATCCGCTCTGATGGAAGGCAACGAGGATCGTCATTACCTCACTCGGATGGAGTTGCCGGGGACGCCCCCGGGTTTCAGACCGCACCTCGCTTGGAAGGCAGTGTGTTGACAGATTGGCTTCATACATGAGAAAAAAGTCGTGTATTTCGCAGAAAATGATACAATACTCATCAGGGAACTCCTTTTGGTTGAAGATTGTGATAACTTCATTATACCAAAAGGGTTCTCTTTAGACAAAAAATCATTCAATTATTTATCAAACTCACGTTATACCAAAAGGGTTCTCTTTAGACAAAAAATCATTCAATTATTTATCAAACTCACGTTTAGGACACAAGAGATGTCGCGTCCTAGAAAAGTTAACAGTTTTCCTCTTAAAAAGGAGAAAAAAATGCGATTTCCAATGTTTAACCTACTACTTCTCTGTTTGCCACTACTCAGTATCAGTTACCTCACTCTCTGCCACGCTGAAAGTGATGCTGAACCACAGACTCGCACGTCTAAATTACTAAACCCGTCAGATATTATCCGAATAAAATCATTGGCATTTGATACAGTATTAAAACTCTCTCCAGATAGAAAATATCTCGCCTATACAGTGGCAAACCCTGAGCGAAAATCTATCGCTCTACCAAGAACTACAAAAGCCTCTAATTTTCTGCCGACCGGTGCCCTAAAGAATCACCACAATAGTGAAATTTGGGTTACCCATATCAGCACCCGAGAATCCCATATACTCACCTCAGATGTAGGGGGCAATTGGGCACCTCAATGGTCCCCCGATGGACGCTATATCGCCTTTTACTCAGATCGGACCGGAACACCACAACTCTGGGTTTGGGACAAAGTAGAAAATAAACAGCAGCGAATTAGCGAAAAACCGATCAGTGCGATATACGGTTTTGAGGTGCCAATGTGGACATTAGATGGAAACCATCTGATTACTAAGTTACGACCAGAAGAGGAAGATTATTTCAAAGTTAGCACATCCGGTTCCGATGAACAGGCTATTAGCATCTGGGAAACCGGAACCGATGCGCAGGCAGATGCTTCAAAGAAAGCACAACGTCCTGGACACGTTCATGGAGATTTAGCCATTTTTGACTTCGAGACTGGAGTATCTTCAACTCTTGCAAAGGGATTATACGCACTAAACATACGCCTCTCTCCGAATAACGATGTAGTCGCTGTCCTCAACCTAATAGGACGGGAAAAATTGACTTCTCAAGCAGACCTTTTTGAGTTGATTTTAGTGCCGCTTGACGGAACTCCCATACAACGTTTAGCAACAAACATCACAAACGGATTGCGAAATATCAGTTGGTCACCAGACGGGAAACATCTCGCATACATGCATCCAGATGGAATGTTTCTGGTTGCGACAGACCGGAATGAACAACGTAATCTCACGGCAGACCTTGCAGAGAAACCTAACTTTTTCACACATGCACTGTGGAATGAGTCCAGCACCACTATTTACTCCGGTTTCGATGGACACGTCTGGGAACTTCAGACAGACGGAAGTGGCGGACGCAAACTTACAGAAGGGTTAAATCGAAACATCCGTGAGATCGTTTCCGGAAGAGATCCATATACAGCCTGGGAATCAAGTGACCCACAATCTATTTATCTACGGACCTATGATCCTGAGACCAAGCATGCTGGCTTCTATCAGGTCGAAATCGCTGAAGCACACGCTATCCGTCTATTTGAAGCACCAATAAGCATGACCGGTTTTTGGTGGGAAAGGAATCTGGGGAACAGCGAACAGATTATTCATATAGCAGAGGCCGCAACTTATCCGGCGGAGGTATGGATATATGATATAACGTCAGGAAAACGCCGCCAGATTACCAATCTGAATCCGCATTTATCCGACATGCATTTCGGTGAAACTCGGCTTATAGACGCTCAAACGACGGACGGACAACACTTGCAAGGTGCTTTGATGCTGCCTGTTGACCACGAGGAAGGGAAACGCTATCCTTTGGTTGTGTTGATCTATCCGAGTGACAACTTATCGGATTCGGTTTATAATTTTGGATTTGGAACCGATATCATTAACTTTCAGCTGTTAGCAAATCGAGGGTATGCAGTGCTTGCTATCGATATACCGCTCCATACGAACGAACCACTCAAAGAGATACCTGAATTCGTACTACCTGCAGTAGACAAGGCCATTGAAATGGGTATTGCCGATTCGGATCGGCTGGGAATTATGGGCTATAGTTACGGTGGCTATGGCACTGTAGGCGTGCTTGCTCAAACAACGCGTTTCAAAACTGCTGTCGTCGGTGGTGGTGTTTATAATATAATCAGTTATTACAATTGGCTGGGTAAAGATGGACGTAGCAGTGGCATTGGTTGGGCAGAAGGTGGACAGGGACGTATGAGTGGCTCGCTGTGGGAGCAACGCCAGCAATATATCGACAATTCACCAATATTTCACTTGGATAAAGTCGAGACACCACTGCTTATTTATTGTGGAGACGGATACGATGGGCGTGATTTCGCGCAATCGGGAGAACTCTTCTCTGCTTTACGTAGGCTTAAGAAAACAGCGACCCTTGTTCGCTACCACAGTGAAACGCATAATCCGCCGACGTGGCATCCTGAGCACCGAGTCGATGCATGGGAGCGTATTATGGGTTGGTTTGAAAAGCACCTGAAATAAGCCACCCGTAAATATTACCAAAGCGTTGCGAGCAAATCTTCACGGCAAGTTCCTATTCACCGTTTACTGTCTTTGAATCGTGCGATTGCGCCGCGTTCGGCTAACTCGGCTTGTACGTAGGGTGCCGGCATCTGTGAGGATTTCCAGCGTCCTGCGAAGTCAATTATATGACGCTATTTTAGAAAACTGGATACGGATTTTTAGCCAGATATTTGGCAAAGTATAGAATGAAAAAAGCAGGGAAAAAGTCTGATTTAAAAGCGGCACACAAGGTGATTTTCTTCACTAAAATGGCAGATATTCATCACAGACGACTTCTTGTAAGAATTGACAGCGAGTTTTCAGAAAACCAAGAGCGAATGTATAAACCTGCTTATAACACCACCTATATAGAGACGTTACCAGAGAGGAAATTGTTTGAATACATAGAGTATTCCATTGTATAATATGTAGTAGCGTCTACGGAGTATACAACGCAATCGACAACCAAAAAACTGCGGACATGTGGACGTATGTAATGAATAGGCAGCTAAAGAGAAAATGAAGAAGATACGAATGTTCCAGGAGAATGAATGGACACAAACACAATTCCCGAAGAACAGAAATTTAGACTGACATCTGAAGAACGATCCTCTTGGGAGGAAAATGGGTACTTTGTCCGTTACGACGTTTTCACTAAAGAAGAAAACGACGCTTTAGCGCAAATTGCTGATGATATTGTTGATGGCAGACGGCCTTTCCCGGACTATCATATCTTTCAAAACGCTTTAGTCAGAGATGGTAAAATCGAAGCACAAGGTGTCCACGCCATGCACAATATCCAATATGTGAGTTGTAATTGTCCAGAATTCCTCGCACGCACGCGCGATTCCCGTCTCACCGACCCTGTTGTTGACATCCTCGGTCCAGATCTCCTCGGTCTCAACAACCTCTATATTTGGAAACCGCCAAAAATCGGTCTCGGTTTCCCGTGGCATCAGGATAAATGGTATTTTAACCATCAGTATAAAACCGGAACGACAGTCGCAACATGGAGCGCGATTGATGACGCAGATGAAGACAACGGGTGTCTCTACGTTATCCCGGGTAGCCACAAGTATGGAGTTCGTGACCACGTTGAACTTGAAGGTTCACAACAAGGGGAGTTTAAACAGGCACAAGGGGCTCGTGATGAAGATGGTGTTGCGGTAGAAGTTCCTGCTGGGGCGGTCATTTGGTTTAATAGTCAAGTCCTCCATAAAAGCACGGATAACCACAGTGAGCGTTTCAGACGCGCAAACATCGCACATTATATCAGTGCCAAAGCAGAATGGACACGTCCGGAGGCTATAAATAAAAAACGACCTCCTATGTGGATTCGGGGGGAAACCTATCCCGGTATGGCGGATGAAGTTCAATGGGACGTTATACCAATTCTATAATCCGATTGACGACTAACGAAAGGGCACTATCATGAAACTACGGCTGACTACCATTTATGTCTTGCTTCTTTTGTTTCTATCATCTTCCGATGCAACCGTTCCTTCCAAATACGCGAAGCAATCCCTTGAATGGTTCCAGAGCGAGGAAGGTCGCCGTATTGCCGACAACGTCCTCACCTGGCAGACACCACACGGCGGTTGGCCCAAGAATAGAGACACAGCGTCTGAGCCGTTTGATGGGAAAAGTGAGGATCTGCACGCAACATTCGACAACGGTGCGACCACTAACGAACTACGGTTTCTTGCCCGTGCGTTTCGTGCGACAAACGAGCAGCACTACCAACAAGCATTTCTCAAAGGTCTTTCTCATATCCTTGAAGCGCAATACCCAAATGGCGGGTGGCCACAGTTTTATCCGCTAAGCAAAGGTTACCCTCGTCACATCACGTTCAATGACAATGTGATGGTCCGCATTCTCGAACTTCTCCGAGATGTCTCTAAATCTTCCGACTATCGGTTCCTGAAAACGGAGGACAGCACTAAGGCTAAAGCCGCTGTAACCAAGGGCATTGACTGCATCCTGCGCACGCAAGTCAAGCAGAATGGCAAACTCACCGTCTGGTGCGCGCAGCATGACGAGAAAACGCTTGCGCCTGCGTGGGCACGTTCCTATGAGCCACCATCGCTCTCTGGTGCCGAAAGCGTCGGCGTCGTGCGATTCCTGATGTCACTCGAAGAACCCACGCCAGCGATCATCGCCGCTGTTGAAGGATCCGTCGAGTGGTTCAGAAGCACCGCTATCCACGGTATGCGTCTTGACAAGTTCACCGATGCAGAGGGGCAGGACGATAAGCGGATCGTAGCGGATCCCGACGCGAACCCGCTCTGGGCGCGTTTCTACGAAATCGGCAGCAACCGTCCAATCTTTCTCGACCGCGACTCGGTTGTCCGCTACTCGTTTTCCGAGATCGGGCAGGAACGCCGCACCGGATACGCCTACTACGGGAGCTGGGCCGCCAGACTCCTCGCAGATGAGTACCCACGCTGGAAAGAAAAGCACAAGTTTTCAAAGGAATGACCAAACCACATCAATAGGAGAATTAGTGGACACACAAACAGTATCCGAGGAACGGGAGTTTGGACTGACACCTGAAGAACGAGCCTCTTGGGACGAAAACGGGTACTTCATCCGTTACGACGTTTTTACAAAAGACGAAAACGACGTACTACGTCAAATCGCGGATGACATCGCCATCGGAAAACGACCTTTCCCGACAGAAAATATTGATCAAAACGCATTGGTCAGAGACGGAAAAGTTGAAACCTCCGGCATCCACGCGATGCATAAAATCCATCATGTGAGCTGTTATTGTCCCGAATTCCTTGAGCGTGTCCGTGACCCGCGTCTCACAGATCCAATTGTTGACCTACTCGGCTCAAATATATTGGGTCTCAACAATCTGTATATCTGGAAATCACCCAAGATTGGTTTAGGGTTCCCGTGGCATCAAGATAAATGGTATTTTAACCATCAGTATAAAACTGAAATGACAGTCGGAACGTGGACAGCAATTGATGCTGCAGATAAAGAAAACGGGTGTCTATATGTTATCCCGGGTAGCCACAAATATGGAATTCTTGCGCATGAGGACCTTGAAGACTCACAACAGAACGAGTTTAAGATTGCACGCGATGCGAAGGACGAAGATGGTGTCGCCGTTGAAGTGCCACCTGGAGCAGTCGTTTGGTTCAACAACCAACTCCTCCATAAGAGCACAGACAATCACAGTCTCCGCTTTCGACGTTGTAATGTTGCCCATTATATCAGCGCAAATGCAGAACGTATACCAAAAAAGGACAGAAAAAATGTTCGTCCGGTCATGTGGGTTCGGGGTGAAACATACTCAGAGAAGATGGAACCCGTCTATCGGGACGTTTTACCCATCCCAGAGTCCGATTGATAGCGATAGTGTAAATAAATATTTCGGTAATTCTGTCCCAGAAAACCACTGTAGGGGCAGGTCTTGTGCCTGCCCGTATATTACCGAATTAAATTCTTAAACTTCATTTAACCGCACCTAACCCCTGAAATTTGACAAAAGATTTCCGCTGCGCTATACTGACATACAATAGGATTATTCGCAAGGAAGAGGGTTATGTCTTACCTTAATTCCGAACGCCACCGAGATTGGAAAACCAACGGCTACTTGAAAATTCCCGGCTTTTTCTCCGCCGAAGAGGTGAACGATCTACAGGCGTGGGTCTCTGAAATATCGGGATGGGAACCGACATCCGACAAATGGATGCATCACTACGAATCCACGCCAGCCGGACCGCGCCTCTCCCGTTCGGAAAATTTCGTGCCGTATCACATCGGTATGAAAACTACTGTGACGAGTGGCAAAGTGTTAGATGTCGTTTCTGAGTTGATGGAAGAATCCGCAGTTCTCTACAAAGAGAAAATCAATTACAAGTACCCCGGCGGCGGTGGTTACGCTGCGCATCAGGACGCACCCGCTTACGAGTTCGTCAACTTCCATATCACCTGTTTAATATCGGTGAATTCAGCGACTCCTGAAAGTGGATGCCTCTATTTTGCATCGGGTAGGCACCAGGAAGGATTCATCGCGTTGGACGAAAACGGATGTGTCGCCCCTGAAACCGCTTCAGCGATGGAGTGGGTCGCTGTACCTACAGATCCGGGGGACATTCTTCTCTTCGGCTCTTACATCCCACACAAAAGCCCGAGCAACCGTTCAGATCGACCAAGACGCATTATCTATCTCACCTACAATGCCAGTTCCGAAGGCGATTGGCGCGAGCAGTATTACGCAGACAAGCGGCAGGCTTTCTCGCAATACGCAACGGACGGCTCAAACCGAGATAAACAAATTAGTAAAATCGCACATTTTCAAGGGAAATCAGTGAACCATGACTTTTGATAGAAAATCTCAGCTTTCAAGCGATATTGAAAAGTATATTGATCCAAGTCTCGCACAGGAAATGAAAGGCGGAACAGCAGAGCAAAAGGTTGCCATACTGTTCAGTTATATGGAAAAACGTGGACAGTCGTTCTACGATGAAGTTGTGACACAACTGGAGCATGCCCTCCAATGTGCCGCCCTCGCGCAACAGAACGGCGCAAGTGCCACGCTGATTACAGGCGCATTACTCCACGACGTCGGACATATCATCTTAGATGAACACAATGCCGATAAAGCATTCCTTGATACGGATCTGACGCACGAAGAGGTCGGCGCACAGTATATGGAACCCTTTTTCTCAGATGCAGTTACAACACCGATCCGGCTGCATGTGCCAGCAAAAAGGTATCTCTGTACAACCGATACCTCTTATCATGACGGGCTATCTGAGGCATCGAAAAAGAGTTTCATCGTTCAGGGAGGTGTCATGTCAGACGAGGAGCGGGAGGCGTTTGAAAAGATTCCGCATTTCCAAGAAGGGGTCACTTTACGGCGATGGGACGATCTCGCAAAGGTGAAAGGGCTGGAGACTGCTGAATTAGAAACCTATCGAGATATCGTGCAGCAATGCTTAATATAGAATTCAAGAAGAAAGAAAACTTGAGGTAAAAATGAGTTACGAAGCAATTGAATCGAAATTCATCGCAACGCCAGAAAAAGGCGAAGTCTCTTCAATACTAATACATCCAGACGGTGCAAAATGGCTATTGGTACTCGGGCATGGGTCGGGGACAACGATGCGCCACTCAACGCTCCAGACGATTGCTGAACGGTTAGCAGACATTGGAATCGCCACATTCCGTTATCAGTTTCCTTATATGGAGCGTGGCGGCGGGGGTAGGGAAGCACAAGCGGTGGCTCTGGCAACCGTGCGATCCGCTGTCGCAGCTGCACATGAGGCTGCTGACGATGTATCAATTCTCGTTGGGGGGCATTCCTATAGCGGACGTATGTCGTCACTCACAGCAGCAGAAGCACCGATCGAACACGTTCGAGGTCTCGTATTCTTCGCGTTCCCGCTGCACCCTTCTGGAAGAGAGGGAACAGAACGCGCCGAGCACCTTGATGATGTTACAGTGCCGATGCTATTTTTATCTGGCACCCGTGATAAGTTGGCGGTCCTCGACCTTTTGGAACCAGTCTGCGAAAACCTCGGCGACACGGCAACCTTGCATCTGCTGGATACAGCCGACCATGGGTTCAAAGTGCTCAAGCGCCGTAAAACGGAAGAAGATGTTTTCGTAGAGATGGCACGGGTGCTCAGTGAATGGATCGAAACACTGGATTAATAAACCCACCCCAAACCATACCTCGGTAGGTGCGGTGTTTTTGATAGGGGTGTTTCTGCGGATTTCCGTCCTAACCGCACCAATATCGCAGTCCTTTATTTTCGTCTCGGAAGCATGTTGATAGCATACCATAGAAGCGTTGCAATGCCGCCCTGTTGATGGTTTTTCGATTGCGAAGTTCTATAGTGAACGCTACCGTGCCGACGTCCCGTTGCATTGTAGAGTGCGGTCCTTCTCACACTTACCAGTTTTACGACACTTTCCCTTGTCAATTTCGACATTTCAAACACCTCTAAACACTTCCAATTTATGGGAATTTAACGTAAAGAATGCTCGCTCGGTACAAATAATGAATCCTTAGACTGAATTCATAAAAAAAGGCTTAAAAAAAATGAATTTGCAATATAAGTAAACGAAATAATAAAAAACAAAGTATCTGCAGCAAGGCTACGATTACTTTTGACAAACCGTTGAAAATAGCATATAATCAGAACCCAAAGCACTGCGGAAAATACATATACGTCAACTCAAAATCAGCGTTTTGAGTAAATTACCTCATTAAGACGGAATCTAACAGAATTCGGTTAATTTTTTTTATTACCCGCGTTAGAATGAAAACGATGCCTCCACATTCCTTTAAAATCATTGCCGTTGAAAGCGAGCTTTACGAGTGGGACAAACCGCCGATTTGGAACGGGATGCACGTCTACGATAAAGGTAGGCTCCATCTGGTAAAAGTTACCGCCCAGAATGGAAGTGATGCGTTCGTCGGATACGGCTTCAATGGCGGCACCGCCGCGACCCGTCCGCTCCACTTGTTCCCAATGTTTGTAGATTTGTTCCGTCCTACTTTGATTGGGCGCGATGTAACGGATACCGCTTACGTCGCGCGGTTAGCCGAGAACTACAAAATCTATGGACCCGGCGGCTATCATACGCAGGTTTTGGCGGCAATAAACCAAGCATGCTGGGATATCCGCGGAAAGATAGAAGGAAAATCCGTTCACGCGCTACTTGATGGCACACAAGAACGTATCCGCACATACATTGCCGGTGGCTATTATGGCAGAGGTAAGGGGTTTGATGAACTGCGCGAAGAAATGGCGCGCAACATAAACGAATTCAATGCCACCGCAGTCAAGATGAAAATTGGAGATCCAGATGCCGGACTTGAAACAGACATCAAACGAATCGAAACAGTTCGCGAAACTGTCGGTCCCGAAACAATCCTCATGGTGGACGCGAATTGTGCTTGGTCGGTTGAGAAGGCGTGCGAATGCCTTCCCGTACTACAGGCAAACGACATTTTCTGGTTTGAAGAGCCAATCTACAGTCACGATTACAGAGGACACAAAGCACTCCGCGAAATAGCACAAGATTATGGAATCCAAATTGCCACAGGAGAAAACGGATACGGTTTACACTATTTCCAAACGCTCATTGATTATGAAGGCGCGGACGTTTTCAATCTGGATGTCGCAATTCTTCCCGGATATGAGCCAGCATTGCAAGTAGTAGAAGAAGCATTGGTAGCCGAAAAGTCAATTGCTCCGCACGGGGCACAAGAATTACAAATCCATATCGCGGCAAGCCGAGATAACGGCTTGATGTTAGAGTATTACCCACCCGCCGTTGACCCATTGCGAGGCGAAATGTTTCTCCCAACGATGGTTTTAGAATCCGATGGGCATGTTACAGTTCCAACTCGACCGGGTATCGGCTTTGTTCCTAACTGGGAGCTTCTAAAGCATCACCGTGTATAACCGTAAGTTGGTAGAAACTATTCGACTGTCTCCTGATCCCAAGATACAAACCCGTAATGAAATGGACAGCGATATAATGAAACTCGAAAATATGTGAATACATAGAATTGAGAACCTACCCCTCGCTGGCGAGGTGTTTTGCTTGGGTATTTCTGCGGATTTCCCTCCTAACCTTGCCAAACTTTATTCTCCCGCAGGGAAAATTTAAAATATCTGTTACCGAATGCCCCATTCCTTCGTTACCTAATAACATATTAAAATTTGTGTGATTACACACGAAGGTACCTACGACTTGTAACGGAATGCACTCCCGAAAGGAGATCCATATAATGGATAGGACAGCCGCAGACTACCAGAAAGACTTACTCTGGCAGACAGCACTTGAAACCTTCTACCGCGTTGCTTACACCGAAAGCCTCATGACCTCAGCACTGCAAATGTGGAAACCAGTAGACGGGGTTATCAAAAGCACGGTGACTCTCACCACTATTACCTCAGTCATGGTCGGATGGATGGCATGGGGAACGCCAGCAGGAAAGGTGGCGTGGTTACTCATCGCAGGATGCGCTGCATTTTTAGCACTTCTGCATGTCATTCTTAAGATTTCAGATCGCGTTGCAGATTTGAGTCACAACGAGCAGTATTTCAAGAGTTTACGCCTCAATATGGAACGGTTTATCTATGAAATGGAAGCCAACCCGGACTTCCCATTAGAGCAATTCAAAATCACATTTGAACAGTACCGAGAATGGCTATTGGTGGGTTCGCAAATGCTAAAGGACGATTTTCTTTTGACGCGTAGACACCGCCAGAAAGTTCAAGAAAAGTTGAACCAACAGATGGGAGATATGATTGTATGAAAGAGCAACCTGTTGAAAACAGAGAACATGTCCTTGGGCATTCAATAGGTCAACGCCCAATACATACGACTTATGAACCACCAGGACCACTGCCACAATTTCGGCCCCGTCCGAAATTAAGCCCAGTATCACCGCAACCACAACCCGTTCCAAAACGACTATTACACGTGGCGTCCGCTGTGAAATCGACACAGAAGGCTGCCCGAGAGGCATCTCCTGAACAGGAAACCACCCCGTCCCAGAAAAGTAGTTGACTTAATTTATGATTTCTGCTAAAATCCTCCCAAAATTTGAACATTGGGAGGTTAAGATATCATGAGACAGATTTACTTGGTTCTATTTATTAGTATAACGTGAGTTTGATAAAAGTTTAGCGTTTAGAAAATCACGGGTAAATCGCTGACGCCTTGAAGCTCAGCGAGGTTCAACGAGGGTTTTTTCTCCAAGAGCTGATACGCAATCAACGCAGAG